>Ga0163199_1002872_pt1 | contig 10492 bp, 8 predicted proteins | sample PL_2010_150m_FD_113537 | JGI IMG/M metagenome (GOLD analysis project Ga0163199, IMG submission 113537) | Freshwater microbial communities from Powell Lake, British Columbia, Canada to study Microbial Dark Matter (Phase II) - PL_2010_150m | ecosystem: Environmental > Aquatic > Freshwater > Lake ...
ATACTGTCCAACAAGGTGACTATCTTGAGCTGATCGTACAGAAATACAACCTTGGCGATGACGGCGTCGCATGGATATTTCTGCTTAACCCTTTCAGTGGAACAGATGCACAGGGATTTCCAATCGGTGTAGACCCGTCTACACAAAATATCATTCCCGGACAAGTGTTACTGCTCCCCGCTCCTGGATCTCCGCTGCCGACTTCAACCCCAATCCCAGTGGATCTGCCACGCGGCACTAAGATTTCCTATAATGTACGCTCCGGCGACACCCTGGCGGGGATCGCCTCATCATTCAACAGCACCGAAGAAGAGATCATCAAAGAGAACAATATCGCGGATGCAAACGCCATTCAAGTTGGGCAATTGCTCGTCATTCCTGTTAATATTGTCACTCCCACAGCTACTCGTCCGTCCACAAGCACACCTATAACTCCGGGCGCAGGCACTCTCTTACCTACTGCGTCCATTACACCGGTAAACTAAAACTGCCTTTTAGAACCCCGTCCCGAAAAAAACGCGGGACGGGGTTTTGTATCACCTTTAGGAATGACGGGTAATTTACTGGACAAATCCCCTACCCTCATGTAAAATAATGCGCTGTCGTAAAGAAAAGTAAGATATTTTTGGAGGAAGACCTTGGCTAACATTAAGTCACAAATCAAACGCAATCGTCAGAATGAAAAGCGTCGCATTCATAATCGCAACTTTCGCGGTGCGGCCCGTACTGCTATTACCATCGCTCGCGGAGCTTTGGCAGAGAACGAACCGAATACAAAAGAAGCTGTCCTGAAAGCGATCAGCACTTTGGATAGAGCCGCTCAAAAGGGCGTGATCCATGCAAATAACGCATCCCGCCGCAAAGGACGTTTGATGAAGCGCCTCGCCGCCTTTATTGCCGCCCCCCCTGTTGTTGAAGAAGCCGCCCCCAAGAAGAAGAAAACTGCGGCTAAGAAATAATTAAGTGATCTTGTATGCAAGTTATTAAACGGGAGCGCCGATCAATGGCGCTCCCGTTTTTATTTCCCTTCCAACCAACCCTCGGCTATAATCAAAACTATGTTTACACAAGAACAGCAAATCATCGAAGCAAAAATAAAAGAGTTCTGCGCCGCGCATGATATTCCGCTGGCTGAGCTTAAATGGCAGCCCATTCCATTTTCTGGTGAATGGGGATTCGCCACTTCCTTTTTTCAAACTGCCGCAAATGAAGCGCGCGCCGGCAAGGGCGGAAAACCCGTCCCGCAGAGAGCGCAAGAGATGGCCGAACAGGTCAAGGCGCAGATCGGAAGTGTGGATGGGATCAGTCGCATTGACGCGGTCAGAGGGTATCTCAATTTATATTTTTCAACATCTGCCTACGCGAGTCGCGTTATAAATGAAGTGCTCGCTTCCCGCGCAGATTTTGGCCGCGGCGCGAAAAAAAATGAGCGGGTCATGGTGGAATATGCCCAGCCTAACATTCTGCATTCATTCCATATTGGACATGCGCGCAATACGATTTTGGGCGAAGTGCTGGCGCGGCTGGTGGAGTTCGCGGGCTTTGAAACCATCCGCGCATCGTACCCGGGCGATATTGGACTGGGCGTCATTACCATCGTTTGGGCTTACGATAAATTTTACAAGGGGCAGGAACCTGAGGGCATTCACAAGCGTGGACAATGGCTGTTGAAAATTTACATTGAAGCGACCGCGAAGCTCGAGAAAAAAGAAAATGAAACACCCGAACAAACAGCGCAAAGAGAATCCTATGAAGCCGAGCGCCGCGATATGTATCGCAAATGGGACGCGGGTGACCCGTACGTCCGCGACCTATGGAAGACACTGCGCGAGTGGAGTTTGGATGAACTGCGCGATGTTCTACACATGCTTGATGTCAAAATGGATGTGTGGTTCTACGAAAGCGATGTGGACGGACCCTCCAAAGTGATCGTTGATGAATTGATCGCCAGAGATATTGCAACCGATGAACGCCCGAGCGGCGGCGCGGTCATTGTGAAAATTGATGAGAAGCTTGGGCTGACAAAAGAAAAATATCGCACCAATGTACTTCTGCGCTCAGATGGCACAACCCTTTATTTAACGAAAGACCTTGCTCTCGCCAAAGAGAAATTTGAAAAGTATCACGTTGACCGATCCATTTATGTTGTGGATGTGCGTCAGTCAATGCACTTGCAGCAGGCTTTTGCCATTCTCAAATTATGGGGATTCCCACAGGCCGAAAAATGTTATCACCTCGGCTATGGATTTGTGAGCCTGCCCGAAGGCGCCATGTCTGCGCGGCGTGGACGTGTGGTGCTGTTCAAGGATGTAGCCGATGAAGCGGTGAAGCGCGTACTGGCCGTCGAATCTGAAAAGAGCGGCGACATCCCTGTAAATGAACGGGAGAAGATCGCATATCAGATCGGCATGGGCGCGCTGGTTTATTCCATGCTTTCAGTGGATAACAACAAAGATATTATCTTTGATATTAATGAGGCACTATCGTTTGACGGCAGAACGGGACCGTACATTCAGAATGCGTATGTGCGGGCGAACTCGATATTGAAAAAATCGGGGACCTTCAACGTTCAACCTTCAACGTTTGATTATGAATTAACCAAGCATGAGATCGAATTAATAGAACTCATTTCACGCTTCCCGCAGACGGTGGAGCAAGCGGCCAATGAGTATCGTCCGCTGGTGATGGCGGCCTACGCATACGACCTGGCGAACACATTTCATTCGTTCTACCACGCGGTCAACGTGATGCAGACCGAAGATGAAAAAATACGGAATGCCCGTTTGCAATTGGTAATGGCGGCAAAGCAAACAATAGAAAATGCACTCCGCTTACTGGACATTCAAGCGCCAGAGGTCATGTAAAAGACAGGCTAAATGTTCTACTACGTTTAGCCTGTTTTCTTTATAATCATTGTGTATTATGTCGGGCTGGGTAAAAACGATGAGACTCAAAACCAAAGCGGAGTCTCTCGGACACTGTCCTCAGCGCGGCTTAGAAATAGGAGAATAATCATGCCTATCAAAACTATCATCATGGGTGCGGCCGGACGTGACTTCCATAACTTCAACACGTTCTTCCGCGGCAACAAGGATTATGAAGTCGTGGCGTTCACGGCAACCCAGATCCCTGATATCGAAGGCCGCGTATATCCCACGGAACTCGCGGGCGATCTATACCCGAAAGGGATTCCGATCCATGCCGAGGATGAATTACTCGACCTCATCAAAAAGCATGGCGCGGAACAGGTTGTCTTTTCATACAGCGATGTGCCGCACGAATATGTGATGCACAAAGCCGCCATGGTCAATGCCGCAGGCGCAGATTTCCGTATGATGGGCACAAAATACACACAGGTGAAATCGAACAAACCTGTCGTGTCGATCAGTGCCGTTCGGACGGGATCAGGTAAAAGTCAGACCACGCGGCGCGTGTCTTTGATCCTGCAGGAAATGGGATACAAAGTCGCGGCCATTCGTCATCCCATGCCTTATGGAAATCTCATCGCGCAGGAAGTTCAACGTTACGCAAATTATGATGATCTCGATGAATACGATTGCACGATCGAGGAGCGCGAAGAATACGAACCGCACATCGATAACGGTGTGATCATTTATGCGGGCGTGGATTATGAAAAGATCATTCGCAAGGCCGAGGCCGAGGCGGATATTATTTTGTGGGACGGCGGCAATAACGATTTCCCGTTCTATGTGCCTGACCTGCAAATTGTGGTGGCTGACCCGCATCGCTCGGGACACGAATCAACTTATTATCCCGGCGAAACCAATGTGCGCATGGCGGATGTATTCGTGATCAACAAAGTGGATACAGCGGATGCAGAAAACGTCATCAAGCTGCGCGAGAGCCTTCGCAAACTGAATCCGAATGCGGTTCAAATCGAAGCGGCTTCCCCACTCTTTGTAGATGACCCGGATGCCATTCAGGGCAAACGCGTTTTGGTCGTGGAAGACGGCCCGACTCTGACGCACGGTGAGATGGCCTATGGTGCTGGATATATCGCCGCCCGACGATTCGGCGCGAAAGAAATCGTCGACCCGCGTCCGTTTGCGGTGAGATCCATTGCAGCGACTTATGTCAAGTATCCGAAGACTGGACCCATCCTGCCCGCGATGGGTTACGGCGACGCACAAACCAAAGACCTCGAAGAGACCATCAACAACTCTGATGTGGACTTGGTCATCATCGGCACGCCGATCGATCTTTCACGCGTGATGAAGATCACGAAACCAAGTCAGCGTGTAAGATATGAATTGCAGGAGATCGGTCAACCCACGTTGACGGATGTTTTGATGAAGAAGTTTGGAAAGAAGAAGTAAGAGAGCAGGAATTAGGAATTAGTGATTAGGAGTCGGGTGATAGAATTCACCCGACTCCTTTTTTATATTATTTTTGAAAAAGAAGTAAGAATTAGAATGGCAAATCTGTCTTGAGTTCCTGTTTGCCGTAAGGAATAGCAAAAAATCAAACAATCAAAAAGGATATTAACAATGGACTATTGGACTGAAGGCAACCGCGCGTTCGCATTTTGGGATGAAGATGAATATTTTTACCCCGCCACGATCGTTACCATCGATGGCGATGACATATTTGTCCGCTTTGACACTGGTGAGGAAGAATGGACCAACGCTGACTATCTTGAAGAATTTATCGTGGAGGTGGATGACCAGGTCGAGTGCAAATCAGCGCAGGATAATTTATTCTATGATGTGGTTGTCCTGGATGTAGACGGAGACCGCGTAGAAGTAGAGTATGAAGATGAAACCAGCGAGTGGAGCACTTTAAGCCGTCTGCGCTTTTTCGTGGATGAAGACTAGCTTAACAGCTCACCTTACGCACTTTTGAGTTTTTGGGCATATCGCCCTGAGCGAAAGCGAAGAGGGTCTCTGAGACAATTAAGGAATAAAAAATGTCTTGTCCAGGATAAGGGGGCATCCTGGACAAGACAAAACTCATTCTGCTTCAGATTCTGGCAAAGAAATTCTTATTGGTCAAAGTGCAAAATTGCGAGATTGCCGTCGAAGGAGTGTGCGAGTTGTTCAGGGATGTGACCTAATGTATCCGCAACGCGCTTGCGGGAACCAAAGCCCGGGAGGATAATAAAGCTGCTGATGGATGCTTGTTCCAGATTCTCCGGCTTGAGTTGATCTTGCAGCGCTTCGAGCTTAACAGGATGGTCTGTTTCTGCTGCAACAAGCAGCGACTCAGCGATTTGCAGATAGGCTTGATCAGCGACAACCTCAAGCGGCACATTGAGAGCCTTTGCGAGAGTCAAATTTACATCGAGCATGCGTTTAAGGATCACAGGCGGGACAGTTTTAGCCGGAATAACAAAAACAATACGCTGCATGCCGATCAAAGGCAGGGAAAGTTTCCCGATCATCACAGGTGTATCTGAGCCCCAGATGACTTCATCTAAAACGGAACCAAGCACTGACTCGCGCAACGTCCGCTTGCCACGCCAGCCCATGAGAATGAGGGATGCGTTCTTTTCATGCGCGGTTTGCAAAATCCCTTGCGCGTGCGATGCTGCGAGACGCGGGATCAGTTCAATTTCAGTTTCGGAATCATTCAATGCATCAGAAACACGACCAAGTAAATCCTTGTGAATGGTGAAGTTGCTGTCTCTATCCATATCGATGCCTACGTCACGCGCCACGCTGACAGCAAGAACTTTCCCTTGCGAAGAATTTGCCAACAAACTCGCCAGAGAGATGAGCCCCTCGGATTGTTTCGAGTCAGCAATGGGGACGAGGATCCGCCCAAAGAGCGGTAAAACTTCCTCGTCTGCCCCGGCAGTTTTAAGGTCAGGAGCGAAGCGCTGGACGATTAAGGGGGAAGTAATTGAAGTGAGGAGAATCATCAAGATGGCAGCATTGAAAAGGGTGGAGTCAAAAAGTCCAGTTTCCAGACCAATGACTAAAGTTGGGATAGTGACTGCGGCCTGCGCATGAGACAGGCCGTAGACTGTCCAGAATTCTGATCTGGTGTACTTGTAAATTTTTGCAGTGATCCATGCTGCGATGAATTTGGAAACATACGCAACGATGGTCACACCGATCGCAACGATGATGGTTTGCGGACTTTTTAGAAATGTGAGCGGGTCAGTGATAAGTCCGCTGTATAAAAGAAAAACGGGAATGAAAAATGATTCACCCATGAAAAGCACGTGACCGATCACAGGGCTGCGACGCGGCAACATGGAGTTGACCGCAAGCCCCGCAATGAATGCGCCGACAACTTCGTGCACACCAATGAGTTCCGCGGTGAAGGCTGCGATAAAAAGTGTGACGATGACAAACTGAAATTCAACCGCGCGCCCTGTAAGTTTTTGAAAAATAATTTTACCGAGGCGGGGCAGTCCGAAGATAATGACTGCGGTAAAGATGGCAAGCATAACAAGCAGTTGTGCAAAATAACCAATGGTAAATCCACCGCCTGATTTTGCGCCAAGCACAACCGCGAGAACAATGAACGCACCGATATCGGTGAGGACGGTTGCGCCTGTTGTGACAGCAATCGCCTCGTTACGAGTCACCCCAAATTTCGTGAGAATGGGAAACGCGATAAGAGTATGAGATGCAAACGCGGAGCCGAGCAGGATCATTCCTAAAAAGTCGAGACCGAGGATGTAGCCAAGTCCCATGCCCATCATTTGAGGGAATGCAAATGTGATCAGACCAAAAAAAAGCGCACGGGTGCGGACACGCATGAATTGATTGATGTCGACTTCGAGTCCAGCGCTGAACATGAGGTAGACAAGGCCAATGGTGGAGAGGAATTGGATGCGTTCGCCATCCAGCAAGAGTCCAAATCCATGCGGGCCGATCAACATGCCGCCGATGATGATGCCGATGATGCCAGGTAATCTCACGCGTTCAGAGAGCAGGGGCGCGATGAGAATGATCGCCATGACGAGCAGGAAGAAACCAACAGGTTTATTGAAGAGTTCGAGAAGCATGAGGAAGGTCTTTAAAAAGGATGAAAGATGAGTTGTGAAGGATGAAGAAAAATCAAAGACTTTGTCTGACCTTTGATTTTTTACATTTCACCTTTTACTTGAATGTCAACTTTAACTGGGCGATATGTTCAGGTGTGGTGCCGCAGCAGCCCCCGATTATTTTTGCCGGCCAGTGAGCGGCGTGCTCAGAATATTTTTTCGGGTCTTCTGAATCCGTGTTGACCCAGCCCACCGCATCATCAACATAGCCGATATTGCCATAGGCGATCAATGGGAAATCATTTCCGCAGGCGGCCTGAAGTTCAGCGAGGGGTTTTGCTAAATCAGGAGTTGGCCCGCAATTGACTCCGATGGCGGAAATACCAAGCGGCACCAATTGAAACGCGGCATCCGTCAGGGATTCACCTGAAAGTATTTTTCCATCACGGTCACAGACAAAACTGACAACCACCGGTGTGCCTGTAATTGTCGCAAGTTTTGCGATCGCAACAGCTTCACGAATCGAATTGATGGTTTCGATCAGGATCAAATCCACGCCGCATTCGATCATATCAATAATGCGGTCAGAGTGTTCATCGAGAAGTTCCTCATCGGATGGGACCAGATCGGGGCGATAGCAATCTTCGAGAGTGGAGATCGAGCCCGCTACAAAACGCGGCTGGTCTGACGAGACATTGACCATCGCGGCGCGGGCAAGCTCCACCGCGAGCTGGGTTAATTTGCGGGCGTGATTCGCGTTTCCGCTTGGGGCGAGGGCGCGGCGATGTGTGCGGAATGTATTCGTGGTGATAATATCCGCGCCGGCGCGAAGATAGTCTTCATGAATTTGTTGAAGAATATTCGCGTCACGGTCATTCATCAATGCGTTGGCCGACCAAAGCGGCAGGCCTGTATCCACGCCGCGGCGATTGAGTTCAGTGCCGGTCGCGCCGTCGAGAATAAGTTTGTGAGGCAGGGAAAGTGCAATTAGGAAAGTCATCGGTTATCTGTATCCAGTGTGAGAAATTTACAATTGAGAAATATTTAGATCAACATTACTTCAACCACTTCGCCTGCGCTTAAACCGGTCGCGTCAGGATGAATCCGCAAAAGTCCATCGGCGGAGGCGAGTGTAAAAATTAAATTTGATTTTCCGAAGATGGGTTCGGCCAGATAACTGATCACTGACGACTGGCCACTGACCACTAGCTTCACCGGCCACCAATCTTCGCGACCAGCCTGCGATGAAAGGTTGACTGTCAACTCGGCCTGCACAGTCGCCTTTGGTTTTGGCAATGCACCTAATAATTTTTCAATGACCGGCACCACAAATAAATATCCATTCACCAACGCGCTGACGGGATTGCCGGGCAGGCCGATCACAGCCTTGCCATTGCACACGCCCAGAATGGTCGGCTTGCCGGGTCTTGTATTTATGCCATGCACCAACACGCCGGGCTCGCCCAATGTGCGGATGACTTCAGCGGTCATATCTCTGGTGGATGCAGATGAGCCTGCGGTGATGATAAGCACGTCGCATTCGGATAGTGCCTGCGCCGCCGCCTCTTTCAGTACCTGAAAGTTGTCACTAAAAATCCCATAGCGGATGGCTGTGCCGCCAGTCTTTTCAACGAGCGCACTCAATGTATATGAATTAATATCGCGGACTTGACCCGGGCGCGGAGATTGGCTTGGATCAATGACTTCATCACCAGTTGAGAGAAGTCCAACACGCGGCTTCTTTGCAACATCGATGGATGTAAATCCCAATGCCATTAATCCGCCAATTTCGGCGGGGCGAATCACAGTCCCTTTTGGAATGACCAATTGTCCCTGAGCAACATCTTCGCCGATGCGGATAATGTTCTCGCCATCAGCCACAGATTTGAATATCTCGATTTCGCCTATTGAAGCGGATCGCGATCCGCCCTTACCAATGGATTGAGTATATTCGATCATCACAGCGGAGTCTGCGCCGTCCGGCAACATGCCGCCGGTGTGGATCAATGCACATTGACCCGCGCCAATTTCAAAGGATGGTGAATCACCCATCGGCACTTCGCCGATCAAGGTCAGATACGCGGGAAGCGAATCACTCGCGCCAAAAGTATCCTTCGCGCGGACAGCGTACCCGTCCACGGTGGTTCGCGGGAAATCAGGCAACGGGTGCGGCGCGAATATGTCAGAGGCGGTGAAGCGGCCCAGAGCGTGGAGCATGTTTATTGATTCAGGATCAATCGTCGGCGCAGCAAGATGCGAGAGCAATAATATCCGCGCTTCATTGGGAGGGAGTAGAGTCAAAAATTCAGGCATACTTATCTAATCCAGAAAGTCAAAGTTAAGAAATATGTTGTCAGGCCAAAGACTGCGAGCGCGGTCACGTTGAGCAAGATCCAATTTGGTTTGCCGCCGAGAGAGATGTGACGCAAAAGAATGATCTGCAGGATGGCGAATGGGAGCGTCAGAAAGGCAGGCCAGAGAATGAAATAGCCGAGGGCGGGCGCGATCGCAAAGATAAGGTAAGCCAGAACGATCAGGCTGTGATGGAACGGCACGGCGCGCTCCCACGTGAGCAGGCGTAAAAGTGTGGCGCGTTGATATTTTTGGTCTGACGGAAAAGATATAAAGTTGAGAATGAGAAAGTATGCGAGCGCAAGAGCCGTGAGCGGAATAATAATGAGGATGAGCAGTCGGTGATTTTCTTTGGCTTGCAGAAGAAATCCGATGGACGGGATCACGTAAGCAATGTGCGCGGCGAGGGTCAGTTCGCCGAATCCACGAGCGAGCAGGCGCATGGGCGGGAGAGCATATAAAAGAATAAGGATGAAGGATGAAATAAGAAGGATGAAAGAGGAAAGAACGAGAGATTGATTGATGTAAAGCAGATAGACGATGAAGGCGGTGACGGTCAGCGCGGCAATCGAAATATATAAGGCGTTGTTGCGGAGAGTCTCTTTTTGTTTGGGAGTTTCGTTTTCGAGGAGCGGTTCGTTATACGGGCGAAAAACTTCGGCCAGCAGGAACATGCTCAATTGCGCGAAAAGAATCATGCTCAAGCCAAGCCAGAATATTCCGATACTCAGGGGTTTTCCGAGGTAGGCAGGGACGCTGGCTCCGAGGGTATAGGTGAGCGCGGCGAGCAGAAGGTGCAGGGGGCGGGTGAGTTTTAGCAATGTGGTGTGGACAGTTATTAGTAAAATAAAAGATGTATGAAGTGTCTGGCAATTCTGATGGGTGTGGAGCGCATCAACCACCGAAGCATTATTTTTTCATCAGATATTCTTCCAACCGCTCCACAGCTTGCGGAAGATTCTTTCTGCCAAGACCCAATCTAAAATGATTATTGGACTCATCATACATCGTGCCGGGCAGAAGCAGAACACCAACCTGCCTGACAAGTTTATCGCAGAAGTCTTCGATGTCACCTTTGAGCAGGCGCGGAAAGCCCATCGAACCTGCCCGTGGACGGATCCAGGAAAATAGTGAAGAGTGAGAATCAATAAAATTATCAACTACAGTGAGATTATGTTTGAT
>Ga0163199_1002874_pt1 | contig 10488 bp, 6 predicted proteins | sample PL_2010_150m_FD_113537 | JGI IMG/M metagenome (GOLD analysis project Ga0163199, IMG submission 113537) | Freshwater microbial communities from Powell Lake, British Columbia, Canada to study Microbial Dark Matter (Phase II) - PL_2010_150m | ecosystem: Environmental > Aquatic > Freshwater > Lake ...
ACGGACCAGCTCGCGTCGCCCGCCCGGCGCGCGGCGGCAAGCCAACTGGCGGGGGCCGGTCGCGTCATGCCTTGACGGTTGGTGCCGTACAACGGCTGCCCTTTGGGGTCGAATACCTTGATTTCGAGGATCAGTGGATCGGCCGTCAGCTCGCGTTCAATCAGGCTGGGGAGCATGGTCAGTTCGTTGAACGAGAGACCGAGCGCCAGCGACGCCTGGATGCTGTTTTCGATGCCTTTACCGATCACGATCAGGCGCGCGGTGATGAGCCGGTCGGCCGTGCTCCGGTACTTGAAATAGTTGAGGAGTGCTGCCATGCCCACCGCGAACAGGCACACCAGCACGGCAACCGCGATCATTCTGGGTCTCATCGAATCCGTTCTGGGTTTCATCGTATCCATATCACCACTCCAGCCACAGGGTGCCGATCGCGCAGCCCACGGCCTGTTGCTCGCGTTGAATTTCGTTCCGCATTCACCGACGCTCCTGACCCGGGCGGCCGGATCGTCCGGACTTCCATGACACGGGGCATTCGCCGCGTAGTTCGGTACCGTAAGTTAACGGCGTGCTCCCGATGAGCTTTAGCCTTCCGCGGCCACTGCTGTCCGGAGATTTTGCCACCGGCGTGTGTCAGCACCTGATCGCAGTCGGCTGGCAAGGGGTTTGCGGTGATGGTCGTGTTCATACGGTTGGTCTCGATGTCACTGTGGTTTTGGGAACGTTCGCAGAATAGCACCGCCATCAGCCGTAGCCAGCGGTGGAACAAGGCGGATAAAACCGCTCTATTCGATGGATCGAAACCCGCCGATATCCCGATAATTTCCCCATGACTTTGATCTTCAAAGAGCCCCTCAAGAAAGGACGGGCCGCGCCGATAAGTCCAAGGCATGGCACCGGTCTGCCGGGTCCCGTGTTGATATGCATGCAACGAAAGTCAAAAGAATGAAGCTCTTACTGATTACGCCGAAGCGGTGGCAGCGCCACCGCTTCGTGCGTGAAAATGGGGAAAAACGCCAATGACCTCGGCACGGTTGATTTCTTCGGCAAGGGGTAGCGGGGCTGAGATCGCACGCAGTCCCGCGCGTGCGCCCCGAATCAAGCTGGCGCCGGGTGGTTCGCAGCGCTGGTCTCCGGGCTGGGAGCCCGAGATACCCAGCCGGCGTCCGCTGCTCACGACGTGGGACAACTACATGGCGTTGGCGAGCCGCGTGGTCGGTCGTTTCTACAACCAGTTCCGCCTCGATCATTTCGACTATATGCATCCGGTCCGGCTGCAGCGCGGGGCTCCGACGCGCTTTCGAAAGGTCTACCCGGTCAAGGTCGCCTATACCGACTGGGGACCGCACGATGCGCCGGTGGTGATTTGCTGCGGCGGTGTCGCCAACACGGCGATGCGATTCAACTATCTTGCCTCCGACCTCTCGGGGTCGTATCGCATAGTCTGCATGGACTGGGTGGGACGCGGCCTCTCGGCCTGGATGGCGGATGAGCGCGACTATTCTCTCCCAACCTGCGTCGAGCAACTGCGCCAGATGATCGAGCATCTCGGCGTGAGACCGGTGACCTTGCTGGGTTCATCGCTGGGCGGCAGCGTGGCGATTGAACTCGCCGCGCGCTATCCGAAGCTGGTGCACCGGATAATCCTGAACGATATCGGCCCGCATATTCCGAAGGCGCGCCGCAAGCGCCGCGCGGAAACCCTCGCGCGGCACTATGTGTTCCGCAATCCCGCGGACCTGCTCCGGCGGATCGGGGCCTCCCACAAGAACGACGGGCCCGTCAGCGATGACGTCCGGTTCAATCTGACCTTTCATCAGACACGCTGGTCCGAGGTGGACGGCGGACGGGTGTACCGGCACGACATGCGCGCGATGCAGGCCTATCAGCGCGACGCTCAGGAGAACCTCGACCAGTGGCAGTTGTGGAACCGCATCCGGTGTCCGGTGCTGCTGATTCACGGTCTGCGCTCGGATGCCCTGCTGCCACCGACCATCGAAAGAATGGCCCGCACCAAGGCGGTGACGATCGTACATGTTCCCGATACGGGGCACACGCCGGTACTGGCTGACCGCAACCAGATCTGGTTCATCCGGGAATGGCTGCATGAGAACGACCGCCTGGCGCGCGAGTGTACCGTCCTGCACGCGCCCAGCCGGGAACCGTTTCCCGGCGCTCAAGTGCTGTTCGCGCCGGTGAGCGCCCTGCGATAGCCGGTGCCCCATGGCCACACCCGCGATGCAGATCACGCACGAACTCACCTGCCAACAAGATCCGGAGACGCGCGTGATTGCTGATCAATCGTCCACGTTTTGCTTCGTGCGTCACGGCGCGACCGAGCCGAACATAACCGGGCTGCGGTGCGGGGGCGATCTGGACTTGGCCTTGACCGAACTCGGCCGCGAACAGGCCCTCGCGACAGCCCGGCAGATCCGGGACATGAATGTTGGCATCGGGTTGATCGTGTGCAGTTCGTTGAAGCGCACCCGGCAGCACGCCGAGATTGTGAGCGGGGTCCTGGGCGGCGTGCCGATTATCATCGACCCGCTGCTGGGCGAGCGTCGCATGGGCGAATGGAACCTCCGTTCGGTGGCCGCCACTGAAGTGTTGCTGGCGCAGGGGATGGATCCCCCGGGAGGCGAATCCGAACAAAATTTCGTCGCGCGCGTCACGGAGGCGTTCAAACGATTTCCGATGCTTCTGCCTTTGAATCCGCTGGTTGTCAGCAGCAAGGCCGTCGCACGCGTCCTGAACTTACTGCTTGGCGGCAGCGGCCGCTTGACTCTCGGGAACGGGGAAATCGTTCAGTTCACGATCCAACCGTCAGCGTCACCGACGCCATACGAAAGGATCCCGACATGAGCACCTCTCAGAAGTTCTCGGGTGTGTTCCCGGGCGCCTGGTCGATTGCGCCGGCGATGCTCGCGGGTATCGTCATCGGCGTATCAGCAGCCTATGTTTACGTTGACTACCGGGTCGACGGGAGCTTCGGCGCGAGTCCGTCCGCCTTCGTTCTCGGGCTTGCCGTACTGCTCGCCGGCTGGCTGATCTTCACCAGACGCCCCGTCCATCGGGACGCCGAGACTCCAAATGAGGCAACGCAAGCCGTCGTGGCCGCGAATCGTGACGGGGCGATGGCGCAGATGATAGTCAATCGGGCTTTGGTGCTGGCCGCCTATGTTGATTCGGGCCGGCGGTTTCGATTTGTCAATGACACCGGCGCCCGCTGGATTGACAGACGCCGCGCGACATTCGTCGGCGCAGACGTCGAACAGGCGCTCGGACCGTTGAACTGGGTTGGCGCGTGCGAACCCCTGGCGCAAGCATTGGCTGGAACACCGGCCGTATTCGAGTGGGACTTTATATGCGTCGAGAGCGGCCCGGTGCGGTTGCGGACTGAGATCCTGCCGGATCGCCGCAAGGACGGCACGGTTGCCGGCTGCCAGATCGTCGCGTTCGACACGACCAAATACGGCGAGGCGCTCGAGGCGGCGCAACGCGCCGAGCGGCGGGTGCGGCTCATCATGGACCAGATTCCCGTGACGATCACCTACATCGATTCCGGCTACACGTATCGATACATCAACCGGGCCCAGGAACTATGGCTCGGCAAGTCGTTCCAGGAGGTGGTGGACCGGAAAGTGCTGGACGTCGTCGGCGAGAAGGTGTTTGCGGACATTGAACCCAATATCAAGGCTGCGCTCGCGGGCAACACCATTCCGGTCGAGCGCCGGCGCGTCGACCGCTCGGGAAACGTCGTGTGGCACTCCGGGCGACACGTCCCCGACGTGAACGACGACGGGGAGATCGTCGGCACCTACACCGTGTTCTTCGACGTCACCCAGCGAGCGAACGCGGAGATCGCCCTGCGCGAGCGCGAGAAGGAATTGCAAGCCGCCATGGAAGCGGCGAACGCCGCGAGCAAGGCGAAATCGCAGTTTCTCGCCAACATGAGCCACGAGATCCGGACGCCGATGAACGGCGTGCTGGGCATGGCCGAACTGCTGCTCGGTACCCCGATCGAGGGCAAGCCGCGCAAATACGCCGAAACCATACACCGCTCGGGCAGCGCCCTCCTCGGCATCATCAACGACGTGCTCGATTACTCGAAGATCGAGGCCGGCAAGATGGAGTTAGAGCGCATCTCGTTTGATCTGGGCAACCTCGCCGAGGAGGTTGTCGAAATGATGGCCGAGCGTGCAGTCGCAAAAGGGCTCGAGATCACCTTGCAGGTTGCGGACGATCTGGCGCCGACTTTCGTCGGCGACCCGCTGCGCGTGCGCCAGATAATGACCAATCTCATCGGCAACGCGATCAAGTTCACAGAGCAGGGCGAAGTCGCAGTCGAGGTGCTCCGTGCAACGGCGGAGCAGATGCCCCCGCAGATGAGCAGTTCGTCTCCGGACCTGCAAGATCGCGTGCTTATTCGGATCCGGGACACGGGTATCGGAATGAACGAAGAGACGCTGGGTCGGCTGTTCGTCGCGTTCAATCAGGCCGACGGATCCATCACGCGCAAGTACGGGGGCACGGGATTGGGCCTCGCCATCTGCAAGCAGCTCGTGGAGATGATGGGAGGCAGGATTGGGGCCGAAAGCTGGATCGGCGCCGGATCGACGCTTTGGTTCACGGTGAAGCTCGAAGCCGAAGGGGAAAGGGCCAAACCACAACCCGCCAGTGCTGCCGTTGCCGGCATCCGCGCCTTGGTCGTCGACGACAATGCGACCAGCCGCGAAATCATCGCACGCCAGCTTCGAACGCTCGGCATGGAGATCGAAACCGCGGTGCATGGTGGACGCGCACTGGAGATGCTCCGTGCGTCTGAGGTACTTGGCGAGCCCTATCGACTGGTGATCACCGACCAGAGCATGCCGGTCGTCGACGGACTTGCACTTGCCGCATCCATGCAGTCGGACCCCGAGCACGCAGCCATTCCCGTCATTTTGCTGACTTCCGCGAGATTTGCGGGCGATCCCGACGACGCGCTCGCCACGGGTGTCACGGCGCGTCTGTCGAAGCCCGTTCGGACGAGCGAACTGGCGAGCACTGTCGCGGAAATAATGGGCAAAAAACTCCGCGTGCCTGAAGAAACCCGCGTGCCTGACCGCAACGGCGCCGAGGAAAATCAAGTTCCGCGGTTCAACGCCCATATCCTTCTGGTCGAGGACAATCCCGTCAACCGGGATATCGGGGTCGCGATACTCGAGGGATTCGGGTGCACCGTCGAATGCGCGGACGATGGGTTGATCGGCGTTCGTGCTGCAGAGGATAAGCGCTTCGACCTCATTCTGATGGATTGCCAGATGCCGAATATGGACGGGTTTGCGGCGACCCGGGAGATTCGGATGCGCGAAGCGCGCAAGCAGGCCGCCATGCCGGGCGCGGCGCCGTCCCGCTACACAATCATCGCGGTCACCGCCAACGCCATGGAGGGTGACCGCGAGCGCTGCCTGCAAGCCGGCATGGACGACTACCTGTCCAAGCCGTTCGGGCGCGATCAACTGGCCGAATGCCTGGGACGCTGGCTGCAACGCCCAGGCAGCGCCCCGTACCGCCTGCAGGCTGTGCCATCTCACGGCGCGCCGCTGAAGCCTCCGGCCCGCGGCGACGCTTCCCAGGCACCGTTGGATATCACGGGCGGCACCCGACCGGTGTTCGATGCCGAGGTGCTGAAGGGCGTCTTACCACCGGGAATGAGGCTCGAATCGCCGGTCGCGCGCCGCTACCTCAACATGTTCGCGTCGGAGGCCGGCAGACTGGTCGCCGAAATCGAGCGCGCGAACAGCGCGGGCGACTGCGATGCCGCGGTCCGGGCGGCGCATTCGCTCAAGTCCTCGGCAGGCTCATTGGGCGCCATGGCGATCTACACGCTGGCGCGGGAACTGGAGGCCGACGCGCGCGCCGGACGCGCCGCCAGCCTGGCAGGATACTCCGTATCGCTGCGACGGGAACTGGAGCGGTTCCTCGTCGACCCCGGCGTACAACGATTGACCACCGCACATCCCGGAATAGCCGCCGCCTGAGTCGGCACCCGACCGGGTCCTGCGGCCGATCCGCACGGGGCTGGTGGGCGTAACCTCGCTCGCCCAACTGAACTCCTCCAGGGTGCGTCCCACGCAGCCGGTTTCGTGCGCGAGCGTCACGCGCGCGTAACCCAACGCTACCTACCGCATAAGCGTGTTGGGTTACGGCCTTCCGGCCTAACCCAAACTACAACTATTGACGAATCTGGAGCAGAATCTCAACGCAAAGATCGCAAAGCGTTATGAACACCCGTTTCTCTTTGCGTAACTCTCAAGGGGGTATTGAAAAGAATTTTTGCGTTGGATTTGTTTTCAGGAGAAGTCATGGCCGCAAGTGATGTAAACGAACTCAGGCTCGAGCCGCGCCTCAAGGCGATCCTGGAGCAGGAGTATCCGCGGTTTTCGGATGCCGAGTACGCGCGCCGGCGCGAGCGGCTTGCCGCTGTGATGGAGAAAGCCGGCGTCGACCACTTGCTGGTGGTGACCAGCAATCGCGCCGGCAACGCGACACAATGGGTGACGGGATGGCCGGCAACGGTCGAGGCTTACACGATATTCAAGCCCGGCGTAAAGATGACCCTGTTCATGGAGTGGTACAACCACTTTCCGCTCGGCAAAAAAATCGCGCGTGACGTCGACGTGCGGTGGGGCGAGCATGCGGGAATGGCCAGGACGATCGCTGAACTCAAGCGCCGCGGCGCCAAGCGCATCGGCATCATGGGGCCACTGGCCGTCGCCAAGTACCGCCAGCTCGAGGAGCATTTCCAGATAGCCGGGCTCGACGCGGAGTACGTGCGGCTGCGCATGATCAAGTCCGATGAAGAAATCGACTGGCTCAGGATCGGTGCCGCGCTGACCGACCTGGGACTCGCGGCGCTGCTGCGCGAGACGCGACCGGGACTCACCGAGCGCGAGCTGGGCAACATCGTCGAGCGCGCCTACGTCGGGCACGGCGGAACCACGATGATCCATTACATCGGCCGCACCGCGATGGCCGAACCGCACATTTTCGTTCCACCTCAATATCCTTCGCCGTGCAAGGTCGAGCAGGGTGATGTGATTTTCTGCGAGCTGTCAGCTTTCTGGTGGGACTACGCGGGGCAGGTGCTGCGCACGTTCACCGTGGACGCCGAGCCGACGCCGCTATACCGGGATCTGCACGCGACGGCGGAAGCGGCGTTCGATGCGGTGACCAAGGTGGTGAGGCATGGCGCCACGATGCAGGAGATCATCGACGCCGCGGGCGTGATCGAGAACAATGGTTTCACGGCATGCGACGACTTGATGCACGGCTTCGGCGGCGGCTACTTCCAGCCCATCCTGGGCGCCAGGAGCCGTCCCGCGGGCCCACTGCCCAAAATGACGCTCGAAGAGAACATGACGGTGGTGGTGCAACCCAACGTGATTACCCGCGAGCAGACCGCCGGCGTGCAGGTCGGCGAGTTGATCCGGGTCACCCGGACCGGCTTCGAGCGGTTGCACACGGCCGGGCGCGGGTTGTTCCGGGCGGGCTAAAGCGGGATACAATGGGCACGCAGACTTCCGATGAGGCAATAACAACAATCCGGGCTGCTGTGGCAGACCCGGCGCGGCCAGTTTCGAATCGACTTTGCAATCGCCAAAGGAGGAGATCATGTCGCAGATGACCACTACGTCGCTGACCATCAACGGTAAGCGGCAAACCGTAACCGCGCATCCTGATACGCCGTTGCTATGGGTATTGCGCGATCACATCAAGCTCACCGGCACCAAGTTCGGCTGCGGCGTCGGCCAGTGCGGCGCGTGCACCGTGCACATCGACGGCAAACCGGCGTTCTCCTGCCTGCGCCCGGTCTCGTCGCTCGAAGGTGCGAGCGTCACCACCATCGAAGGTCTGTCGCCCGACAGCAGCCATCCGCTGCAGAAAGCGTGGGTTGCCGAGCAGACGCCGCAATGCGGCTACTGCCAGTCGGGTCAGATCATGCGCGCGGCGGCGCTGCTCAAGGACAATCCGCGTCCGACGCGCGGTGAAATCGTCGAGCACATGAAGACCAACCTCTGCCGCTGCGGCTCGTATCGCCGCATCGTCGCCGCGATCGAACGCGCTGTAAAGGAGGGCTGAGCCATGACGACCCAACTGCGTGAAACCGGTTTGAACCTGACGCGCCGCGAGTTTCTCGGCGCGGGCGGCGGGCTTGCGCTCAGCTTTATCCTGGGTCCCACCGGCCTGCTGCGCGTGGTCGACGCGCACGCCGATGCGAACGGACTGAATGCCAATGCGTGGGTGCATATCGCGACCGACAACACGGTTTCGATCATGCTGCCTTCGTCCGAAATGGGGCAGGGAATCATGACTTCGTTGCCGCTGCTGCTCGCCGAAGAACTCGACGCGGACTGGAGCAAAGTGAAAGTCGTGCAAGCGCACGTCGACAGCGTTTTCAACAACCCCGTGCATTTCAACGTGCAGGGAATCGGCGGCAGCCGCAGCATCCGCGGTTATTGGCCGATCATGCGCCTTGCCGGCGGGCAGGCGCGCTACGTGCTGCTCATGAATGCCGCGCAGCGCTGGGGCGTGCCGGTGGCCGAGTGCGCGACGCTGCCGAACAAGGTGATACATCAGGCATCGAAACGGGAAATGAGCTACGGCGAGATCGCTGCGTTTGCGAAAGTGCCGGCCGACATGCCGCAGCTCACCGAGAAGGACTTGAAAGCGCCGGACCAGTGGCGCCTCGTCGGCCGCGATGTGCCGCGAGTCGAGGTGCCGAACAAGGTGAACGGGTCGGCGGTTTACGGCCTGGACATTCAGCTTCCGGGAATGCTGTATGCCTCGGTCGTGCGTCCGCCGGTCGCCACGTGTCCGTATCCGATTTACACCACCGGCGCCGAGAACGGCCCGCTCAGCTTCGATGATTCGGAGACGATGAAAATCGAGGGCGTCGTGAAAGTCGTCAAGCTCGATCATGGCGTGGCCGTGATCGGCACCGACTACTGGGCGACGGTGAAGGGCAAGCGCGCGCTCAAGGTCGAATGGCGCAAAGGCTCGCTCGGGTCCAAGTACAACACCGAGGCGAAGCTCGCTGAATACGGCGCATTGGCGCGCGATCTTTCGAAGCAGGGAACCTCGCTTGCGCCGTGGAACACCGGGGATGCGGAAGCCGCGTTCAAAGGCGCGGCGAAAACCGTGTCGGCGCTGTACCTCAACGACCATGTGCACCACGCGTGCATGGAACCGTTCAACGGGGTGGGCTGGATGCACGACGGCCAGCTCGACCTGTGGGTGCCGACGCAGGGCCAGACGTGGGCGCGCGATGTCGGCAACAAAATGACCGGGGTTCCCAAGGAAAAAATCCATATCCACACGCCGCTGCTCGGCGGGGGCTTCGGCGCCAAGGTCGAGCAGGTCTTCACCGGCGAGGCTGCGGCGCTCGCCAAAGCGATGGAAGGCAAACCGGTGAAGGTGGTCTGGAGCCGCGAAGATGACGTGAAGCACGGCGCGTACCGTCCGGCGACGGCGCAGTTCATGCGCGCGGCGATCACCGCCGACGGCAAAGTCTCGGCGTGGCAGCACCGCGTCGCGGGCGACTCGGTGTTTTTGCGTTCGCGCAAATTTGCGTGGGACAAACTCGGCGGCTTCGACGGCATCGTCGCGGTCGGCGTGGCGACGCCGTACGGCATTCCGAACAAGCAGCATGCCTATCTCTATCAGGAGTCCGGCATTGCCGTGGGCTACTGGAACGCGATCGGCAACGGCTATACGCTGTTCGCGATCGAATCGTTCATGGACGAGGTGGCGGTGGCGCTCGGCAAGGACCCGCTCGCATTGCGGCTCGAGCTGATGACCGACAAGCGCAGCAAGGCGGTGCTCGAGGAAGTGGGGCGCATGGCGCAATGGGACCGCAAGCGTCCCGAGGGCCGCGCGCTCGGGCTTGCGTACAACTTCGGCGGCGAGTGGAACGCGCCGATTGCCGAGGTCGTCGAAGTGTCTCTCGACAAGACGACCGGCGCGATCAAGGTGCACAAGGTGTGGGCGGCAATCGATCCGGCGGTCGCGGTGCAACCGCAGCACCTGATAGCGCAGATCGAGACCGGCATCATCTGGGGACTGTCCGCGGCATTGCGCGAGCGGATTACCATCAAGAACGGCGCGGTACAGGAGTCGAATTTCTACGACTACCCGGTGCCGCGCATGGACGAGATTCCCGAGATCGAGATCAAGCTCGTCGACAGCGGGGTGGTGCAACCGTCGGGCGCAGGGCAGATCGGCGTGCCGCCGGTTGCGCCGGCGATCGCGAACGCAGTGTACCGCTTGACCGGGGTGCGCCTGCGCGCGATCCCGATGTTGCCCGAGCGGGTGAAGGTGGCGCTCGCGGAAAGCGCTACCCGGTCGGCATAGCCGGGCATACCGCAACCACGGGACGGCCGCAGGCTGCGGCTGTCCCGCTGCATTTTCAAAAACGCAAGAAGGACCCTCAATGTCGCAGATGACCAC
>Ga0163199_1002875_pt1 | contig 10487 bp, 11 predicted proteins | sample PL_2010_150m_FD_113537 | JGI IMG/M metagenome (GOLD analysis project Ga0163199, IMG submission 113537) | Freshwater microbial communities from Powell Lake, British Columbia, Canada to study Microbial Dark Matter (Phase II) - PL_2010_150m | ecosystem: Environmental > Aquatic > Freshwater > Lake ...
CGAGTTTTATCCAAACTTCTTCTAAATTTTTAAAATAATCCTCATCGGATGTGCTGGGATTTTCTCTTCTTTTACTACTTAAACCTGCTATTTCTTTTGCTTTCATCCAAGAACCAAACCTACTTTGAAATGTTGCAGTATGATATTTTCCATGTGAATCATATTCTGTCTTAGTTACAGAATCAGTCTTTAGCTCAGCAGAAACACGTAGAATATCCTCAATTAATTCCTAATCTTTAATAATAATGTTACTTCTGCTTTTTCCGTTTTTCAGACCTGCTTTTACCAAAGCTTTAGACCAACTGTCAAATCGGTACCAAAAGATGGAGTCTCCAAATTTACCATGCTTCTTATATTCCTTTTGGGTTAATGAATCTGTTTTTAATTGTAAAGCGACCTGGATTAAGTCTGCAATTAATTGATCGTCTGTAATGTTTTTGATATCTGGCTCTAACTCAAATTTAATCATATTTTCTTAACTCTTTTTTATTTTGGCGCTCTGCCTTTCGCCCAACTAGTGTAACAGCTCTACCATCTTCATTGGTTTTACTTTAATAAACTAAAAATTATTCCCTCTGAGGTTGGTATCAAAGTAATGAAATATTTAGAGCGTATCAAGAAAAATTGTATAAGCTGGAAATAGATAAATAAACAGCGATCATTAGGAATTACAAAATATATCATCAGTTAAGCTATTTTGATTAAATTTATTTTGTAAAACAACGTGATTAATGGAAGAAAATAAATTAACAAAAATCCCTTTTGAAGAAGCCGAGTATTCTGTTTTCGATTTTGAAACAACCGGCACTTCTGCTCATCACGATAAAGTTATCGAAATCGGGATCGTTAAAATTAAAAATGGAAAAATTGTAGATACATTTTCTTCATTCATCAATCCGGGAAGACCCGTTCCATTTTATATCACACAGATAACCGGCATTACAACAACCGATGTTCAAGATGCACCATATTTTGATGAAGTGTATCCGAAAATAAAAGAGTTCATAAGCGATACAATTTTAACTGCACACAACCTCAGTTTTGATTATTCATTTCTAAAACATGAATGCTTAAATCAAGAACTTGAAGTTCCGCCAAATAATGCAATCTGTACACTTCGTCTCGCCAGAAGAATGTATCCGCAATTTCCCAGCAAATCGCTCGGCAATCTTGTCAAACAGTTAAAGATAAGACACAGAGATGTTCACCGCGGACTTGGCGATGCAACTGCAACCGCTAAAATTTTGTTAAGAATGTTCAAGTCACTTCGTGAAGAACATGATGTTGATACAGTTTCCGATTTAATCAGTTTCCAAAAACATTCTGCATCAACACAGCCGTTTAGGATTATTAAGAAAAAACTTCTTGATGATATTGTGAATATTCCCGTTGATCCTGGTGTTTATTTTTTCAAAAATGCTAAAGAAGAAATAATTTATATCGGTAAAGCAAAATCGCTAAAAGAAAGATTGCGAAATTATTTTATGAGCACAGCGATGCGGAAATCAAAAGAGATTGTCCGCAAAGCTTCTGGATTAGGTTATCAAACTACTAATACTGAACTGACTGCACTTTTAGCTGAAGCCGAGCTGATAAAAAAGCATTTGCCAAAGCAGAATAAGATGCTGAAGAAATATCCAAGGAGTTATTTTATAAAAATTTATTTGACTCATAACTTCCCTTCCATTGAAGTTTCTTCAACAATCAATTTTGACGGCAATAATTATTTTGGTCCGTATCCTAATCGTGATACTGCCAATTCATTGAAAGAAATTATTGACAAAACTTTTTTGCTTCGTGAATGTTCCGACAAAGAATTTAATAAAAAACGCAGATGTTACCTTGCTGATATCGAGCGTTGTTATTCGCCCTGTACTGAATCTAATATTAAACCACAATATGCCGAAGAACTAGAGCGCGTTAATGATTTCTTATGCGGGAATAATCAATCGGCTGTTGATCGTTTACTAAACAGAATGAAAGAACTGAGCGCTAAACAAAAATATGAAGAAGCCGGACAAATCAGAGATGTAGTAAATTCAATTTTGAATCAACTTAACAAATCATCAATCCTTGCTGAGCCGATCAATAAAGCAAATGTATTGATAGAGATTCTTGGATCAAGAAAAAATGATTACATGCTTTTACTTGATGGGAAAATGTATCTCAAGAATTACATACTCAATGAGAAAGACCGGTTCGATGATATATTAAATGAGTTTTTCTCAGGTGATATTCAACTGATTAAAGAACTAACAGAAAAAGATTTGGAAAGTTTGAGGATAGCTTTAAGCTGGCTGGTTAAGAATCGGAATAGGATTAAAGTCCATTACTTGAAGGATTATCAGTCTGTAGAACAGCTGGGACCAAATTTAATATTTAACAAATAAAAAATTATTTAGCATCCGGCTTTACAAGTTTATCGTAAAGTTTTTTATTGCTTAGAATATTAACCGCTGCCGCAAATTGATTATCCATCTTTAATGATTCTTTAATTCGGCCCTGTCTTCCATCAATTCTTGCGGCTAACTCTTCACGAATCAGAAATAATATATCGTTTTTATATTTTTCGATCTCGTTTGAGTGGTTTGCATCAATTTGATTTTTTGTCTTATCAAGCTGTTCAAGAAATTTTTGATCAAGATTTTCTTCTACAGCAGCCGTCTTTAATTGGTCAATCAGTTTCTCGGCACGTGATACAAAATCAAAATTTTGACTATGAAGATAGTTTGTGAATTCTTTGAGCAGTATATCCGATGAATATTTTTTAAAATCTCGGTTTTGATTGTTATTAAAAAAATTTGTCGCAAATCGGAAGAACATACCGTCGGCAAGTAATTTTTGCACAAGACCGGAACTTGATTCATTAACAACCACAGTATCGGGCATAATTCCGCCCGCAGAATATACTTTTCTCTTATAATCAGTACGATACTCATTTTTTATAAGATTCATTCCTTTTTCAAAAACTTTATTCTTCTCGGAATAGCTGACCTTCTGAATTGATCTTCCGCTTGGAGTATAATATCGGGCGGTGGTAATCTTTAATGACGTATTATATGATAGAGGAATAATTGTTTGAACCAGTCCCTTTCCGTAAGAGTTTGTTCCAACTAAAATTGCTCTATCGTGATCTTGGATAGCTCCTGCAACAATTTCGGATGCCGATGCAGATCCTTCATCAATTAATAGAGCCATTTTCACATCGCCGGCAATTGGTTCCTCAGCAGAAGAATAATTTCTTACGCTTAAACTATCGCGACCTTTTACTGTAACGATCGTCTCGCCTTTTTTCAAAAACTTTTCGCAAACATCAATTGCGGCATCAAGCAATCCTCCGGGATTACCGCGAAGATCGAGAACGACAGAACCAATTTCTTTTTGGGATTTAAGTTCCAGCAATGCTTTTTTAATTTCTTCACCGGCAGAACGAGAAAATCCGCTCAACTTTAAATATGCATTATTACTTCCTTCAGGAACAAATCCGTAATAAGTAAGATTTTTTACTTCGATCTCTTCTCGAACTAAATTGAAAATGATCTCATCATCAACGCCTTCTCTTTTAACAACAACATTAACTGTTGAACCAACATCCCCTTTTAAGAACTCGCTTAAATTTTCATAATTATCTTTTGTAACGGAAACATTATTAATCTTGACGATAATATCACCGACCCTCATACCTTGTCTTTGGGCGGAAAATCCTTCGATCAAATCAACAATAGTAATGTTTTCATTTCTGAGACCGATCGTTGCGCCAATTCCACCGTACTTGCCTTTGGTAATGATCTCAATATCCTTCTGCCCATTTACATCCAAGAAATTTGTGTAAGGATCAAGCGATGTTAGCATTCCGTTAATGCCGGAAAGCATAAACTCTTCCGGATTTAATTGATCAACATAATTTATTGTTACTTCTTTGTAGACTCTTCCGAAGATATCTATGCTTTTATTAATTTGGAAATAGATATCATTATCGCGGGTTAAAAAGCCGGAGAATAAAATTATCACAGCGATGAGTAATAATATTTTACTTCTTAACTTCATATCGTTTCCTTTCTAATCCTCTAATTTCTTTACTTCATCAAGAATAATTTTATGGATCTGTTCTATAGGGAGTTCGCCGTTTATCATCTTGAAGCGTTTTTCTTTTTCTGCAAGATATAGATAACCGTTCCGTACACGTTTATAAAAATCCATTTTGGAAAGTTCTATACGGTCCAGCTCTATCTGTTTTACTTTAGATTTCCTTTTTATTACTTCGTCAATGGAAATATCCAAAAAGAATGTTAGATCGGGGACTGCTTTCCCGATGACAAATTGCTGCAGCTCTTCTACAAATTCAAGATTAATTCTTCTACCAAAAGCTTGATATGCAATTGATGAATCATGGAAGCGGTCGGAGATCACGTAATAATTTTCCTTTAATGCAGGGAGTATAACTTGATTAACAAGTTGAGATCTGCTTGCAGAAAATAATATCAGTTCAGTTTCTATAGACATTACCGAATTTTTTTTATCCAGAAGGATATCACGGATCTTTTCGGAAATTGGCGTCCCGCCTGGTTCACGAATAATTTTTACTTTACTGCCTTTATCAATTAGATATTTCTCAAGAAGCTGCACTTGAGTTGATTTACCGCAAAAGTCGAGCCCTTCAAAAGTTATAAACATTTTTAATACTGTTTAATTATGTATTCTAGTTTTTTAGGTTGTGTTATTGTTAGAGCTGTAAATTGCGGAAATTCTATAATTGGTTCTATTGTTTTTCCGTTTTCTTTCAGAGCAGTCCAGAAATCAACATAAACTTTTATGCTGTCGTTAGTAAGTCTGCCAAGTTTATTTATGCCTCCGCGCAAAACAACATTTATTTTAGCCGGATAAAGAATTAGTTCTTTATTAGGCGGAACATTTCTGGTCTCAATCAAAATTGATTCAAAAGTTTTATCAACAATCTTCTGTACTTCGAATTCAATAGAACATTCTGTCTTTGGAATTGTTATTCCATCCGGAACATCTAATGGAAGAACGAGTTTTACATTATCATTTATATCAGTGAACTCACGGAATTCTGTTTTTATTGCATCAATTTTTTGAAGTAGGTTTGCCGGACCGGAGATTTCAACAGTTCCAGGTTCAATTTTTATTTTGGATGCCGGACCAAAACCCGGTTTAAAATCTATTTTCAAATTTTGAACAACCGGTACGCGTTTCGAACCGATCCTTTCAATTTCATATTCAATCTGCGCAGGTGCAATTTCCAAAACTTGAAATGATGATGCTAACCATGGATTAGCATCAATAAAATTATTTAGATCACTTCTATACTTACCGGTTCTCCTATGAACGGAAATATTAAATTCAGTATCTCCCACAAGTTTTAATTTAGCTAATTCCCATCCTTTTCCTTTTACTTGCAGATAAACATTATCCACGGAAGTTGAACCAACCGCATAATTTTTGGGTAGGTCTGTAAACCTAACTGGTATCTCAACTGTAGTGATATACACTTCCGATAGAGCAACTGAGATCCATAGCCCAATTGAGAAAATTGCTATTAAAGATATAGTAACAACTTTTTTCTTCATACTTAAATATAAAAAAAATCCCGCTTAGCGGGATTAATCTTTAATCATTTTGTAAATGAGATTTAACGAATCTTCTCAAAGTGCACGATCAGTTCATCTCTATTAGCTCTCGAGATTTGTCTCCCTTTTATAGGAAAATTATCAAAGCTTCTTGCTAAATGACGAAGCTCATGAACATTCAATTCTGAAAGCTGTTCATTAGATGGAATTTCTCCGGAAGTTAATTGCTTCTCGCCTTCTACTTTTCCGATTTCTTTTAGTGCCTCCTTACGGAGTGAATCCAAACGTGAAGGTGTCTGTGATTCTGATCTCTCTTTTCTAGGCCTACCTCTTCTTTTAAGATGTACAGTTTCAGTCTCTTCTTTTTCAGTTCCATCGAAGAGAGATTCCTCTTCGGCTCTTTCTTCTGCAACTTCCTTATCAAAGGTTTTGTCTTTAACCGGTTTTTCTTTCTTAACAATTTCTTCCCTTTGAATTCCGGTAGTTAGAGATGGATAATAAATAAGGTCTTCGATTTGATCATCGGGACGAGGAATAACATGTGCAGAAACTAATTGACCAACTCTTTGAGCTGCGGCTGCACCGGCATCAACAGCAGATTTTACAGCTGCAGTTTCGCCGATAATTTTTACAGTAACCAAAGCGGCAGTAATTTTTTCTTTACTAACTAATTTTACATTAGCGGCTTTTAACATAGCATCGGCGGCTTCTATAGCGCCGATCAAGCCCTTAGTTTCAATAAGACCTAAAGCAAATTGCATATTTTTTTATTTAGCGCGTTTAGGTAGAATCAATTCAACATCGGCATGCGGACGTGGAATGACATGGACAGAAACCAACTCACCAACTCTCTGAGCTGCGGCTGCACCAGCATCTGTTGCTGCTTTAACTGCTCCAACATCACCTCTAACAAGAACAGTTACATAACCACCGCCGATAGTTTCTTTTCCAATCAATTCTACTTTTGCTGCTTTTACCATAGCATCAGCAGCTTCGATTGCACCGACCAAACCTTTGGTTTCAATCATTCCGAGTGCGTCAAGTGTCATAGATGTGCTCCCTTTTGGTTTTATTACTAATCCAAAATAATTTATAATGTTAAAAATGTCAATCTATTAATCACTTTATAACCAGTTTTACACTTATTTTTTTATCGTGTTTAAGTAGTCCTCTAAGATCACTGCGGCGGCATTTTTGTCCAATAACGATTTATCACGTCTCTTCTTTTTAGAAACTACTGATTGAATGATTCTTTCACGTGCGATTGAAGATGAATACCGCTCATCAATCAATTCGATCTTTAAATCAATTTTATTTTCTAATTCTGTTTTGAATTTTAATACTGAAAGAGAACTTGTTGATTCGGCACCACTTTCTTTTAACGGATAACCCAAAATTATTTTTACTATATGATATTCTTCAATAATTTTTTTTAACTTCTCTATAAATTTCGAATCATTTGAAAGTGTTATTAACGGGTAAGCAAAAATATTAAGCGGATCAGTAACAGCAAGACCGATTCTTTTAGTACCAAAATCAATTGCAAGTATTCGTTCTTCGTTCAATATTTTTCCATTGTTATTGATTCTCCGCGTCAAATCTTTCAACTGTATAAATACCACGGTTCTTTTTTAACCGCTCGATTAGTTTCGTTAAATGTTCCAAATCTTTTACATAAACCGTGATCGTTCCCTTAAACATTGAATCGTTCGTTGTGATATTTACTGATTTAATATTTGTGTTTTGATAAGTAGTAATACTGTTTGAAATGTCCTTTAAAATTCCCGGAACATCATCTCCTCTAATACTAAGACCGGCAACAAAGAAAGCTCCATTTGATTTTGGCCAATTCACCGGCACTAACCGTTCTTCATTAGTCTTGATCATATTTATCAAGTTCTTGCAATCCTTACGATGGATTTTAATTCCCTCTCCTATCGTTACATAACCGATCACCTGATCACCGGGAATCGGATTGCAGCATTTTGCATAAGTGTAAGCAAAACCTTTTGCATCGCCATCAACAACAATTCCGCCTGCAGTGTTTCGTGCAATGTTAGCAAATTTATCAAACTCAACTTCTACATTTTCTTTTTCATCCGTTTCAACTTTTGGATTCAGTATCTCATCCAAATTTAATTTGTCTTGTGCAATCGCTCTAAAAAATTGCCGGTTGTTATCGAACTTAAGTTTACGTACAAGTTTGGAAAGATCATCCGAAGTAAAAGAGAGTTTTAATTTCTTGATCTTTTTATCCCAAATTTCTTTACCGTAATCAAGAAGTTTCTCTTCTTCTTTGTTTAAATATTTACGGATGGTATTCTTTGCTTTGTGAGTTTGAACGAACTGCAACCAGCTTTTATTCGGATGCTGATTTTTTGAAGTAATGATCACAACTTGATCGCCGCTGTGAATAACTGTATCAAGCGGAACGATTTTACCGTTTACTTTTGCACCGATGCATCTATAACCAACATTACTGTGGATTTCAAATGCAAAATCAACCGGAGTTGAATTTATTGGCAATCTTCTTAAATCTCCTTTTGGAGTAAAGATGTAGATTTCATCTTGATAAAGATTCAGCTTAAAACTTGCAAGGATTTCTTTTGTTGCTTCATCCTTGGATACATGTTCAAAAATATCACGTATCCAGCTTACCCAATCTTCAAGATCTTTATCGTTGGTTGTCCTATTCTCTTTGTATTTCCAATGAGCAGCAACACCGCGCTCGGCAATTTCATGCATCTTCCGTGTTCTAATCTGTACTTCAACTAATTTTCCATCAGGACCGATTACAGTTGTATGAATTGATTGATAATTATTTTTCTTCGGGATTGAGATAAAATCTTTGAACCGGTCGGCAATTGGTTTGTAAAGTTGATTAATAATTCCAAGAACATAATAACACTCATTCGCATCATCGCTTTCCAAAATAATTCTGATAGCAAGAAGATCATATATATCTTCGAATGGCCGGTTTTGAATTATCATTTTTCTGTAAACACTGTAGAGATGTTTTGGTCTTCCGCCAAGTTCATATTTAATATGATATTCGCTTAGTTTTTCAGTAATCGGTTTTGAGAAACGCGAGATGAATGATTCTCTCTCTTTGCGTGTGTTTTTTATTTTGTTTGCAATGTCGTCATAAGCTTCTTTATTGAGATACTTGAACGAGAGGTCTTCCATTTCCCATTTTAAAATTCCTAAACCGAAACGGTGAGCGAACGGTGCGTAAATTTCTAAAGTTTCTTTTGCAATTCTTCTCTGCTTTTGTGGATGGACAAACTCAAGCGTGCGCATATTGTGAAGACGATCTGCAAATTTTACAAGAATAACACGCACATCTTTTACCATTGAAAGAAGCATCTTGCGGTAATTTTCTGCTTGCGTAATCTCCTGCCCTTTGAACACTCCGCCTATTTTAGTAACGCCGTCAACGATCTCTGAAACTTCTTTACTAAATTCTTTTGAAATAAATTCCAGACTAATATCGCTGTCTTCAACTACATCGTGAAGAAGTGCGCTTACGACGGAAATATCATCGAGAGGGATTTCGCGCGCAACTATCATTGCCACTTCGTACGGATGATTGAAATACGGTTCGCCTGATGCACGGAAATCATTCTTATGCGACTCATAGCTCAACTGAAAAGCTTTTTTGATAAGCGCTTCATTAACGGAAGGAAGATTCTTTTTGCAAATCTTCAAAAGATCTTCCAGCATCCGCTGGTGTTTTATGCTAATCGTCAGTTCCATAATTTATAAATCAGCAACATTTTTTTTCACTTTGAATCGGCGGACATTTTACCGACCCGTAAGAACAGAAAACACAGCAATCTTCCTCTTTTGGCTTCAACATATTTTTGCAGTTTTCGCACATATAAAAATGCTGGCATGCATTCTCCGGCATTGTTTCTGTTTTTTCAAATCCACAGTAAGGACACTTAATAGTTGACTCAAATATTAAATCCATTTTTATCAACAACCTTTCATTCTAAAGTGTTCCAAAATTTCGATCACCTGCATCGCCAAGTCCCGGAAGAATATAACCGACAGAATTTAATTGTCTATCCAACGCTGCGGTATAAATTGCAATATCAGGATGTTCGCTGTTCATCTTTTCAACTCCTTCCGGTGCGGCAATTAAACAAGCAAGAATACATTTCTTGGCGCCTTTTTGTTTGAGCGAGTTGAATGATGCAACTGCACTTCCTCCGGTTGCAAGCATCGGATCAAGTACAATCGTAATTGACTCATCTAAATTTTTTGGTGCCTTATAATAATAGTCAATCGGCTTTAAGGTTTTTTCATCACGCTGCAAACCGATATGCCCAACTTTTGCATCGGGGATCATTTCCAAGAAAGAACTTACCATACTTAATCCGGCACGTAAAACCGGAACTAAAATAACTTGTTTGGAAAATTTATATCCTTTTGTTTTTTCAAGCGGGGTTTCAACTTCAAACTCAGTTAGATCGAATGACTTACTTATCTCTATCGCAATTGAATGAGAAACTCGGTCTAACGCAAGGCGGAATCCGTTCGGATCAGTTTCTTTATCACGAAGAATTGTTACATCACGTTTTACAAGAGGATTATCAACGATAATTATCTTTTTCATTTAGCACTCTCTATTTTTCTTCCAAGAACAGATAAAAGATTTACGAACGGAGAAACCGGCGGTGTATAATTATAATTTATTTTTGCCAGTTCCGTTGCTTTAATTTTGTTTGATATAAACGATGCTAATAGATCGCCGTAACCAACCGCTTCTCTATTCCCTAAAAAGTTGGCACCGAGAATCAGTTTACTATTTTTATCAAAGATGATCTTACCAAATACATTTTCCGAATCAGGCATAACTTTAACTAGGTTTGGAATTACAGCATGAACTTCTCC
>Ga0163199_1002876_pt1 | contig 10485 bp, 8 predicted proteins | sample PL_2010_150m_FD_113537 | JGI IMG/M metagenome (GOLD analysis project Ga0163199, IMG submission 113537) | Freshwater microbial communities from Powell Lake, British Columbia, Canada to study Microbial Dark Matter (Phase II) - PL_2010_150m | ecosystem: Environmental > Aquatic > Freshwater > Lake ...
GACCTCGGCCATTTGCTGGTCCAACCATTCGATCAGCTTGGGCTTGTGGGTCGTCCAGTTCTTCAAGAGTGCCTCCTGCACCTTCGGGAACGCATCGTCGGTCTCAGCCAGTTTGTGGATGTTCTCCCAATAACCGGTTTTGGCGGGAAGTAGCGCGTTCATGACGAACCAGTAGTGAACGTCCAGCGCCGCGACTCGCGTCGGCGCCATCACGCGCCAGTCGGCGGAGCCGTTGTAGGTCAGCGAGAACAGGAAATCCAGGTCGGGCCAGTTCTTCTGGAGCCGGCTGATCGCGTCATCAGCGAAGCCGGTGTAGAAGCGGCGCGAGGCGGCGTTGTTGTAGCTGCCGGCCTTCTCCTTCCATTCATGGACGCCCTCGGCCTTCGCCTTTTCCCCGCGCACCTTGATGTCGCCGTCCATCTGGTCGCGCAGCCATTTGAACCCGCTGAAGAGCGGATACTCGTTCAATAGGTCCACGTAATAGATGTTGTGGAGCAGGTCGTTGTCCTTGAGGAACCGCAGTGTCTCGTTCCAGACGCGCACGAAACCGTCGAGTCCCGTGACCTTCTCCACACCCGGCCCGAAAAACCACGTCGAAAGTCCCAGCAGGATGCCCCGGTCGAGGCAGCGCGGGATGAACTCCTTGAGGGCGCGACGTGGCTGGATCGTGGTCGGATACTGGTTGCCCCACATCGCGGGGCGTTTGCTGTTTCGCGGAAAATGAAAGCTCTCCGTCAGTTTGCCGTCCGGTCCAGCGGCGACGAGGGCCGGGAACACATCGAGCCGGATGGCGTTGTAGCCGCGCTCGACAAGGCCGTCGAGCACCTTGTCCCAATCCGCGAACTCGCTCCCGACCTCGTGGCCCGGCTCGTGGCGCAGCAGCCACGAGAAATCCCACATGGCGATGGCCGCCGGTTCTTTGAAGTCGCGCACGCCGCAAGCTTTCTTTGCCGCAGCGGTGCCGCCCGCGCCAAATCCGAGTAACATCGCGCCGGTAGCTTGTTTCAAGAAGTCGCGCCGACTGGTCATGAATTTCATGGTTCAATTCCGAAATGCGAGTCACGGTTTCGCCAGAAGCCGCTCCACCAGTGGCTTCAGCTTGCTGGTGTAGAGCGCGCAGCCGCTGTCCTCTGTCAGGCGGATGTTGTCGGGCGTGAACAACCCCTTCTTCAACGTGCCGTCAGCGTGAAGCGTTGCCGGCGATGCCAGCAGTAGAGCGGTGAGAGTGACAAAGACGCGTTTCATGGCTTTGCTTTCGGCAACGCTTACTTCCCCGGAATCGCCAGCAGACTCCGTTGCGTTGGCAGATACAACACGCCGTCCGCCGCCGTTGGCGTGATCGGCGCGGTTTGCAGCTTCATCCGCGACAACACCTCCAGCGTCCTCCCCGCTTTCAGCACCCACAAAGCACCCGATTCAGTGCTGACATAGACCTTCCCGTCCGCGACGAACGGCGACGCGCACCACGTCCGGCTGCCAAGCGGATGCACCCAACACCGCTCGCCCTTCACCGCGTCGAAACAATGCGCGTTGCCCGGCGTGTCCACGATGTAGAGCAGCCCGTCCGCAATCGCCGGCGTCGCCAGCGTCCGCTCCACCAGCGTCGAGTCCCAGACCTTCTTTCCCGTCGCCGCGTCCACGCACGACAGGCAGCCCTGGCCGTCGCCATGCACCGGACTCTGCCCGATCGCCACATAGACGCGTCCGCTCCAAAACACCGGCGAGCCGATGATTTCGCTCGGCCCGTCCGGGCGGCGTTTGCGGTGCGTCGAATACGGCACCGGCACGCCGTCGCGCATCCGGTATCCCGGCGGATTGCAGTCGTAGGACCAGACCTTCTTCAAAACCTGCACGCCGTCGCGCGACGCTGACGGCAACTCGAACGCATACAACACTCCATCCCCGCCGCCGAAGAACACCAGCGTGCGCCCATTCACCTTGCCCGCGATGGGCGACGACCAGTTGCAGTGAAACAACCGTTCGCCGATTCGTTCCCCGTCGCGCGCCACGAGCCGGCCGGTTTTCTTGTCGAGTGCGATCAACGTCGGCGCCAGCGGTGCCGGAATCTTGTCGTGGCGGTCGTCCAGTCCGTTCGACGTGCAGGCGAAGACCAGATCGCCGACGATCAGCGGCGTGCTCCCGCAAACATCGTGTGGCACCACGCCAAGCTCCTTGATGAAATCATACCGCCACACCACCGCGCCGTCGTTCCGGTCCACGCACAACACCTCGCCGCGGTTGCCGACCACGAACACCCGCCCGCCGTCCACCACCGGCCGCGAACAAATCCCGCATCGCCACTGATCGAAATGAAACGGCGGCGTCACGCCCTCCATGTAGCGCGGACTCGGCGTCTCCCAGATCAATTTGCCCGTCGCCTGCTCCACGCACATCAACACGCCGCCGCCGGTCGGCTCGTAGCCGGGTCGTTGCACCGCGCTGTCGTCCGCCGCCAGAAAAATCCGGCCGCGGTCAATCGTCGGGATCGAGTATTGGTGCGCGCCGAGTTTGAGTTCCCACAACGGCGTCGCCCCGCCCGGATCCGCCGGCAACTCCCGGCCATGAACAGCCAGCGGCGTCAGCAATAGAGCGGCGAGAGGAAAAATTCGCCAGTTCATCGTCGTTCTCTTTCTGTCACCACATCTTGAACTTGAGCGGGCCGGCTCCGGGATTCTCGAACGGGCCGGCTGTGGGCGTGGTATTGCTCCGCCGCTTGCCGAAGTAATCGCCATCAACCTTCAGCGGCGAGCCGTTGGGGTTCATATAGCGAACGCCGGGAATCTTGGCCTTGCCCAGCAGCTCTGTGGTCACGAGTTTCGTCGCAGCTTTCGACAGCGGCGCAGGCAGCGACATGTGGAGGTGTGGCTGGCCGGCTTCCTCGACGAGCTTGAAGTCAAACGTCTCCGTTGGCGCGAGCGGATTCGTCTCTTTGCCGTAGGGCCGCGCGCCGTTGAGATAGACGTTGCCGCCGGTCTGGAGCAGAAACTCGCGGTTGTCATAGACCCAGAGGCCGTAGCCGGCAGAGCGTGGCGCGGCTTTCTTTGCCTTCGGCGCTTGTGCCGACGTCTCCGCTCCTCCGACGAAGATGTTGTTGTAGAAGCGGTCATCGCCGCCCTTGGTGTTGACGAGGCCGGCGACCTTCGTCGAATGCTCGGGATGAAAAGGCGTGTCGCGGCGCGGTTCGGGTTGGCTGATGATTTTGCCGGTGATCAGGTTGTGAGCGTAAGCGCCGCCTTCGGAGACATCCAGCAATGTGGTGGCGGACAGGAAGATGTTGTTGTCCACGACGAACGGCCCGTGGTTCACCTCGACGAACAAGTCCTCGCGGTCGTTGTCATGGAAGAGGTTTCGCGTGACGCGCGTTCCTTGCGCCATCCAGTCGAGCCAGAGTCCGCGCGTCGTGCGGTAGATGTGGTTGCGGCTGATCTCGGTGTCAATGGCGGCGTGAAACTTGATACCCGCCATCTCCGCGCCGGTGAACAACTGCCGGACGTGGATGTCGTGGATAATGTTGCCGGTGACGGTGCTGAACGAGCAGCCCAAGCTGCCGACGATGCCGGCTTGTTCGCAGTGGGAGACAGTGTTGTTGCGGACGACGTGGTGGCCGATGTTCTCCTTCGTCCAAGCGATGGGATGTGCGTGGGCGCGTTCGATGGTCTTGACGTAGCCCTCGGCGGAGTTGGCGGAGGTGTTGTCGAACTCGTCGCCGTGCTTGCCGAGCGCGATGCCAGAGCAGATGGAGTGACTGACGATGTTGCTCTCGATGATCCAGCCCTTGCTCCAATGCGTGCCGATGAGGCCGATCTGCTCCGCCGTCGGCGGCGCCCACGGCGTGGCGGCGTGGCGCATGGTGAAACCGCGGACGGTGATGAAGTTCTGGCCCGGTTTGTCCGGATAGAAGACGGTCTGGCGGACGTTGATCTCGACGAGTTGCTCATTCGGGTTGACACCCTTGAACTGCGCCCAGAGCGTCGTGCTCCCGCCCTCGACTTTGCCAAACCACAGCGGCGTCTCGCTGGCCGGTTTCATCACGTCGTCCAGCTTTGCAGCCTCTGTCAGCCATTCATCATTGAGATGGACCGCGCCGGTATGATGCTCGCGGCCCTTCGGATTGAACCAGTCGCCGCGGATGAGGTCACTGTAGGGATTGAAGCCGCCGAAGAATGAGTTCGGCAGCGTCACCTTCCAGACATCGCTCTGAACCTTCGTCCAGTTCTTGACGACCTCCGACCCTTTGATCTCCACCTTCTCGCCCGGCGCGGCCTGATAGACGATGCGCTTCTTGTCCGACGTGCCGCCGCGCGGCGGGTTGATGCGCTCGCGGTAAACGCCTTCGTGGACGGTGATGACATCGCCCGGCTGCGCAAGATCAGCGGCGCGCTGGATGGTGCGCAACGGCACCGCCTTTGTGCCCGTGTCGGTGTCTTTGCCGTTCGTGGCCACGTGGAACTCGGCGGCGTGGATGGTTGTGGCAAGCGCGACGGCGCTTGCGAACTGAATCAGCGTCCTTCTCATATCTGCTCCTTTATCGCTGGCTGTCCTTGATCGCCTTGAACATCGCCAGCAGGTTCGCGGCGGGGGTCGGGCCTTGGATATTGTGGACGGTGTCGAAGACGAAGCCGCCGCCTTCGCCGAAGATTTCGATGCGCTCGCGCACTTCGCGATAGATCTCGTCGGGCGTCCCGAACGGCAGCGTCTGCTGCGTGTTCACGCCGCCGCCCCAGAACGTCAGGTGTTTGCCGAACTCCTTCTTGAGCGTCCGCGCGTCCATGCAGGCGGCGGAGCATTGGACCGGGTTGAGAATGTCGAAGCCGGCTTCGATGAAATCCGGCAGCAGGTCGAACACGGAGCCGCAGGAGTGGATGAACGTCTTCCACGACGACTTCGCGTGGACCAGGTCGTTGACACGCTTGTGGAACGGCTTGAACAACTCGCGGTAAGCCCGCGGCGCGATGAACGGCCCGCGCTGGGTGCCGAAGTCAGTGCCGGTGAGGAAGACAGCCTGCACGCGGTCGCCGAGCAGCGGGATGAGTTTCTCCAGGTTCTTCAGCGCGATCTCGCACTGCTTCTCGAAGATGGCGAGCACGTAGTCCTTGCGGACGGCGGTGGAGACATACCACTCCTCGATGTCGCGAATGCCTTTCGGGTGCTTCATCCACGGCGCGGGCACGAGCGCGATGTCGCCAAACGCCGCGCCGGGCATCGTGAGGATGATGCCGCGTTTGCCGTCGTCGAGAGCTTCGATGCGCTGGCGATACCACGCCAGATTCGCGTCGGTGAACTCGGCGAATTCCTCGAGGTTGTCGGCGGGGTTGAGCTTGTCCTCGTCAACCGGCGGCTGGCGAATGATCGAGTCGAAAAAGAACGCGCCCTTCGGCATCTGGCCGCTCGGCGGCGCGCTGGTGTCTCCTTCGGGATAGATCACGAAACCGCCGTCGTCGGCCTTGGTGACGATGAATTTCTCCGGCACGAGCGCCTCCGTGCCGTCGAAGAGCGTGAACGGTTTCCAGCCGGCATTCTCGAAGCCGAACATCGTCGCGCGCGGCCTCAGCCCGATCACGTCAATGCCGAGGGCGTCGCACAACTCGTCGTCCACCTCGCCGAGCATCTGGTAAGGCTCGATGACTTTGACGCGGTAGTTGTTGTCGCCGAGCACCGCGCGTCGCAGCCGCGTGACAGCGGAGACGTGGATACCGGTGACGGCCGTGCCGCCGATGTCCACGGGAACGCGGTCGGGTTGTTGGTGATTGAGCGCCTTCTGGAGTCGTTCGCGAGAGGTCATAGTGGCGCCATCCTACGCAACCGCGGCGGTGATTCAACACCTTGTTGGCGGTTGCGGCGCAGGTCGCCAACCGCTGTATCCGGCGGTGAACAATGTCCGCCTCAAAGCCGCCGCGCGACCGCTCCAGTCATTGCCCCCAAGCTGGCAGAGCCGAACATTTCCTCCAACGACGACACCGTGGTTCAGCCAAGCTCCGCGAACAACCCGATGGCGGGCTGTTCGACAAGCTGGTCTTCGGTGTAGGCGTGGGGCATACAGTCAACTCTTGGAATGTCTGCCGATTAGCCGGCGACCGACTTGGCGCGGGAACTTCGTCAGGACTTCGCCACTTGAGCTGATGATTCGCCGGTTAACCCAGAGAAGTTCCATCTCCGAGCATCGCTCGCCGTGGAACGCCCGCTTCCAGTTTGGGTATCCGTTCTTTTTCTTTCCCCTGTTAATTCGTCATGGACTGCACGACCGTCCGCCGTCTGGCACACCTTGAACACTCGCCGAGTCAGTTGCCGGTAAACTCCCACGATGTATTCGACTTGGTCGGCGTTTTGTTCGGACAGTGGCCAAAACTTCAAGATACGGCGCGGCACGTCGGACTCCTGAATCTCGGGAAAGGGCGGCAGGTCTGCGCCGCCGTTCAGACTCACAAGAAGCACGCGATGGCCGATGGCCGACTCGTTCAGCGGATTCGAGTAGCGGCCTTCAATCTCGTCCGCGGACAGACTGTAATCAGCCGCGTATTTCCCGGAGGCAAGATTCCCGTCGGTTTGGAGCACGCTTATCAGGGCTGCCTCCAACCGATGTGATTCGTCGTCGCTGAGGCAATGGGCGATGAGCTGGATGGGCGGCGGCGCTCCAGTGGCCCGCCGAATTTCACGGATGAGTTGGAGCTTGGGATTCGGCTCTCCGCTTCGTTTCCACTTCACCTCTGCGGCCGCATGAACAAAGCATCGTTGCCCAATTCCCTTGCCAACGTAGAAAATTCGTCGCGGGTCAGCCTTGGGCTTGCGCGGGTCAAGCAGCGCATAGACGTAACTGCCGATAGCCTCGATTGTCTCTGGGCTGAACTCTTTCATATTCAGCACCCCCTCCTTTCCGGTCTGCATCGGGCGAAAGAGGGCGAGGCGTCGAGATCCTCCAAAAGGTCATCGTATTCCTGCTGCCGCTCTTTGGGTGTGAGGAGACGACAATCTGACCGAGGCAAAGCGTCGGTGTAATGTTTGATGAAATCCGCAGGCACAGCGCCCTTCCACGCTCCCTCAAACAACCGAAGGAGTTCCTGGGCGGCTTTCGCATCAAGCGGCTGACAACGCGAGCGGAAGTGACTTGCCAGCTTCGCCGATGCTGTCGAGCGGTTTGCTTTATTAACCAACTTTCCAAGCTCAACCAATACGGTGTTCTTCGTTTCCGGCTTTGTGAGCACCGGCGCGTGCGGTGAAGCGTAACAGAATGGCTTGGCCGACTTATGCCAGAGAATTTCAACCCTTTTTGAGCCGTGGTCCTCTCGTTTCACCGGAGGCGTGATCAAAAGAAGCTTGCATCCTTGCGGTCCGCCTTGGACAAATGCCAGCCGGTCTCCCGTCTCCAAATGCCGCTTCTTCGGAGTTAGCAGATTGTTGTGGTGACAGCCAGTGCAGCCGAAACTGCCAAACTCCCAAAACGGGTCTGTCCTCCGGTCGCCCTTTTCTGGCCTCCGCAGAAACACGATGAACAGTCGTGCGCTCATGTTGATGGATTGTTGGCTGCCACAAGTTCCGGTCTCTGGGCGTTGAACCAGCGATAAAACCGCGCTGCATCTCGAAACTCCGGCAGGCGCGCGCTCCGTTGGATGTAGCCATCCTTCACGTCCACGTCACCCCATGCCGACAGCAAGTCGCGGCGCACACGATACGCTCGGTCGCGGTATTCACCGATGGGAATGCACTTCTTCAACCGACCTGAAAAACCCGGACGGGCGCGCACCACGATGTCGCTCGCGCCCGGTTCGCGTCTGGTGTGGGCGTTCTCGTGCCACCGATTGCGCGGCACAGAGCGAGCCGGCGCAATCTCCTCAATCACGTAAAGTCCGATGAGCGCATAGACCAGCGAGTCGCCCGGATTCTCCACCGCACGAAGCCCGGCGAAGAACGCGAGCACATCGCCGCTCTGAAGTTTGGAAATGCTTCGGGCGCGCTGGCCTTGGTCGCCATACGTCTGATGCTCGAAGTCCGGGTCAAGATGCGTGGGCTGGCCCAACAACGCACCGGGAAGTTCCTGACCGAAGCGCGCCACCGCCGGAATAAACTCGTCATAACGCCGGACAAGACTGGGCCGCAGTTGCTTGGTCTCCGTGATGGTGACGTAGGCAAAGTCACCGGACGCCTTGCGGACAGGGGCGTTCCAGTTCCCGTCCGTCGAATCAACCCCGACTCTAACAAGTAATCCTTTCATCGCTCAGTTCCCCTCTAGCGTGATCTGCCCCGACAGCAGACGCGGCAGCAGCAGGTCGCGCGTCCGGCGGAGGTCTTGGAGTTGGCGAAACAGACTGAGGATTTCCGAGAACATCGGCTCGACGAGCGACCCGAAACGGCGGACGAGCGCGGGCGCAGAGTATTCCTGGGACTTGAGGCCGGAGTTCATCCTTCCGATCGTTTTCTTTCGAGTGTGTCGCTGAGTTGGTAACTCGCGCCGATCTTGGTTTTGAATTCGACCAGCTTGTCGCCGTAGCGGACTTTGCAGAGGCGGCCGAGCTTGGAGCGGATGGTCGCCTCGGCCAGCGCGCCGTCTTTCCACACAATGTCCGCCTCGAAACCGCCGCGCGCGCAGAGGCCCTTGACGCTGCCGGCCGGCCACGCGGCGGGCAACGCCGGCAGCAGTGTGATCTCGCCGCCGTGTGATTGCAGCAGCATCTCGGCGATGCCGGCGCACGCGCCGAAGTTGCCGTCAATCTGGAACGGTGGAAGGTCGTTGAGCAGGTTCGGCATCGTGGAGCGGCGCAGCAGCGCGACGAGGTTCTCGTGCGCTTTGTTGCCGTCGGCGAGCCGCGCCCAGAGGTTGACGAGCCACGCGCGGCTCCAGCCGCTGAACGTGCCACCGCCGGTCACGCGGCGTTCGAGCGTCTTGCGCGCTGTGGTCGCCCACTCACGCGTGCCGTGGACGGTAATCTGGCTGCCGGGGTGCAGCGCGAACAGGTGCGAGAAGTGGCGGTGGCCCGGCTCGACCTCCTCGTATTCCTCCGACCACTCCATGAACCGGCCGTCCTTGCCGGCGCGATGCCCGCGCAGCCGGCCGCGCGCGGCGTTGATCTTTTGCAGGAACGCCTTGTCCGGCCCTTTGTCGGCAGTGAGCAATTGGCCCGCCTCGACGAGCGCGTTGAACAGCTCGCGCACGATCTGGATGTCCACCGACGGCCCCATGCAAAGAAAGCCGATGTAGCCGTTCGGCATCCGATACGCATTCTGCGGCGAGCACGACGGCCCGGTGACAAGCCGGCCGCTCGCGTCCTCCACTAGATACTCCAGCAAAAACTCCGCCGCTTCCTTCATCACCGGCCATGCGCGGTCGCGCAGGAACGCCGTGTCGCCGCTGAAGAGGTAGCGTTCCCAGAAATGCAGCGAGAGCCACGCCGCGCCCATCGGCCAGAGGCTGAACAGCACCGAATCGCCCGACGGCGCCGTGTCGCCCCACAACTCCGTCGCGCCGTGAGCCACGAAACCGCGGCAGCCATACATCCGCCGCGCCGTCTCGCGACCCGACGGCCGCATCCGGTCCACGTGATCGAACAGCGGCCCGTGGCACTCGGCGAGGTTGCACGACTCGGCGGGCCAGTAGTTCATCTGCGTGTTGACGTCGAGCGTGTATTTGCTCTCCCACGGCGGCGTCATGCTGTCGTTCCAGAGACCCTGGAGATTCGCCGGCAGCGAACCGGGCCGGCTCGACGCAATCAGCAGATAACGGCCAAACTGGAAATAGAGCGCGGTCAGCGCCGTGTCCTGCCCGCCCGCGCGAAACGCCTCGACGCGCTTGTCGGTTGGCACGTTCGACTTGTCCGGGCCGCCGAGGTCGAGCGCGACGCGGGAGAATAGCCGGCGGTGATCGTCACTGTGTTCGTCGCGGAGCCGCGCATAAGGCTTCGCCGCCGCCTTCGCGAGTTGCTGCTCGCAAAGCTGACGCGGCTCTGGCGCTCGGAACGTCGTGTTTGCCGCCAGCAGCAGCGTCACCGCGTCAGCGCGCTCGACGATGACGTTGTCGCCAAGCACGCGGACCACGCCACCTTCGGCAACGGCCTTGAGCAGCGCGCAGTAGCGCACGCCGTCGGGGCCGCACTGGCCCTGCATGAACACCGTGTCACCACCCACCACGCCGGTGGCGCTCTCGAACGGCCTACGGCTGAGATTTGCCGTAAGCGAAATCTGTCCGGGATGATCGCTGGCGAGCCGCACCGCCACCACTTGGTCCACGGCGCTCACAAACATCTCGCGAACGAACCGCACGCCGCGCAGCGAGTAGCTCACGCGCGCCACGCCGGTGGCGAGGTCCAGCTCGCGGCGGTAATCCACGATGCCCTTGTGCGGCAGCAACGTGGTTTCGTCCGCGCCGCGGCCGAAGAGGTAGATATTCAGGTCGCCGAGCGGTTGATACGGCGACTGGTGGCGCGGCGTCGCCTGCATCCCGTGCTCGGCGAGGAACTCCGCCTGCGCGACTTTGCCCTCGAAAAGCAGCTTCCGCAC
>Ga0163199_1002877_pt1 | contig 10484 bp, 8 predicted proteins | sample PL_2010_150m_FD_113537 | JGI IMG/M metagenome (GOLD analysis project Ga0163199, IMG submission 113537) | Freshwater microbial communities from Powell Lake, British Columbia, Canada to study Microbial Dark Matter (Phase II) - PL_2010_150m | ecosystem: Environmental > Aquatic > Freshwater > Lake ...
CCTGCCTGAATCGGGCAAAAAAAATCCATCTGAAGATAAGGGCAACAACATGCTATTGTGTGCAAAATGGGAACTTGCGACTTCAAGATTGGCACCTGATTCCGCCCATTCGATGCGTATATCGCCCAATACCGAACGGGGCGTCGAACCGTTCAAACGCATGATCAACAACCCGGGCACCGAACCGACAGACGATAGCCATCCCGTTCTGCGCAACGACGGTAAAGACGGCGGCCTGCTCTGGAACGACTCGACCTATCGTTGCGAAATACAGGACTTGCTAAGCAGAAATAAAGTAAAGCTGCACGCTATTTTCAATAACGTGTCTGACGGCGTTATCATTATTGATAAACACGGGATAACCGAAAGCCTTAACCCGTCCGCCGAAAGAATCTTCGGCTACCGGCAGGCGGAATTAATCGGCCTAAATATCAACCGCTTGATACCTGATGCCGACCGAAGCAGGCACGACAGCTATTTGAACCATTATCTGACCGGCGGCGCTGCCAAAAAAACCGACGCCGAACTTGAAATATACGGTCTTAGGAAAGACGGTTCAACATTCCCGATGAATTGGAATATCAGTAAAATATGTGTCGATGACCATCATCTGTTTATCACTACGGTGCACGATGTCAGCAAACATAAACAGGCTGAAGACACACTGCGGAAATTATCCAGCCTCCTGACTGCGCTTAAAATTGACCTGAGCTGGTTAAGCAAACATCTGCCGGCAGACTTGCAAACATGCCGTGAGAAAACAGCAACCATAACCCGGCATGTTGACGGTATCATTCAATCCATCAGAAAAATCATGACCGACCTGCAGCCGAGTATCCTCGATCATTTGGGTTTATTAGCCGCTATAGGCTGGCATATAGAGAAATTCCGCCGGGAAACCGGCATGGAGTGTATTTTGACAGTACCGGATAATGCTATTGAAATCGACGAAAAACGCAGTATGGCGATTTTTCGAATCCTGCAGGAAGCCTTAAACAATATCGTCCTGCATGCGAAGGCAAGCAAAGCAAGCATTGAGGTCAGCGTGGTTGACGATATTTTTTTAATGCACATCGGCGATAACGGCTGCGGCATGACGCAAGCGCAAATGAGCAAAACCGGCAGATACGGCATAAAAGGCATGTGCGAACGCGCGCGCTTTTTCGACGGCGAACTCACGCTGGACGGACGTCCCGGACAAGGCGTCCTGCTCAATTTGCGTATGCCGCTGCAATCATCACAAACCGGTGGACGCCATGATTAATATACTGATTGCCGACGATCATGCGATTGTCAGAGAAGGCCTGAAACAGATTCTCGCAGAGGTCGCCGATATGAAAGTCTGCGCCGAGGCGGCTTCAGGCGACGAAGCGCTCAAGATGATCCGCGCCAATGGCTGGGATGTCATGCTGCTGGATATATCCATGCCCGGCAAAAACGTGCTGGAATTGATCAAACTGGCTAAACAGCAGAATCCGCACCTGCCCATCCTCATATTGAGCATGTATCCCGAAGACCAATACGCCATCAGAATGCTGCAAGCCGGTGCGGACGGCTATCTTACGAAAGAAAGCGCACCCGACCTGCTGGTGACGGCCATTCGCAAAGTCTATGAAGGCGGAAAATATATCAGCCCGGCATTGGCTGAAAAACTGCTTGAGGAATTGAATCCTGTTCAGAAAAAACTGCCGCATACGCTACTGAGCGACCGTGAATTCCAGGTTTTCCTGGCCATCGCTGCCGGTAAATCCCTCACTGAAATAGCCAAAAACATGGCGCTCAGCGTCAAAACCATCAGTACCTACCGGACCAGGCTGAAGTCCAAGATGAACATAAATACAAACGCTGATATTATCCGTTATGCGATGGATCATCACTTGCTTGATTGATTGAACGTTCGCTCATGGTTCGGCAAAGCCTTTAGTCCCGGGCGCAGTCGAATGGCCACCATAAACGGCTTAAGGATTTGGTTAAAAAACTTCCTGAGTAACTATTCAGCTTAACCAGCCAGGCTGAAGTGCAGGGCACGTTGCGTCCAACTGCCTGTAGGAGCGGGCCATGCCCGCGATCAGTGCCAACATCATCGCCTATCGCGGGCACGGCCCGCTCCTACAGGCAGTGACGCGGAGCGTGAGAACGATAGGCTAACTTCGGAAAGTTATTTTTTACTCCATCTTAAGTGAATCCATGCCGGAATGACTTCCAAGCCATCAAAACAAACCGTGCCGCATTCTGCAAATCAAGCAGCAGTATGTAAGAAAAAACCTACACGCCTGTCGTCTACATCCTATAAATTTGAAAGCCTTCCGCTGATTTTTAACCCGTCCGTTTAAGTCCATAATAAACTGTCACAAAAAATAAGGTTTTTTAATGGCTGTCGGCTTTACCCTCAGCCCAGACCGTATAACTGTTTTACTGGATATACATCATCTTAATCTCAAACATCGGTGACACTCATGAAATTTGAATGGAAAGATGAATACTCGATAGGTAATCCAATCATCGACAACGAACATCAGCATTTAATTGAATTAGCTGATGGCATGACGAATAGCGCGACGAACGATCAGCTGATTGCTTTTATCATGCATCTTTATAGGCATACCCGTGAACATTTTGCAAACGAAGAAAAACTGATGCGGGAATGCGCCCATCCGCACTATGAACAACATGTCGAGGACCATAATGAGTTGCTCACCGGATTAATATCAAAAACCGATGTTATCAGGGAAGGCAATTGGAGCAAGGCCGATATCGTTGAGTTGATGACGCAGTGGATATTGCATATTACTTCCGATGACCTGTTAATCAGGGATTCTCTGTAACGACACGGCTATACCCCGTTGACATTTGGAAGTTGAGCATTGCGTAAAACACACACCAAGGGGGAAGGCAATGAAGAGAAAAGAGATTGTCCCGACAAGCCGGGAGCGGGTGATGCGGGAACATGATTTCATCGTTTCCAAGACTGACCTGACCGGACGGATCACCTACGGAAACGAGATTTTTATCGAATTTTCCGGCTACGGGGAGCGCGAACTTCTGGGAAGCCAGCATAACATTATCCGTCATCCCGATACGCCCAGGGCAGTGTTTAAGTTGCTGTGGGATTATTTAGCGGAGGACAGGGAAATCTTCGCCTTCGTTAAAAACATGTCAAAGGACGGCGGGTTTTACTGGGTGTTTACCCATGTCGCCCCGATGAAAGATCACAACAAACAAAAGATCGGCTACACCTCGGTGCGCCGCATGCCTAACCCGAAAGCGATCCCGATTGTGGAGGATGTGTATCGCGCGATGCGGGAGGAGGAGCGGCGTGCCGGCGCCAGGGATGCCGTAGAGGCTTCCGGGAAACTATTGGGCAATCTGTTAAAAGACAAGGGCGTCAATTACGAGGAGTTCATCAATGCCTTACAGTCGCTTTAAGAATACTGAATTTGTTGCATTAGCGGCCGTTGTTATTGGCTGGACAGGTGCGTTGATATACGGATGGATGCCTGTCCTGAGTCCTGTCTTGGACGAAGCCGTCAGCGCCGTTGACGAGATGATACTGCCGTCTTTTTTGACCGTTGTAGCCGTTTCTTCCTGTTACTTATGGCGTTTTTCAAGGTCAAGCGAGCAACGGCTGCTGGCGAATATACTCAATACGAGCCGGCAGTGGAGACAGGGATCCATAAATGTCAGGCTTACCCATATCGGCGGAAAAGAACGGGCGCTGCAACAGCTTGCCTGGGCGCTGAATGATTTGATGGACCAGGTAGAAACGGCGCATGTAGACATGCATTATTCCCTGGCGAATGTAACTTACGGCGATTTTACCCGACGCAGCCACCCGGAAGGCTTACATGGCGGATTCTCGCACACGCTGAAACAACTCAATACGGTTACCAAACCGCTGGCCGCCACCACGGTTGCCGTCACTGATCTTATGAGCGCGCTGGCTGAGGGCGACTTCAACAAAAGAGTTGATGTCGACGTCGACGGCGAATACAGGCTTGCCATAGACCATGCCATGCAGGCCATGCAAGCTATGCAAACCATGCTGGGCGATATAGGCCAGGTTATGGACGGCGTTGCCCAGGGCGACATCAACCGGCGCGTAAAAGCAGAAGGAAGCGGCGATCTCGCCAAATTGAAAGACAATATCAATCTCTCTCTCGATGCCCTCGGCAGCCTGAACGACATAGCGCGTATCGCAGGCGCACTGTCCCAGGGCGATCTGACCCAAACCATCGACAAAGACTATCCCGGCACTTTCGGCGAAGTCATTACCGGCATGAATACCATTGTCGCAAACCTCAGGGGCCTGGCAGGAAACATCAAGGACACCGCCGACACCATCAGTATTGCGGCCAAGGAAATTGCAGCGGGCAACAACGATCTGTCGCACCGTACCGAAAACCAGGCCGCCAGCCTGCAACAAACCACCGCCAGCATGAAAGAGCTGACCTCCACCGTGCAGGCCAACAGCGAAAATGCCAAACAGGCCTGCCGGCTCGCCGTCGGCGCCTCGGATACCGCAGGCAAAGGCGCAACGGTGGTTGGCCAGGTCATCGCCACGATGGAAGGCATCAGCGACGCGTCCCTCAAGATCGTCGATATTATTTCAGTGATAGACGGCATCGCCTTCCAGACCAACATACTCGCGCTCAATGCCGCAGTAGAAGCGGCCCGGGCCGGCGAACACGGCCGGGGCTTTGCCGTTGTGGCCGGAGAAGTCCGCAGTCTGGCGCAACGCGCATCGGTCGCCGCCGGAGAAATTAAAAGCCTGATCGGCGATTCGGTGGAAAAGGTTGAAGACGGCACTAAACTGGTCGCCCAGGCCGGGCAAGCAATGGAAGACATTGTTAATTCCATTCATAGCGTTACCGACATCATGTCCGAAATCAGCGCTGTTTCAGTTGAACAAACAGCCGGTATCGAACAGATCACTCAAGCCATCATCCAGATGGACGGCGTAACCCAGCAGAATGCCGCCCTGGTGGAGCAGGCCGCAGCTGTCGCAGAATCGCTGGAAAAACAAACACAACACCTGTCAGGTTTAGTAGCGAATTTCAAATTACACGGTGACTTGGGATACAGCCAAAAATAACTTCGCTGAATTTTGACGCGTACATTTGTACGAGGGGGCAACGACCCGTAAGAGCGCGGTAACAAATTTTCCTCCTACATAGACTCTGACTATATCCGTAAATCAGCAAGCGTTTTCTTCTCAAATCCTAATTACTATTTTCTTCAAAACCGTCCAATAACCAATCCGTAATCGCTTGATTTAAGATAAAAAACGATTGCCTCTCCCAAACAGGCCGGCATAAAGCCGCATCCTGCAAAGGAAACGCCGATGCGTAGGAAAATTCCTACAAATTTATCGTGTATTTCTTATAAATTTGAAAGCGTTCCGCTGATTTTTATCCCATCCATTTAAGTTCATAATTAAATCGTCATAAAACCTAAGGTAATTTGGCTACCAACTTAAGGCAGGACAGCGTGAATAGGCTATGACATGCGGAGTGCAAGCGCTGCTTGCTAGCAGGCAAAGCCTGCACTCCTGATTTGTCCCGTCTTAAGTCGGTAGCCTAGTTTTCAACAGGCATTGAAGAACATTTGGGCTGACAGCTGCTGCTTACTTCTTTTAAAAACAGCCTCTTTTTAGATAAGGAAAAATCAATGAAACAGATTAATAAGACTTTTGATGCCATAAGGTTTTATGGAATTTTTGGTCTATTGGTGGTTATGGTCGTTTTTTACATGATTTTTTGGGGAAAGATGTAACCGGCACCGGCCGGAATGCCCGGCTGGAGATAACGGCCGGCATACATCAAACCAATAATATGACTGCGCTGCAATCTGGAAACCCGTCCATGGACGAAGACAACAAGATTGTGAAACCTGACACTGCAATTAACCATTGATCCCGGGAACACCCATGCAAACACTAGCTATTGAAGGCAAACTGACCATCATCACAGCCGCCGAACTGGAAGCGTCTTTACTCGCCTTTCTCAATATCGACGACAAATTGGAGATCAATCTCTCCAAAGTCAGTGAATTCGACACAACCGGCTTTCAACTGTTGATCCTGATCAAGCGAAAAGCCGCGCAAAGCGGCAAAACCTTGCGTTTTGAATACAGCAACCCTGTCAAATCCAACACCGGATTTTACCACTGACCAGCGAACGCCCATGCAAACACTCACTATTGAAGGCGAACTGACTGTCTTTACAGCCGCCGAACAGAAAACGTCTTTGCTCGCCTTCCTTAACACCGGCGACGAGCTGGAAATCAATCTTGCCAACGTCGGCGAAATCGATACCGCCGGCCTGCAACTTTTAATCCTGATCAAGCGGGAAGCCGCGCAAAGCGGCAAAACCTTGCGTTTTGTCATGCACAGCAAGGCCGTGCTGGACGTCCTGGAATTAACCAGGCTCACCAGCGCTTTCGGCGATCAGGTGGTGTTGGCCCACAACGAGGAGTCACCGCGATGAATTTGGATAAAGAAATGATGGAGGCGCTGACCACCTTTACCATCGAAAGTACCGAGTTGTTGCAGGACATGGAAGCCGACCTGCTGGCGCTTGAAAACATCGAAGAGCCTTCGGAAACCATCAACGCCATTTTTCGGGCCGCGCATACCATCAAAGGTTCGGCCGGCCTGTTCGGACTCGAGCACATCGTCCGCTTTACCCATGTCGTCGAGAGCGTACTCGATGCGTTACGCAGCGGCAAGCTGACGGTCTCTTCCGAGCTGGTTGCCGGGCTGTTGCCCTGCTGCGATCACCTTAACAGCCTGATTCGCGATGTGGTCGACGGTAAGCTTGAGGAAAATCAAGACATGACCGAATCCGGCAATCGGCTGTTGGACGCGTTGCGGCCTTTTCTGAAGCCCGACCTGAAAACGCCGGAAGCGGCGGAAACCGGCGTCGCCTGCCGGGACGACGCCGCGCGCGTCGAAACCATAGCCGGCGATGTTATCGAATCCGGCAACTGGCTGCTGTTTCTGCAATTTAGTGAAAACTGCCTGCGCGACGGCATGGATCCTTTGTCGTTTATCCATTACCTGACCACGCTGGGTGAAATCGTCGACCTGACGACGTTCAGCCATGCCATGCCGGATGCGGCAAGCATGGACCCGGAAAGCAATTATCTGGGTTTCGAAATCGTCCTGAAAAGCGAGGCCGGCAAGGAAACCATCGAAAGCGCCTTCGACTTCATCCGCGACGGCAGCCATATCCACATCCTGCCGCTGGAAAACCGGATTCCCTACTACGTTGAGCTGATCAAGTCGCTGACCGATGATAACGCCCAGCTCGGCGAACTGCTGCTGAAAAGCGGCGTTATCACCCAGCGCGAACTGGAAGAAGGCCTCAAGGCCCAGCAAACACAAACCGAAGCCCAGCAGCAATCTGCCCGCATCGGCGAAATTCTGGTGGACCAGCGCGTCGTGCAACAACCGCTGGTCAACGCCGCGCTGGAAAAACAGCAACAGCTTAAGGACAGCAAGGCCCGCGAAAACCAAAGCATCCGCGTCGATGCCGAGCGCCTCGACAAACTGATCGATCTCATCGGCGAACTGGTCATTTCCACCGCCGCCGCCAAGCTGCGGGCCATGCAGACCAGGGACATTGCGCTGCATGAAGCCCATGCCTCGGTCATCAGCCTGGTCGAAGAAGTGCGCGACTGCGCGCTGCAACTGCGTATGGTGCCGATCGGCAGCACTTTCAGCCGTTACCAGCGCGTGGTTCACGACATCAGCAAGGAGCTGGGCAAGGACATCAAACTGGTGATCAACGGCGCCGAGACCGAAGTCGACAAATCGGTGGTCGAAAAAATAGGCGACCCCTTGCTGCATCTGGTGCGCAACGCGATGGACCACGGTATCGAAGCGGCCGAGCTGCGCGCCGAACGCGGCAAGCCGGCGCAAGGCACGTTGCGGCTCAACGCCTATCACAGTTCCGGCAACATCGTCATCGAAGTCGGCGACGACGGCGGCGGCCTGGACCGCGACAAAATCTACGCCAAAGCCGTCGAGCGCGGACTGATACAGCCGGGCGCGACGCTCAGCGACCAGGACATCTACGCGCTGATTTTCGAACCCGGCTTCTCCACCGTCGAGCAAATCTCCAATCTGTCGGGGCGCGGCGTCGGCATGGACGTTGTCAAGCGCAACATCACCGAACTGCGCGGCATTATCCATATCGACAGCGTGCCGGGCTGCGGCACGACGCTGAGACTCCATCTGCCGCTGACGCTGGCGATTATCGACGGCTTTCTGGTCGGCGTCGGCGAAGCCTCGTATGTCATTCCACTGGACCGGGTCGTTGAATGCGTGGAGCTGCCGGTCGACGACGAACGCGATTACATGGAACTGCGCGGCGAAGTGCTGCCGTTTATCCGGCTGCGGCAATTGTTCCGTAAAAACGGTTCCGCGGCGCGGCGGCAAAATGTCATTGTCGTCGAGCATCTGGGCCTCAAGGCCGGGCTCGTGGTCGACAGACTGATGGGCGAGCTGCAAACCGTCATCAAGCCGTTGGGCAAGCTGTTCGGGCACGTTCAGGGCGTGGGCGGCTCGACCATCCTGGGCAGCGGCGAAGTGGCGCTGATTATCGATGTACCGACCTTGATCCGGCAGCAAGAGCATGATCTTGTTTCGGTTTGACGCCATGCTTGGGCGGACTCACCGCGTAGATGAAGGACTTAACAAATCAAAATGAGGATTATCAAATGTTTAATAATATGAAGACCGCAGTAAAACTTGGGCTTAGCTTCGGGGTGGTGTTAACCCTGTTAGGCATTATCGTAGCTGTCGGCATCGGCAATATGGGCAATCTGTCGGAAAGCACGCGGCGCATTGTTGAAGACCGCTATGTCAAAGTAAAAATAGCCAACGACATAATTAAAAGAGCTATGAAAAATGGCAGCCTTATCCGTAATTCGTTGCTGGTGGACGAAGACCCCAAGATTCAGGGTTTTAAATCTGAGATCCAACGTAACCGTGATGAAAACAAGGCGGCGCTCGATAAACTCGACGCAACGGTCATTACCCCGAAAGGACGCGAGCTGCTCAGCGTTATTAAAGAACAGCGCAACCAACTCGGCTCCAAATACGAAATCTTCTATGGCTTATTGGCGGATAAAAGCCAAGGCAAACAAGTGGCTGTAAACTACTTGTTCAGTGAGATTGTGCCGACTAACAACGCCTTCCAGGATGCACTGGACAATATGAGCGCTTTTCAAGACGACTCGATGGCTAGAGATGCTAACGAAGCTGTGGCGCTTTATGACTCCAGTCGCAACCTGATGCTGCTTGTCGCCTTTTTCGCCTTAGCGCTGAGCGCAGTCATCGCCTGGTTCGTTACCCGCAACCTGATGCAGCAACTGGGCGACGAGCCGAATGTCGTGGCGGGCCTGGCTAATAAAATCGCCGTCGGCGACCTCAGCACCCGGATCGACCTGAAAGCCGGCGACACCACCAGCATTATGGCTGCGATGAAAAACATGAGCGACATCATCAAAGGCTTACTGGCGGAAATAGAGCGAATGAGCAGCGAGCATGAAAAAGGCGACATCGACGCCATCGTCGACGCTAAAAAATTCCAGGGCAGCTTCCAAACCATGGCTCAAGGCGTTAATAACATGGTCGGTGGGCATATCGCCGTCAAGAAAAGAGCCATGGCGGTGTTCAGAGCCTTTGGCGAAGGCAACTTCGACGCACCGATGGAACAGCTTCCCGGTAAAAAAGCCTTCATCAACGACACCATCGAACTGGTGCGCGGCAATCTGAAAAGCCTTATTGCCGACATGAATCACATGAGCCGGGAACATGAAGCCGGTGACATTGATGTGAACATGGATGTCAGCAAGTTCCAGGGTGATTTCTGCATTATGGCCAAAGGTATCAATAACATGGTCGGTGGGCATATCGCCGTCAAGAAAAGAGCCATGGCGGTGTTCAGAGCCTTTGGCGAAGGCAATTTCGACGCGCCGATGGAACAGCTTCCCGGTAAAAAAGCCTTTATCAACGACACCATTGAACTGGTACGCGGCAATCTTAAAGCGGTAATAGCCGACACCGATAACCTGAGCAAAGCGGCTGTTGATGGCCAACTTGCCACCCGCGCCGATACCGCCAAGCATCAGGGCGATTTTCGCAAGTTGATACAAGGTGTGAACGATACGCTGGACGCCGTGATCGGGCCGTTGAATGTGGCCGCCGATTACGTGGATAACATTTCCAAAGGCGCTATCCCCGCGAAAATCACCGACACCTACAACGGCGACTTCAACACCCTCAAAAACAATCTTAACAATTGTATCGATGCGATCAGCAGCATGGTGGCTGAAGCCGCCAACCTGGAAAAAGCCGCGATTGAAGGCCGCCTGACCACGCGCGCCGACGCCGGCCAGTACCAGGGCGACTACCGCAAAATCGTTCAGGGTGTGAACAATACGCTGGATGCCGTGATTGGGCCGTTGAACGTAGCGGC
>Ga0163199_1002878_pt1 | contig 10484 bp, 8 predicted proteins | sample PL_2010_150m_FD_113537 | JGI IMG/M metagenome (GOLD analysis project Ga0163199, IMG submission 113537) | Freshwater microbial communities from Powell Lake, British Columbia, Canada to study Microbial Dark Matter (Phase II) - PL_2010_150m | ecosystem: Environmental > Aquatic > Freshwater > Lake ...
GCCTTGTGTTTCTCGCCTTGAGCCTTATTTTTCTTGTTCCATTCTGGTGACCCGGATCTCATCGCCTATACAAAGTGTGTCCTTCTTTTTCCAATCGAGCTTCACTTGCAATGGATAGGTAATTGTGTTAAAATCGATTACACAATCCGGCGGAACCTGATCAAAGCGGCGCATAGTATCCCTGATATCGATAAACCATCCTCCGCAGCACATGCAATCACGAGGATCCAGTCCGGTAATGATGCCGGAATCCATGTATTTATCCTCTTTTTTGCAACCCGTCAGAAGGGATAAAATCAGGGTGATGAATAGAATTCGTTTCACATTGGGATCTCCTTTCATAAAATAAGGAACCGCTCGGCATCCAAAGCCGCCATACACCCCGAGCCGGCGGCTGTGATTGCCTGGCGGTAGTGCTTATCCTGAACGTCGCCGCAGGCAAAAACGCCGGGAACATTTGTTTTTGAGGTACCGGGAGCAGTGTTGATATAGCCGGTTTCATCCATGTCGATATACGGTTTAAATATATCTGTATTAGGTTGGTGGCCGATAGCCACAAAGTACCCGGTGACGTTGATTTTAATTTCCTCCCCTTTGTTGTTAATCAGAATAACTCCCTCAACGGTCTGATTTCCAATAATTTCTTTAGTAACATGTTCAAACAGAACTTCAATATTAGCGGTACGGGTTACACGATCCTGCATGGCTTTTGAGGCACGCAGATAATTTTTCCGGACAACCAGATAAACTTTACGGCACAAACCGGCGAGGTAGGTAGCTTCTTCAGCGGCGGTATCTCCCCCTCCCACTACCACTACATCCTGACCGCGATAGAAGAACCCATCGCAGGTAGCGCAGGCAGAAACACCCGATCCCTTGAATTTTTCTTCCGATTCGAGTCCGAGATATTTGGCTGTGGCACCGGTTGCAATAATAACAGCATCGGCTTCGATCAGGAATTCGTCATCTATCCAGACTTTATGTTTTTGTCCGGAAAAATCGACGGCTGTAGCCAATCCCCAGCGCACTTCTGTTCCAAAGCGCTCAGCCTGCTTCTGAAGTTGGTCCATCATTTCGGGGCCGGTAACTCCATCGGGATAGCCCGGAAAATTATCCACTTCGGTGGTGGTAGTCAGCTGACCGCCTGCCTGCAATCCCTGATAGAGGACTGGTTTCATGTTTGCGCGTGCGGCATATATTGCCGCGGTATAGCCGGCCGGTCCGGAACCCAGGATCAGGACATGAACGTGTTCTTTAACTTCTTTTGGGAGGTTGTTTTTGGTATTTTTAGAATCTGTGCTTAAGGTGCCAAATTGTATCATTATGCTATGCTTTTTTGTTTCAAATAAACGCCTTAACCCATGGAACGGGGTCCCGGCCTTCGCCGGGATGACAAAGGAATCCTTCGTGCAGCGTGACGGGATCCCGGCCTTCGCCGGGATGACAAGTGTTCCATAGGGTAAAGAATAAGCTGCCAAAGTTACATTATGCCAGGGTTTATTTCAAGGTTGAGACCTTGCCAAAAACCGTACCAGAAAAATCCGCCTTGAAAAAACCAAAAATCCCTTATCTTTGCTCCTCACACCCACACCCACACCCACACCCACTTCCGGGATGTAGCTCAGCATGGTTAGAGTATTCGTCTGGGGGGCGAGGGGTCGAGAGTTCAAATCTCTCCATCCCGACCAATGAGAATAAGGCTTTCAGCGTTTTCTGCTGGGGGCCTTATTTCGTAATGTGAAACATTTGTGAAACATTTTAAGGCCCCTCCGCCCATTTACACGCCTCATAAGTTAATAAGTATCCACCCGGTTTTTCTCCAGGATGGCCTTAATATCGCTCCGCTTGAAGAAGACTTTGCCTCCCATTTTCGAAAAAGGAAGAATTCCATTGTCGCGATAGCTTTGCAAAGTCCTCGAACTGATCTTGAGCAGTTTCATCACGTCCGGGGCTAAGGAGTTCCCACCTTTGCGGGATTGACAAGTGGTTTTGCAAATAATAGTTATCTGTTATCTCCCTCCTGCCGGAAGTTTATCCAGCCACCAGGCTGTCCATAGTTTCCTCAATTGTGTGGATGTTCCTTCGCGTTCATAGATTCCGTGTGAGCGCATCGGGTATTCCATCATGGAAAAGACTTTCTGCTGTTTGATCAGTTCATTAACCAGCACCTCACAACTCTGATAGTGGCAATTATCATCACCCGAACCATGTATTAACAACAAATTGCCTTCCAGATTCTTAGCATAGGTGACCGGTGATCCGTCGCGATAGCCGTCTTCATTGACATCCGGCAATCCCATATAACGTTCCTGGTAAATGGTGTCATAAAACTTCTGATTCGAGACGAACGCCACTGCAATACCGGTTTTATAGATATCCGGATACCGGAACATACAGTTGAGTGTCATGGAACCGCCTCCGCTCCAGCCATATACACCGATCCGTGAAGGATCCACAAACGAATATTTATTCATGATGGCTTTAGCGGCAGCAGCCTGGTCTTTAGAAGCGAGTATTCCAATCTGACGGTAAATGCTTTTGCGCCATTCCCGCCCTCTCGGGGTTTTGGTTCCGCGGTTGTCGACACTCATGATGATATAGCCCTTCTGCGCCAGGTATTGATTGTAGAGGTCGCCCCCACCCCAGTTATCCTGAACGGTAGCGCCGGCGGGTTCGCCATATATGTTAAAAATAACCGGGTATTTTTTTGTAGGGTCAAAATCATAAGGCTTGATCATAAAGCAATCGAGTTCGACACCCGGTTCAACGGGAACCCGGAAGAATTCTTTAGGCCGTATCTTCAGAGCAGCAAAGCGTGCCTTTAGCTGGTCGTTGTTTTCCAGTACCCTGACCAATTTATGAGCAGGCAGTGAAACGAAGTTAATCGTATTGGGTGTTATCACATTGGAATAAGTCTGGATGGCGAATTTTGCATCAGGCGATATCTGATAAGCATGCTGTCCGGGCTGATTCAACGGGCTGATCCGTTCCGGCTTGCCTTTGCCATCGAGTTTGCTGCGATAGAGGTAGCGCTGAATCGGATTATCCGGAGAAGCAATGAAGTACACATAGCCGCCTTTCTCATCAATACGCTGAATATCTACTACATCAAAGTTTCCGGGTGTTACATCCTTCACGTGCAGTCCATCTCTGGAAACCAGATACAAATGCAACCAACCATCTCGTTCGCTGCTCCAGGTAAAAAACTTACCTCCCTGCATCCATTGGGTATCGTCATGAATATCAATAAATGCCTTATCGGTTTCAGTGAGTACCGTTTTAACCTCCATGGTGTAAATATTGCCCAACATCACTTTGTTGGTATTCTGAAGCCGGTTAAGTTGCTGGATCATAACTTCATCGCTGCTTGCCGCAAACTCCATACGAGCCAGGTAGTGGTTATGGGGATCGCCGGGAATATTGAAATACCGGGGTGCACCACCCAGAACTGAAACAACACCCACTTTAGCTGCCGGATTGGTGGTACCCACCTTTGGATAGGGAATTGGGATCAATTTCGGATAGATGGAATCCAGATTATTAATCATATAGAATGTACCGATGCCCTCCGTATCAAGCTGCCAAAAGGCGATGTTTTTACTATCAGGACTCCAGCGGAAGCCATCGCGACAATCGAGCTCCTCTTCATATACCCAATCGAAAGTACCGTTCACAATATGTCCGCTGCCATCGCTGGTCAGGGGCCGGACGGTTCCCTTTTCCAAATGCTCGACATAGATATTTTGCTCACTAACGTAAGCCACATACAGTCCATCCGGGGAAAACTTGGCAAACATCAGGGAGGCCGGTTTCAGTCCGTTGCCCAGTTGTTTCAGTTTTCTGGTTTTCAGATCCATCACCCAATAATCACCTTTGGTGTTATAACGCCAAACCCGTTGGGTATTAGTAAAAATCATTAACTTGGATGCATCATCCGACCAGATATAATCGGAAATCCCAAGCGGCGCATTTTTACCTTCGGGAATAAGCTCTGATGATTTAACGAGAATAGTTCTGGATCCGCTTGCCGACTCATAGCGGACGATATCCCGCCCTTTCGTTTCTTTAGAATTTTCGAGAGTTGTATAACCTTTGCCGCCATCGGTCCATCGGGCCGGGCCGAAGCCTTTAGCGGAGTATGTCCCGTTAAACTGATCATCGAAAGTAAGTTCCTGCTGGGCCTGAATACTATTTATCAAGGCAATAGCCATCAGAACAATACTTAACAGGATAAGCTTTTTCATAGTATTTGTATTTACAATTATCAGAGGTAAATGAGTGTTCTAAAAATACCGGAAATTATTCAGAAAGGTTAATTACCTGAGCGCTTTCCTGAAGGATTGATTTGTCATAGGCTTCATTGGCGATAAAAAAATCCTGGACAGCATTACCGACGCTTTTAAAAAGGGTAATGTCATCATGATTCATCCTGCCCGGGATTGAACCTGCGATCAGTTCACCGATTTCTCCGGCGATATTTTCGATTTTAATAATTCCGGTTCTGAGTGGAATCGTTAAATCTCCAGATTGCTTGAGGCATACCGGAGCATCATCAAGGTAGATTTTGCAGACCCGGAAAATATCCGGGTGCAATTCTTGCATATCAGTACGATAGGACCCTATGGCATTAATGTGAACACCAGGCTTCAAATGTTTAAGACTAAATAAGGGTTTTTTGCTGGGAGTTGCCGTACATATTATATCCACATTTTTGAGGGCCGTGAGATCTGGATTTATCTCGCATTCAATATTGTTTAGCAAACCAATCGCCTTCGATAATTTAACAGCTTGATTAATTGATGAATCAAAGAGTAAGACTCTATTTATCTTTCTTACTGCTAACACTGCTTCAAGCTGAGTACCTCCCTGTGCACCGCATCCAAAAATCGCCACTTCAGAGGCATCCTGATTTGCCAGATAAGATGTGGCAAGTCCGGATGCTGCGCCAGTTCTTAGAGCAGTAATATAGATTCCATCAGAAATTGACAGTATCCGTCCTGACAGCATATCGATCAGAAGAACCATTCCTTTTATGGTAGGAATATATTGATTACTGTTAATGTGCAATTGCGTCAATATCTTAATACTCATTCTGTTATACTGGCTCATGAATGCTGGCTTAAAAAAAATGGACATAGAATCATCGGGTGATGAAACCACAACTCTGTTTGGAATATATGCCGATTCCTCAGATAAAATACGAAAAGCCATCTCCATCAGCCCGATTGCTCTGGTCATCGGAACGTGGGTTTTGATGAATGAAGAATTCAGTACCCTCACTGAATCCTGAATGGAATAGTTTTCGTCCATTAGTCTCTTTTTAAATTTGGATAGTTATCTAAAAGTAGCACGCATTTTAAGCATTATTCCATACCATTTTAACTTATATGGTTTCTATCTTAACCCTGTTTTACGATAAAAACAAAAGTAATCCGGATCATTTAACTGTATTTGGATAAGATACAATCCATTTGCGTTAACATCCTTTCAATCGTTTGTATACAATAAGACTATTTTTATTCAATAATTTTTTCATAGGTTTTGGTTTAACATTCTTAGATTGGCTGAAAAAAGGCCGCATTGGACAGCGGCCTTTTTTTTTTACTTTCGCAACACAATATACTGATGTTGATGAATCGAAGCAAGACGGAAAAACTGAGTAATGCAGCTCAGACCAAGCACAATAAAGTCATGGTGCTTAATTCAGTATGGAAAGATAATAATATATCAAGACTGGAGATCAGCCGGCGAACCGGGTTAAGCACTGCAACTGTGTCAAGGCTCGTTGATTCTTTGATTCAGGATCAACTTCTTGCAGAACGACAACCTATTGCCGCTCCCAAGGGACGTCCGATGAAACCGGTCTACTTTAATGGAAAAGGGCATTACCTGATCGGAATCGACCTTGGGACAACTTTTATCAGAGGTGTACTGACCAACCTTTCTTTCGAAATCATAAAAGAAATTGAGGTAGTCACGGAATCTCACAAGGATCCTGAGTACGTATTAAATAAAGTGGTACAGGTCATCCTGAATTTAGCCAATACCAACCTGGTCGATTCCGGGAGGATCATCGGTGTTGGAATGGCGGTGGCAGGGATCATTAACCTAAATACCGGAATCGTTGAGTATTCGCCTGCGTTCAACTGGAGGAATATCGAGTTAAGGAATTTTATGGAGTCGCATATTCCATTTCCTGTATACTTTGATAATGTCAGCCGGGCAATGGCTTTAGGGGAAATTACTTTTGGAAAGGGACCCAAATTTGATGATCTCATCTGTATCAATGTTGGCTATGGAATCGGAGCCGGCATTGTCATTGGCAGAAAACTCTTTTATGGCACGGATGGAATGGCAGGTGAATTAGGACATTTACCTGTTAGGGGGGATGAACAAGTCTATTGTACATGCGGCAAAAAAAACTGCCTCACGGCTTATGCATCGGGAGATGCCATAGCCCAGAGAGCCAGAATCGGTTTACAGAATGATAAATCGAGTATATTAAATCTGATCCCTCCCGAAGAACTGGAGGCTAAGCATGTTGCAGAAGCTGCTATGAAAGGAGACCCCCTCGCAATCACCGTTTTCACTGAAGCCATGGGGTATCTTGGCAGGGCAATTGCCGGATTATTGAACATCTTTAATCCCCAGGCTATTATTTTAGGAGGAGGGGTTAGTCTGAACGGACCGATATTCTGGGATACGCTCAAACCGGTTATTGAAGAAAATGTATTCGACCACAGATCAACCAAATACCACATTCTTCCCGCAAGCCATCCGGGTCAATCCGCAATCTACGGTGCTCTTGCCATGGTATTGCAGGAAATCCTGAATCTGAGCCTTACCATTCGCAAACAGGGAACCTGAGTCAACAGGATTATTGAAAAACCAGGTTTGTTGAAAACTTATATCTATTTTATTTTGTAATGAAATTAAAAAGATTATATCTTTGATATTATGGTTTTATATCACTGTATATAAATTTATTAGATAATGAGAGAAATGGATCCTATTTGCTTCAAAGTGCCGCGTCTCAAGGAAGAGACCGTCAGAGTTGAAAACTGGGATCTGCCTTACTTTTATGATTCGCTACATTACCATGAAGAATGCCAGCTTACTTATATCTTAGAAGGACAAGGAGTTATTTTGGTTGGGGACAAGCTGGAGGAATTCCGCGAAGGGGATCTTCTCCTGATCGGCAAGAATACACCTCACGTATTACTGAATAGCAAAGAATATTATGAGGGTAACAGCTCTCTGCATGCACGAGCCATTTCTATTTTCTTTTCGAAAGACACATTCCATCAGGTATTTAATCAAATTCCCGAAACTGCCAAAATAGAAGAGTTTTTGGAACAGGCGCAGTTTGGGATCCGGATCAAGAACCATGAGTCCGGAAGAATCGGTGAGGATCTGAAACAATTGGTCAAACTCAAGCAGGTTCCCAGAATCATCCTATTTATGAAGATCCTGGATCTGATCTCCAGAAACCCGCACTTCGGATTCATTTCATCCAGCATTCCGCATGTAAGCGGCAAGGTGGACAATCTGAAACTCAAAAAGATTTTTGACTATATCACAATGAATTTCGAAAAACGAATAACCCTTCAGGAAGTGGCCGGATTAATCAATCTTACGCCAACAGCCTTTTGCCGATTTTTCAAATTGCGGACCAATAAGACCTTTTCACAATTTCTCGTTGAAGTCAGGATCAACCAGGCTTGCAAGATGTTATCCAACGGAAATTTCAATGTCACGGAAACCTTTTTCTCATGTGGATATAATAACAGCTCGAATTTTCACCGGCACTTCAGGCAGCATACCGGTTTGACCCCGTCAGAATACAAAGATCAGATTCTCAATAAACATCAGCAAGCTGAATTTGCCTGATTGTGATTATTTTCTATATTCATTCAGCGCTTCCCACCAGGCCATAATATTCTCCGGCGGAACATCACCCTGAATCACATGAATAGGAGCAAAAACGAATCCTCCGCCCGGAGCAAGGTCATCGATACACCGTTTTGTTTCATCCCTGACCTCCTGAGGCGTACCTTTTGGTAATATGTGCTGCGAATCGCAACTGCCTCCCCAGATGGTTAAATCTTTACCGAACTCTCTTTTGAATTTCGCCGTGTCCATTCCCCGACAATTCACCTGGAAGGGATTCAGGATATCCACCCCGGCTTCAACAGGCATCTGCCATCCAATACCAAACTCATCCGACAGCCGGTAATAATTACCATCCAAATGGGGTTCTTTTCTCAAAGAGGCAATGGAAGGAATTCCGAGATATTTCTTCAGATTCCTAAGGGCCCGGATATTAATTCCGGTAACAGCAGCCGCACCCAGATCAAATGGAACCCGGTCGGGCTCCCTGTGCTCAAGGGTATCAATAATCCGCTGATAACTAGTATTTTTCACCATATTAACCCGCAATCAGATATCGCCCTCCTTTTTTAGTAACGAATTCTATAGAACCGTCAGATAATTCCTTGTATCGAATGTTCCTGCCATCTGACTTAACCTTTGCCTTTAAACCTGGCTTGATCCTGCAGATTTGGCCCTGTTTGGAAAGCACCTCCACATTAGTGATTTTACCCTCTTTCCATTTCATATCCAGTTCAAAGGCACCGCGGGCACATACCCCTTTAAACTCGCCGGTACTCCATTCTTTCGGGAGGGCCGGCAACAGTTCTATTACTCCCTCATGCGATTGCATCAGCATCTCGGTAATTCCTGCCGTAACACCCAATGATCCATCTACTTGCAGAGGAGTATAACATTTTGCAAAAAGTTGCGGATAAGCTTGTTCCTTGATGTATCCTTTAAATATCTTATTTGCGCGATCGCCATCATACAGACGGGCCCAAAGTGCCATTTTCCAACCACGGGAGAAACCGGTGCCTCCATCACCGCGCTGTTCGAGGACGGCATTAATGGCATCAACAAACTGCGGGGTTCTTTTGGTTGATAGCACATTGCCGGGATAGAGTCCGTACATGTGAGAGAAATGTCGGTGCTTGTCTTCCATTTGTTCATAATCCTCTGACCACTCCTGCAGGCTTCCGTTTCTACCGATCTGGGGCGGTACCAATCTGGCCCTGGCAGCAGCCACTTTTTGGGCGAACTCCTGATCCACTCCCAATATCCTGGAAGCCTCTGCATAATAGCCGAACAGATCGGTAAGGATCTGCTCATCCATGGATGATCCGTAACAGATCGTGGTAAAGTAATAACTGCCGGTTACTTCATCATAAAAGTACTTATATCCAGGACCTTTAGGAGGATTTTCAGGTGAGTTGGAAGGATTGGTCACCAACCACTTCCCATTGGGATGCGGTACGAGGAAATCCATAAAAAACTCAACCGATCCCTTGATTACCGGATAGATCTCTTTTAAATATGCACGATCCATGGTATACAAATAGTGTTCCCACAGGTGAGTGGTCAGCCAGGCACCACCCACTGTAAAGGTTCCCCAGGTGGGACCATCCATGGGGGCTGCTACGCGCCATATATCGGTGTTCTGATGGAACACCCAGCCACTCGCTCCATAATGCTCTTTTGCGACCTGGGAACCCTGATCAGTCAATTCTTTCACCAGCCTGATCAATGGCTCAGCGCAATCCGACAAATTACCGGATTCAACGGGCCAGTAATTCATTTCCAGATTGATGTTGGTAGTATATTTTGAATCCCAGCTCGGGTTCATGTTGTCGTTCCAGATTCCCTGCAGATTGGCCGCCTCTGTTCCGGGGCGTGATGAAGAAATCAGCAGGTACCGGCCAAAATGATAGCATAATGAAGCCAGATTAGGGTCGGAATTGGTTTCAAAACCCATCATTCTTTTATCGGTAGGCAACCAGGAATTGTTGGTTACCGGAAGATCCAATCTCACCCTGTCAAATAAACTCTTATAATCATTAACCGCTGCATCATGCAATGTCACATAGGTTTTACCCTGTAAACCTGCGAGATATTTCGCAACCCTGGCATTATGATCTCCGCTCACATCCTTGTAATTAACAAAATTGGTTGCAGCAACGATATAAAGCGTTACGGCATCCGCTTTATCAATGATCATATCAGCATCATCGAGTTTCATCGTTCCTCCCTCAGGTATCGCCTTTAACTGAACCTTATACCGTAAAGCTCCCACCACACCCAAATAATCCGCAGACTTGCCGTTAATCATGAGGCCATCTTTCCCTACTCCATCCATTCTAAAATAATCCGTTGCATAATTCGAGTGTGTCTGGTTCCTGCACCCTCTCAGGCTGGCCCTGAAAGAAATGCTTCCCGGCTTGTTTGCGGTCATCCTGATAACAATAACCTGATCCGGAACCGAGGAGAAGACCTCCCTTTTAAAGGTTACCCTGTTAGCCGTGTATTCCGTACTCGTAATTCCGGTTTCGAGATCCAGCCACCGTTTATATCCTGTCACTTCCTTTTCATTTTCGAAAAAGAGGTGCAGATTTCCA
>Ga0163199_1002879_pt1 | contig 10483 bp, 11 predicted proteins | sample PL_2010_150m_FD_113537 | JGI IMG/M metagenome (GOLD analysis project Ga0163199, IMG submission 113537) | Freshwater microbial communities from Powell Lake, British Columbia, Canada to study Microbial Dark Matter (Phase II) - PL_2010_150m | ecosystem: Environmental > Aquatic > Freshwater > Lake ...
CGCATTCCAGGAAGAGGCTCCGCTTGAAACCCTGATTCAAGAGATTACTGCGGCCAACGCCGCGATCAAGCGGCCCGACGACAAAATCCGGCTGTTCCAGTTGCCACTTGAGCGCATCGTGTAACGGAATCCCTGCAACCACGGGATGAAGTGCGTCATTCCCGGCTGAAGGCGGCGGGACCGCCGATCGAAACGGATTGATCGAACTGTATCCAAAGGAGATACTCTCATGTCAATAGCGCATACTGTCCAGATGTACCTCGCGCAACACCAGACTCCCTTTGAAGTGGTGTCACACCGCCATACGCTATCGAGTCTGCGCACCGCGACCGTGGCAAACATACAACCCAGCCGTCTCGCCAAGGCCGTGCTGCTCGAAGACGATCTCGAGCACAGCCATTTCGTCATGGCAGTAGTACCGGCGACCCACTGTGTGGAGCTTGCCAAGCTCTCGAAGCAGGCTGGTCGTTCGATGCACCTTGCAACCGAGGAGGACGCTGCCGGACTTTTCGCGGACTGCGAGACAGGCGCGATTCCGCCGCTCGGACCAGCGTACGGCGTCGAAACCATACTAGACGACAGCTTGATGGAGCAACCGGAGCTTTACTTCGAGGCCGGCGACCATGAACATCTGGTGCACCTGGAGGCACGGGCCCTTTTCCGGCTGCTGTCGGGCTGCGCGCACGGCCAGCTCAGCCGTCCGATGTAGTCCGGCTCGTCCTCGCGATCCCGCATTCGATCCTGCTGCGCGCCCTCCGGGTGATCGAATGAAATGCGGAGAGGTAGCGCACGAATCTGCGCTCAGCGAATGACTGGTCTTGGCCGGTTCGAGTCCGCTGCCGGCAGGTTCCAATTTTCCCGATACCTGCCGTTGACGAACACGCACTATCGACCCTGAGACCGAACGACTCCTGGTCACATCAGGGGGATTCCGATGGCTTTCACTACCTTTGTCCATTTCGCGATGTCTGCCTTGATCAACGCGGCAAACTCGTCCGGAGAGTTCGCGACCACCTCGAGGCCGTCTCCAGCGAGCCGGATCTGTAGGGGACATGAGTCATGCGAATCTGCGCCATGCTGAGGAATAGGGCTGTGGCCAGATGCCCGTTGGTTCCGTTTCCCCCTGAAGCATAGAGGATCGGATCCCCTTGGTCCGCGCGTGCCTTCGCGAGAGCGATTATTTCTCTTATCGACTTCACCGGTACTGATGGATGCACGACCATCAGGTTGGGAGCGGACGCTCCCATAGTGATCGGTACGAAGTCACGCAACGTGTCATAGGGCAGCTTCTGGTAGATCGCCGGACCGATCGCGAACGCGGATGTATTTACCAGCAAGGTGTAGCCGTCGGGTTTGGCTCTGGCGACAGCCGCGCTTGCTATTGTGGTGCCTGCGCCCGGCCGATTGTCCACGATTACCTGCTGTCCCGCGCGACCCGTAAGTTCTTTTGCGACCAGGCGCGCAAAGCTATCGAGCCCGCCGCCCGGCGCGGTGGTCACAATAAAGCGTACGGGTTGGGTCGGATAAGTGGCCTGTGCCAGGGCTGCGGGCAACGTGGCGATCAGCATCATGCCGGTCGCAACCAGACGTATCGCATGGTTCATCCCGTCCTCCATAGGTAAGCGTTCAAGAAGGAAACTCAATCGCAACCGCAAAGCCGACTCGAAGCGCAGACGATGTTCAAGATCTTGGAGCAGGAACGCGCCGCCGAGTTTAGCAGACCGGCGAGTTTTAACTGCAGGCGGGTGCAGGGTGGCGATCAATAGTCAAATTGAAGACCGGTGCCGGATGACTCCTTTTGGCCGCCTGCTGCCCATCACTGGTCGGCATGGTTACGGGTGATCTGCGCCGCTAAACTAGTGGCATAATTGTGGTATGCGGTACTAGCAAAGAGAAAGGTGGTGTTGCCGTGGAATCCCGTGTTGACCCGATAGCTTTGCCCCAGCAGCTTCACATCGGGGTTGTGGTAAAGGACATGGACAGGACCATCCAACTTCTGTCTTCAACCTTTGGCATCGGCCCCTGGGATATTAAGGAGCGGCGCTACCCCGAAGAGCAAGTGATGGTAGGGAAGGGGCCCTTTTCCTACAGGCTCGCCTTTGCTGCCTTGGGACCCATTGAGCTGGAGCTGATCGAGGTCCTTGAGGGGAGCACCATCCACGCCGATTTTCTGAACACGCGGGGGGAGGGGATCCATCACATAGGCTTTCGCGTTCCAGACATGCAAAAGACGGTAACCACATTGCAGCAGCAGGGGATTGACGTCTTGCAGAGCGCCTTCAGGGAAGGGTCCCGTTATGCCTACATGGACCCCACCGAACTCGGCGGAATTATGTTTGAGTTCGTCGAAAGGACAGCGAGCTAGTACCGCCTGACTCTTGATGACACGGCTTCGTCGCTTTCACAGACCCGCGCTGCTGGCAGGGATTGCTCTCGCTGCGGGCGCGGCAACTGCGCAGGATTATCCCAGCCGCCCGATTCGGCTGATCATTCCCTACGGCACCGGCGGCATCACCGACATCACGGCGCGCATCGTCGCGCCGCGCATCTCGGACAACCTTGGCCAGCAGGTCGTGGTCGAAAATCGTCCGGGCGGCGCGGCTATCCCCGGCTTTGATCTGGTCGCGAAGGCGCGGCCCGACGGCTATACCGCCGTGCTTGCAACCACCGCCCTGGCGGCAAATCCCATCCTGTTCAGGAAACTTCCCTACGACGCCGAAAAGGATTTCGCGCCCGTCAGCCTGGTCGCCACAGCGCCGACTGTCCTCGTCGTTCACCCATCGGTTCCGGCCAAGTCCGTGAAAGATCTGATCGCGCTCGCGAAGTCGAAGCCGGGCGCGCTGAATTACGGCTCCGCCGGCAACGGCAGCGATAACCACCTCACCACGGAAGTGTTCAAGAATGCCACCGGCATTGATGTCCTGCATATCCCCTATAAGGGAGGCGGCGCCGCCATGACTGATCTGGTCGGCGGGCAGGTAGCATTCGTGTTCGGAACCATTCCCAGCGCCCACCCGTACATCACCAGCGGAAGGCTGAGGGCTCTGGCAGTGAGCAGCCTGAAGCGCAACTCCTCCCTGCCCGATGTGCCGACCGTATCCGAGGCCGCTCTGCCCGGCTTCAACTTGAACGCATGGCTGGGAATCCTGGTGGCCGCAGGTACTCCGGCGAACATAATCGACCGCCTGCATGCGGCCACGGTAACAGCGCTACAGCGCCCCGAGGTCTCGGAACGACTCACGTCGCTGGGCCTCGAGCCGGTCGGCAGCACGCCCGCTCAATTGGGGGCTCACCTGAAAACCGAGATTGCCCGCTGGGCCAAACTGGCCCGGGAAGTGAAGTTCGAAGTGGTGGACTGAGAGGGCAAATTTTTGAAGAGCGTTCGCGTTTGCTCCATGGTTGGCGTTGCCTTCATCTTCACCGCAACGGCGGCCCATGCACAAGACCGGCCGCCTGACTATCCGAAGAAACCCATACGCGTCATCGTCGGCATCGCACCCGGCGGCGGCCTCGACGCCATGGTGCGTCTGGGTGCGCAAAAACTGGTGGAACGCTGGGGGCAGCCCGTCATCGTGGACAATCGTCCCGGTGGCGGCACAGTGATCGCGATGGATATGGTGGCGCAGGCAGTACCCGATGGATACACGCTGCTCGGCGCGTCGGAGACGCTGATGATGAATGGCGTGCTGAAACGCGCCACCTACGACGTGCGCACGGCGTTCATTCCCATCGTGCAGTTGACGACGCAGCCGTACGTGCTGGTCGTCCACCCGTCGCTGCCTGTCAAATCAGTGAAGGAACTGATCGCCTACGCCAAAAGCCGGCCCGGCGCGCTGAGCTATGGCTCGCAGGGCATGGGCACCACGGGCCACATCGGCTGGGAGCGCTTCAACCAGATGGCGGGCGTGAACATTCTGCACGTGCCGTACAAAGGCGCTGCGCCCGCGCTGATTGACGTGCTGGGCGGACAAATCCACATGACGTTCTCCATCATCGCCGCCACTGGCCCGCACATGAAGACCGGCAAGTTAAGAGGTCTGGGTCTCACCGGCACACGGCGTTCCGAGCTGTTGCCCGACCTGCCCACCGTCGCCGAAGCCGGCGTACCCGGCTTTCAGGTGCGCAACACCTACGGCTATCTCGCGCCCGCCGGCACGCCGCACGGCATCGTGCGCGCGCTGGCCGCCGTGATCAGCCAGGGCATGAACACGCCCGAAACCGTGAAGGCCCTCGCCGCCGACGGCAGCGAAGTCGTCGCGCCGGCAACACCCGAGGAATTCAAGACCAAGTTCAACAGCGAGTATGCGACGCTGGAGAAGCTGATCAAGGCGATCAACATCAAAATCAATTGACGGAAGCCAAAGAGAGATCAGTTCTGCAATTCGTTCAGCAGTTCCGGGTGCCTATCAAGAAGTCGAAAAAGATTTGTCACCGCAGGTAGTGGACGAGCTTTGCCTCGCTCATAGCGTGAAAACGCATTCGGACCGCCGCCAGTGATTCGCGCTGCCTCCAGTTGGGTGAGCTTCAACTTCTTGCGGATGCGCACCAGTTCAGCAACTTCCTGGGTGTCAATCTCGGCCGCAATGCGTTTTATGGCTTCGGCGAAGCGCTTACCTTCTCCCGAGTCAAATTCAACCTCTTGACAATGAGGGCAATGCCAACCCGCAACCTTCGGCACCACGGTTGCGTGACCTTTGTATTCATACGGCACATCCTTGACGGCATGGCGCAGAATTCCCTTTCCGCAGTTCAGGCATTCACGGGACATCTCATTTCTCCTTAAACTGAATCACAATCGAACCATCCGCGCGGCGCTGTTGGACGGCGATCTTCACAGCAGCCAGATCGTAGTGTGGCTTCCGCTTTTCCATCGCCGTCAGATTAACCTATAAGGTTAGTGATTGCAAGCGATGTTCGCGAATTGCCGGCCACCGCAAATGTCGGGTGTTGAAGCAATGTCGGCCGCTCAAGAGTGCGTTTCCGACCCAACCTTTATGTCTGCAATTGGCCGAAAGCGGACGTTTCGAAGATCAAGGCGGGAAGGAATATTCTCCATGCTTAATACTCGCATCAATCGCAATTGCGCTCTGCATGAAAAGGAATCGCACTGGATATGTCCGCATAGATGGACCGCGCCCGCTGCGTATCGATAAGCAACGGGTTCCACAACAAATACTGTTCAACCTGATAGGCGAGCAGTTCCACATTAGGCCGGAACAAGAACAAGATACCATGAAGCGTTGCCCTGATGCGCCGGTACTTTGCTGCCAGCTCGTGTATGTGGTCGGGATATTCGGGTCGGTCTTCTTGGAAGAGACCGAAAATGCCGCGTCGGAAGATTTCCTCGACATGAGGGTCCCCATGGGTCGCGAGCATACAATCGTGGAAATCCAGCATTCCTAAAATGCTTGATGATGCATCGATGACGACGATGTTGACGGCATTGGCGGCTGTCGAGAAAAACTTGATTGGGACGCCGTTTGTTTTCTGCACCTTGCTCAGGATCGTACTTTGAATCCGGATGATTTCATCCTGTTCGCTACGGTCAGCGTGGCCTTCCTGAAGCAACCGGACTTCCAGGTAAACGTGATCAGCGGATGGTAGTATGCGGAGAAAGTCGATCGAACTGTTGTGGTCAGGTGCCTGCTTAACCTCGTAGGTCAGGGGGAGGTCCCGCGATTCAAACTGGTACGCTAAATTAATTTCGAGAATAAGCGCGAGGAAGTTATTCTTGTCGTTCGCGACGCAGAGTTGCGACACCAGCGGCGCGTAGCGACCGGCTTGTTGCAAAAGTTCAACACGCGGCCAGAAGGTATCGATCTCATCAATCGCGTTCTGGCCCCCGCCGGATCGGGTTATCGCACAAGAGAGTGCCTGCTTGTCCACAGTACTGGCATTCTACCTCCGGACGTAATGACAGCGTTGCAGGGTATAATCCACCGTCCGCGGCTTTTCTTAAAATCTAACGGCCTACGCCTATACCGGGAGACCCGAAGATAAGCATAAGAACCTAAGATTCGGGCGACTTTTTGCGGCAACTCGACGCCCACGACATAAATTGCATCGGGGGAGTTTTGACCATCCAGACACTTTCTGGACCGCAGTTCGCCACAAGGTTCTGCCTGCGACCCAGCCAACTTGCCTGGTTCCTCGGCGCTGGAGCGTCCGCGTCCGCCGGCATACCGACTGGCTACGCAATGATCATCGACTTCAAGAAGCAGCTGTTCTGCCAGTTGTCCGGCACAAGGCAACGGGATGTGGATGCGAACGACAGCCTTTGGGTCGAACGGATCAATCACTTTTTCAGCACTCGTTCGGTCCTCCCACCCGCCGGCGATCCAACGGAATACGCAGCAGCGTTCGAGGCTGTTTATCCCACGCCGGAGGCTCGGCGCAGCTACATCGAAGATGCGGTTAAGAAGGGTACGCCATCCTTCGCCCACCGGGTAATCGCGTCTCTTTTGACGACCCGTCGAGTGCCATGCATTTTTACGACGAACTTCGACCCCCTCGTCGACAATGCGGCTACGGTGACAGACCAGCTTGTCGAGGCCCCGGATCGCGCTCACTTGACGGTGGCGGCCATCGATAATGTCGAACGTGCCGAGCTGTGCCTGCGCGAATCGCGCTGGCCTTTACTTGGCAAGCTGCACGGCGATTTTCAGTCTGTCCGGTTGAAGAATAGTTCCGACGAGTTACAAACGCAGGACGCTCAGATGCGGAAGGTATTGACCATCGCTTGCGCGCGTTTTGGCCTCGTTGTCGTCGGATATAGCGGGCGCGACGCCTCCGTGATGCAGGCACTGACCGAAGCCTTGTCTCAACTCAATGCGTTTCCGGGCGGTATCTACTGGGTGGCGGAATCCGCCGATTCAGTCCTTCCCGCAGTGACTGCGTTCCTCGAGGCGGCGATCCAAGCGGGCATTTCGGCCAGTATCGTCGAATCCCAGACGTTCGACGAGCTGGCTGCCGATATCGCCGACGGTACTGACTTTCCGCTTGTGCTGAAGAACCATGTTTACCAGGCCCGCCCAGCGCCTGTGCTACGCAGCGTACCGCTTCCAACGCACGAAGAGAGGAAGTTTCCGGTGCTGCAATGCTCCGCTATTCCAGTCTTTTCGATGCCGAAGGTGGCGCGACGAATCACAGTATTCGAGCCTGTCACGACAGTGCGCATTCGAGAGCTGCTGCGCGAGTCAGATGTGTGGGCGGTGGCGGCCAGCAACGGGAACGAGATTGCAGCGTTCGGCCCGGATGAGGGACTTTTGCGCGCCTTTGCGCCTGTCGGAGGTCGGCTCGCTGGAACCGTCCAACTGCAACCGGACAAAGATAGTTGGGCGTTGGGTCTACTGTACGACGCTCTGACCCGCGCGGTGTGCAGAAATCAGCCGTTATTTGCGCGCCTGCGGCACGCCGGGCACTGCGTGCTTGTCGCTAAGGGATCGCCAAAGGAGAGCGATGAAGCCGCGGCGAGGCGTAACGCGCGGCTATTGCGACTTAAGCAAGCGTATTCCGCAGCCTTGTTCGGAACCGTGCCCAATCATGGATTTCCGTTTAATGAGGGCGTTCAACTAAGGCTGGAACAGACGGCCGATCGGTGGTGGTGTGTTTTCGAGCCGACCACATACGTCGAGATGCCGCGCCCCGAACAGAGCGAGACAAAACCGGACGATGAATCATCGGAAGCTGCACCGGCACCGTTCCACCGCGGTGATCCGGTCATAGACTGGCGCCGGGAATTGTGGGCGACCCGCTACAACAATGTGTGGGCGAGGATAGTCTCCGCCTGGGCGATTATGCTGGCAGGTGAAGACAATGGCATCGTGCGTGCGATCGGCGTCCCGGATGGAGCCGGCGAAGACGCGGTGTTTCAGTTATCGCGCGTAACAGCATGGAGCCGCCCCGGCCATGAGCACGCTTACTTTCGTCGGGATAGACGGTGAGCACAGACTACAACGCGTCGAAGCTGCCGCCGTTCTCGCTGCTCCAAGAGCCGAATTTAACATTCAGCCCCGACGACGCGTCCTTGGATGTCAGTCCGCTGCGAGGCCTTGACCGTTATGGCGCGTATAGCAGCGCAACGTTTCCATCCTATACCCCGCAACTGCGCTTGGCGACACTAGGTCCCACCAGTGGGGTTGCTCGGGTTAGGAGTTTAGTCGAGGTCTTGCGGACCAACCATGCGCCAGGGGATCGTAAGGACTATGTGCCGCCGTTCCGCGGCTTCGAAAAGATGTTCGGCGTGCCACTCATTGCAGCACCGGTCGGCAAAGCGCACATCAAATGGCCTGACGACCTCGCCGCCCTCGGCCCGGACGGGCCCCCGCCCGCACGGCTAATGCATGCTTTACGCGATGGGATGAACCGCCTGGCATTAATTCGAGACCAGTTCGACGTTGCACTCGTGCACCTTCCGGATGCATGGGAAGTCGCCTTCCGGACGGTGGGCTTCGATGCGCATGACGAGCTCAAAGCCCTCGGGGCGGCACATAGCATTCCCACGCAAGTCATCAACGATCGAGCTTTCACATTTGGCTATAAGGCATCATTGGCCTGGCGCCTGTCGATCGCCCTGTATGTGAAGGCCGGCGGTATACCATGGAAGCTAGCTCCGCTGCCGGGCGTGCCGGAGGGGACCGCCTACATTGGCTTGGCGTACGCGCTGCGAGGGGCTGCCAAGGAGACGCATTATGTGACCTGCTGCTCACAGGTCTTCGATGCGGACGGTGGCGGAATGCAATTCGTCGCCTTTGAAGCCCGCGATCCCGTGAAGAATCCCGAGGAGGCCCGGCGCAACCCTTTCCTGAGTCGCAACGACATGCGCGCGGTACTGGCGCGCAGCCTCAAACTCTATCAAAACCGCAACGGTGGATTGCTCCCGCGCCGCCTTGTAGTCCACAAGACCACGTCTTTCAAACCAGACGAGCTGGATGGTGCGCTCGACGCGTTGTCTGCGGTACCCGAAGTGGAATGCGTGGAAGTGAGCGCAAGTCCAGGTTGGCGAGGGGTCTGGCTGAAAGAGAGCCGGGACAAGAACAAGGCCAGCGAGCCTGACGGATATCCAGTGCCGCGCGGCACCATGCTGGTCCGTTCTGGCACCTCGACACTTCTATGGGTGGCGGGCAATGCACCGCAGGCCTCGCTGCAAAATGACTACTATCAAGGCAAGAAAAGCATCCCGCGTCCAATCAATCTTGTCCGGCACGCGGGCGTTGGCACGATGGAACTGACCGCGCTCGAAGCGCTTGCTTTGACGAAAATGGATTGGAACAACGACGCGCTATATGACCCGGTCCCTGTGACGATTCGTTATTCGCAGCGCTTGGCGCGCACGATCGCCAACGTTCCGGACCTTCCGGGGCACGCCTACGCTTACCGGCTGTTCATGTGATGGAGAGAACTCAGCAGGTTGAAACTTAAAAGGGACGCACATCTTTTTCGGGACCTGGAACGTCCTTGGGTCGAAAGTACGCGTTCGCGGAATTTCGAAGCGGACATCCGTAAAGACTTGAGGCGTGAGGAGCGCGAATGATTGCTTTGGCCGAGGAGCAGTCATTGCCGCAGGCGACCTTGACCGTCTGGAGTTGGCCGGCCCCGGGCCTATTGCGTGCCACGACAAGTCCGCCCGTTAGCCGTCATTCAGACCCCTGAAAGTGGTTGGTCGCGCCGATTATTCGATCACCCGGTTCCCGACATCGCCCTGCTTGCCGCACCATGAAGCGCCTCTGAGCAGCCGGGGTGCGGGAAAGCGCTTGCTGCGCTTTGGTACTTGAAGTAGATTGCTCGGTAACTGACCGACAATCTCGCTCAAGACTTGCGCGGGCCGCGGTCATCTTCCGGGGATGAGTTCAGGGGGCGATCACAATGAAGCGACACTTTGCAAGCGTCATGGGACTGCTGTTGGTTGCGCTTACCGTTGTCGGCTGCGGGCATTACCCGCCATCGCACGGATGGATCACGCTGATCGACGGCAACGCCGGCATGGAGAACTGGGACATCACCGGGGGCGGCAACTGGAGAGCCGAGGGTGGGTCCGTCCAGGCGGACAAGACCACCACCAAGGGCGCTAGCGTGCTGGTCTCGAAGAAATCCTTCAAGGACTTCGAACTGTACGCCGAGTTCTGGGCCGCCGACGACACCAACAGCGGCGTCTACCTACGCGCCATGAATCCCAAATCCGTCAGCACCTCTACAGGCGCCTATGAAGTGCAGATCTGGGACAAGAACCCGAATCCCGCGTACAGCACGGGAAGCCTCGTCAACGTCGCCTCGGTGAAACCCATATACAAGGCCGGCGGCCAGTGGAACACCTACGAGATTTACGCCAAGGGCCCCGAGATCACCGTCAAGCTGAACGGCGTCGTCACGGTCAGTGCTCAGGACGGCAGGTTCCCGGAAGGAAGAATCGGGCTCCAATTCAATGGGGGCCCGATCAAATTTCGCAAATTGCTCGTCAAGGAACTCTAGCGGGAATCCACTGGCG
>Ga0163199_1002882_pt1 | contig 10479 bp, 11 predicted proteins | sample PL_2010_150m_FD_113537 | JGI IMG/M metagenome (GOLD analysis project Ga0163199, IMG submission 113537) | Freshwater microbial communities from Powell Lake, British Columbia, Canada to study Microbial Dark Matter (Phase II) - PL_2010_150m | ecosystem: Environmental > Aquatic > Freshwater > Lake ...
CCATATTTGTAATTTCATGGGGTGTGATCTCGGCGCTAAGGATTACGCGATACGGTAATGAGAAAGGTAAGTAATGTGTCACAAGCGCCGCAGGAAGTTCATTGCCATCTAGGTCTCGGCGGTTTTCAATTACTGCGACGGGTTCAACACAAGGTGCTTCACGGCTATTTAATTCGCGCAAGAGCGCATACTCGCGGTTTGCGAATTCTGGAACAGTCTCTTTGATTGCGAAGATTGGTGAATCATGGTTTGCATTCACCTTTATAAGTCGCACAATATGGCGAGAGATACCGCGCATATCTGTGAGGGAGGCATCTTCTGGCCACTCTTCGAGTTGCCTGGACCAAGTCATGCGGGCAAGGGAAGACATCTCCTCTGCGAGTCCAGTTATTCGTAGGTCAGCCACGGGGCCATTCTCTCCTATTTTGAGTTAACGCGCCGTTAAAATAAAGCTATGGCAAAGTTAAAACCAATTCTAAAGCGACCAACTCTTACAAGAAAGAAGAAGGCCGCTGCCCCTGAAGACTTTGGAACCATGGGTGAACCGCTAAATCACTCACATCCTTTCTACTTTGGTTTTCTCGCAGCATCTGGCGCAATAATTGCAATTACTCTGCTTCGTGCACTTGCCTCTGCTAGCCAAGTTTTTGTGTTAATTGTCATATCTCTCTTCTTCGCAATGGGGCTCAATCCCGCAGTCCTATTTATTGAGCGCCGAGGTCTTAATCGGGCCAAAGCTGTTGCATCGACAGTTTCACTTGTAGTTGCCTTTGTTGGAGTATTTATTTGGGTTGCTGCTCCCCTAATAATCGATCAAGTCAATGCACTAATTCATAATGCGCCGCAGATGATTTCGGATCTAAAGAGCAATGCAACAATCAATGACTTAAATACTAATTATGGAATCATCGACACCATACAAAACAAAGTGCAATCCTCCATTAAAGATGGCAAGTTTGTAATTGGCGCCTTTGGAGGCGTAATTGGGGTGGGTAAAGCCGTTATTTCTGGTGCGCTTTCCATGCTTACAATTCTTGTGCTAACTCTCTATTTTCTTGCCGCACTTCCGACGGTAACTCAAGATGCTTACCGCCTTGTTCCTGCAAGCCGTCGCCAACGTGTAGCAAAAATAAGCGATGCAATCATCTTTCGTGTGGGGGCCTTCGTTGGCGGACAAATTACGATCTCCTTCTTCGCAAGCATATTTATTTTAATTCTTGGCCTATCGCTGGATCTGCCATATAAAGGTGCACTTGCTCTCGTCGTATTTGTCTGCGGTTTAATTCCGCTAATTGGCCATTTCATTGGAATGACCATAGTTACCTTGATTGCACTTACCGATTCGCCGCTTATCGCTGTGATTGCCCTTGCTTCATACATAATTTATGTCCAGTTTGAAAATTATGTTCTGACCCCAAGGGTTATGAAACGTTCACTTTCGATACCGGGACTTGTCACAATTATTGCTGCACTAATCGGTACTTCGCTTCTTGGTTTAGTTGGTGGAATCTTGGCTGTACCACTTGCTGCCGCAGTACTTCTTATTCTTGAAGAAGTTGTCTATCCCCAAGCTGATAAGAATTAGTACTCGGTAGGTAGAGGCAAACTCTCTGGCGCAATAATCTTTGCGATCTCGGTAAGCACTCGATAGACCGAAGGTTCTCCTATCCACAAATGTTTCGCATCATCAACGTTTATTAAGTTGATTTGTGGAATGACTTGGAAAGCAACTGCTGCTGCATCTGGTTTTAAATAATCATCGTGCTCTGGAATTAAAGCGGTAATTGGCCTGCCATCCTTGGCCCAAAATTCGAGATCACTATTTTCAGAAGTGCGAAGAGGGGGGCTCAATAAAATTAATCCTTTGATTCTTGCATCCCTTGCATACTTAAGAGCCAAGTCTGTTCCGAATGACCAGCCCATAACCCAGAGTTTTTCAACACCTAATTGATTAAAAGCAAAATTAATTGCGGCTTCGACATCATATTTTTCAGTTACGCCTTCACCAAAAATTCCTTCACTAGTCCCTGAATCAGATGAGGTGCCACGAGTGTTGAAGCGAATAATTTCGATACCTGTCATATTTGGCAGCCGGTTGGCCGCTTTCTTAAGAATGTGGCTATCCATCATTCCACCAGCTGTCGGAAGTGGGTGTAGGCAGAGAATTGACCCAACTCGGTTACCGATCGGAGTGGCCACCTCCCCAATCAAATTCAGGCCATCTGCGGTGTGAATTGCTATTGATTTTCGATTAGCCGGCAACACAGTACTTGGGCGTATTAACTCTGGCACGAAATAAGTTTAGTCTTTAGCCATGGAAACTTATGAATCAAACACTTTTGATAGCTACAACCCAGTTGATGGAAGTGTTCTCGCCAGCTATCCAAATACTTCGGCAAGCGATGTCAATGGCGCAGTCAATCGCGCTCGTGCAGCCAGTGTCGCATGGCAGGCGCTTGGCTTTCGTGGTCGACGTAAAGTTCTTTTAAAGTGGGCAGCAGATATAACCAAGAACGTAGAGGAAATTGCCGAATTAGTTCGGGCCGAAACCGGCAAACCGATTAGCGATTCAACTTTAGAGGCAACTCTGGCTCTCGGCCATCTTGCTTGGGCTGCGAAACACGCAGAGAGCGTTCTCTCGAAACAACACCGTCCATCTGGTTTATTGATGTTCAATATGAAAACAAATGTAACTCGCGTACCAATGGGAGTTGTTGGAGTTATTGGGCCTTGGAATTATCCAATTTTCACGCCGATGGGATCGATTGCATATGCACTGGCTGCTGGCAACACCGTGGTCTTCAAGCCAAGTGAATTTACGCCAGGTGTTGGCTATTGGCTTGCGACAAGTTTTGCAAATATTGCGCCATTTCCAGATATCTTTACTTGTGTTACGGGATTACCAGATACCGGCAAGGCACTTACTGAAGCCGCTGTAGATAAAATCTCATTTACCGGTTCAACTCGTACCGCAAAGAAAGTTGCGGCAGCCTGTGCGGAGCGCATGGTTCCAGTCGTGCTTGAATGCGGCGGTAAAGATCCAGTAATCATCGCAGCTGATGCTGATATAAATCGCGCAGCTGAATATTCGCTCTGGTCTGCAATGTCTAATGCTGGGCAAACTTGTATCGGCGCTGAGCGGATTTATGTTGTAGATAAAGTTGCAGATAAATTTATTGCAAAAATAACCGACCTTGCTAAGCAGATTCATCCTGGTGAAGATGCTAATTATGGACCAGCAACAGCGCCCTCACAATTAAAGGTCATTCAAAGCCATATTGATGACGCCGCGGCAATGGGTGCAAAGTTTGCAATCGGTGGCGTTGATTCTGTTAAGGCGCCATATGTTGAACCAGTGATCATGTTAGATGTTCCGGAAAATTCAACTGCAGTGACTGAAGAAACTTTCGGACCAACTCTGGTAATCAATCGAACATCAGATATTGCCGAGGCTATTGCCTTGGCAAATGCAACTAGATATGGACTTGCCGCATCTGTTTGGTCGAAGCGAAATGGTGAGAAGATTGCATCGCAATTGCAATGTGGAATGGTTTCAGTCAATTCAGTAATCGCTTTTGCGGCTATCGCATCGGTGCCATTTGGCGGCGTTAAAGATAGTGGATACGGTCGCGTTCATGGGCCAGAAGGTTTAATGGAATTTACCTACCCAAGAACTGTTGTAAAAACTATATTTAATATTCCAATTGTTTTCACTACTTTTGGTCGTACTAAATTTGCAGATAAATTTATTAAATTTGCAATTAAGACGCTGCACTCAAAGGGAATAGGTTAAAAATTACTAGTAACGCGGTGCACCTTTAGATCGAAGTGTTCTAGGTTTGCGATCATTTCGCTTCGTCCAACAAACCGTGTGCCAATGTCTGCGTGATTCCACATCTTCTTCCAGCCAAGCCACTATGTGTGGTGTGGCTGTTGGAATTAATTGATCACAACCTGGACAGCGATATGGTTTTGTGGAAGTTGATCCGGTAATTCTGCGCACACGATAAATTCCCTCTGAGTGCTCTTCAATCATCTCACCGGATGACAATGAAATATCGCGCTCTTCCTCACTATCAGGCGCCCGTTTCTGGGACCTTTTCGGATGATTTCTGCGCGGACTCACAGCCTTATTCTCTCGCGACCATTCCGATATTCCCAACTTTTAGGGCAAGATACCGACGTGGTAAATGAATTGGCAATTTCTGTTCGAGGGCTTCGAAAGACATATACCTCGAAGGCCAACGGCTCGAAAGATGCAGTCGCTGGCATTGATCTTGAAGTTAAGTCCGGTGAAATCTTTGCCATCCTTGGCCCAAATGGCGCCGGTAAAACCACAACGGTTGAAATTCTTGAAGGTTATCGAGATCGAGATGGTGGCGAGGTAAAAGTTCTTGGCCAAGATCCTGCAAAACTGGGAAACGATAGTTGGGCTTGGCGAAATCGTATTGGAATAGTTTTACAGTCGACTAATGACTCCCAAGATTTATCGGTATCCGAAACTGTTAGCCATTTTGCTAATTACTACTCCAATCCCCGTGATCCAGATTCGGTAATTCACGATGTTGGTTTGGATGAGAAGAAGCACGCTCGAATTCACACTCTCTCCGGTGGGCAACGCCGGCGACTGGATGTTGCGCTCGGGATTATTGGTAATCCAGAGATCCTATTTCTAGATGAACCGACGACGGGTTTTGATCCCGAAGCGCGCCGGGCCTTCTGGGAACTAATACGCAACCTGCGTGATGAGGGAAGAACAATCCTGCTCACAACCCATTATTTGGATGAAGCAGAGGCTTTGGCTGACCGGGTAGCAGTAATAGTTGATGGAAAAATAATAGAGGTATCAACTCCGGAGAACCTTGGTGGCAGAAACACTGCAAAGGCTCGAATTAGTTGGCTTGAGAATGGCGCGAAGCAAGAGATTGAAAGTGACTTTCCGGCGGCTGAGGTTGCAAAACTGTCAAGAAAATTTGGGGGCGAAGTTCCAGAGCTAACCGTGATTAGACCATCTCTTGAAGATATTTACTTGAAGATGATTGGGCAGTTATGAGACCAAATATAATAAAGGTTGGGTTCCTACGCGGTGGTCTAGAGATAAAACAATTCATGCGCCAACGCGAGTCTGTAGTTTTCACTCTCCTCTTTCCGGTGATGTTGTTATTTATCTTTGGTTCAGTATTCAAAGGCGATCTCGCACCAGGTGTGACATTTAGTCAATACTTTGTCGCCGGCATGATCGCATCTGGTCTTGTTAATACTGGATTCCAGCAACTCGCAATAATGATTCCACTTGAGAGAGATTTTGGAACTTTAAAACGACTTCGCGGAACACCAATCTCACCAATTTCATACTTCATTGGGAAAGCGGTATTAGTTTTTGTTGCAATGATTGTTCAAGTAGGCGCTCTCATGGGCTTCGGTGCAGCGCTCTTTGGTCTAGACCTCCCAAACACAACGACGCGATGGCTTCGTTTTATCTGGTTAATACTTCTTGGCAGTATCTGTTCCACAATTCTCGGAATCGCCTTTTCTGCTATTCCAAAGAATGGTCGAGGAGCCTCTGCTGTTGTCTCTCCGATTGTGATTATTCTGCAATTCTTTAGTGGCGTCTTCTTTGTATTCTCAACTCTTCCACAGTGGATGCAGCAATTCGCTGCACTCTTTCCGCTTAAGTGGCTTACCCAAGGAATGCGTTCAGTATTTCTGCCCGAAAGTTTTGCTACCCAAGAAGTTGCAAAGAGTTGGGAGATTCCACAGATTGCAATCGTCCTGCTTCTTTGGACTGTTCTTGGAACAATCCTGGCTCTAAAGACATTTAAGTGGTCTGAAAAGTGAAGAAGTTACTAGCTCTTTCTCTCTCCACTTCACTTCTTATCCCAACGCAAGCCTATGCGGCGACTAGTAAGCCAACTCCTAAACCATCAGTTACTAAAGCATCTACTACTAAAGCCAAGATAGTGAAAAAGTCGGCGACCAAAAAACCTTTTATTAAAAAACCTATCGTAAAGAAGAAGGTTGTAAAGCGAAAGAAGAAACTACCGGAGAAGAAACCACCTAAATGGCCGCCGGGTGGCTTTGAAAAGAAGGGTGAGCTTTATGCAAAAACCGCCACCCCGAAAGAGCTCCTAATTGCAGGTACTGAAAATAAATATATTCAGAAGAACTTAATTGCCTATTGCCACAAAGTCGCCTGTCTTGGCATCTTCGTCGGATCTGAAACCGGATGTGATTGGTGGGAAATTAATTCAAATGTTCTCGGTATCGATCCAAATAACCCTACTGAACGAATAATCCTTGGTTCATTGTTAACCTCAGTTTCTGGTTCAAAGGCGAAGACGATTAAAGCAATTTTGCTAATAAGTGATGAACCAATTGCTGATGGTTTAGGAATTGGCGCTTACACGGCAAACTGTCGAATCGGAATACCGACAGGGGAAATTTCAAGCAATACCTACACAATAAGCCCAAATAGAAGTTAGCGATTAGCTCCGGGAACCCAGAGAATATCGCCTTCGCTCTTATTTTCATGGCGAGCAAGTACAAAGAGTAAATCTGAAAGGCGATTCAAATACTTAGCGGTGAGTGAGTTAACGCCACCTCCGAATTGGTGAATCGCATGCCAAACGCTTCGCTCTGCGCGGCGAGTAACAGTTCGGGCAACATGCAATAGCGCCGATGCTGGAGTTCCTGAAGGCAGAACGAAGCTGTGCAGTGGTTCAAGGCTTGAGTTGTAATGATCTATCTGTTCTTCTAAATATACAATCTGAGATTCGATAACTCGAAGTGGTGGAATCTTTGGTTCATCAATTACTGGAGTACATAGATCAGCGCCGACATCAAATAAATCATTTTGAATTCGGATTAATAACTTAACAATTTGTGGGTCTGCAATCTGACCAAGTGCCAGAACGACGCCAATTGATGAATTAGCTTCATCCACGGTTGCATAAGCCTCTAACCGCGGATCATTCTTTGAAGTTCGGCTCATATCCCCAAGTGAGGTTGTGCCATCGTCACCAGTTTTTGTATAGATTCGCGTTAGATTTACCATGGGGTGAGCCTAATTCACTCACTACGATTAGACCACTCGAAACTAGGAAGCTGGAGGTGATCGCTATGGAAAATACTAATGAATATTTCCAAATTGTCGGCGGCACCCGACTTGCCGGTGAAGTTACGGTCTATGGCGCAAAGAATTCCGCCCTCAAGTTAATGGCAGCATCTCTTCTTGCGGTAGGCGAAACAATAATTGAAAATGTTCCTGATATTGCCGATGTCCATATTATGGAAGAGCTCTTAACTCGCCTTGGTTGTAAATGTTCTTATGACAGAGCAACACTCAGAATGAAAATACTTGTTCCAGAAGTACCAGGCCATCGCGCCGATTACGATTTAGTTCGCAAGATGCGAGCCTCGATAAATGTCTTGGGGCCACTTGTAACTCGCGTAGGTGAAGTTGAAGTTGCTCTTCCAGGCGGCGATGCAATTGGTTCTCGTGGAATTGATTTCCATATCAAAGGTTTGATTGATCTTGGAGCCGAAGCTCACTCTGAACATGGCTATGTTATTGCGACCGCTCCTAATGGATTAATAGGCGCGGCAATCTCACTTGATTTTCCAAGTGTTGGTGCTACCGAAAATATAATGACTGCTGCTGTTCTTGCGAAGGGTGTCACAACAATCGATAACGCAGCTCGCGAACCTGATGTTGTAGACCTTGGTGAATTCTTAATAGCAATGGGTGCAAAGATTGAAGGACTTGGTACACCAGTCATAACAATCACCGGTGTTAAAGAGTTGAAGCCAACAACACATGCAACACTTTCAGATCGCATCGTCGCTGGTACTTGGGCCTTTGCGGCTGTCATGACTCAAGGAGACATAACAATCATGGTGGTCGCCCAGAACATCTAGAAGTTCCGCTAGATAAATTAGTTGCAGCGGGAGCAGTAATCACAACAACGGCAGATGGTTTTCGAGTACGAATGGATAAGCGCCCGGTTGCTATAGATATTGCAACACTTCCCTACCCAGGATTCCCAACCGACTTACAACCATTTGTTATTACTATGAATTCAATCGCTGAAGGAAATTCCATCGTGACCGAAAATGTCTTCGAAGGTCGTTTCATGTTTGTCAGTGAACTACAACGACTTGGCGCAGATATCCATGTTGATGGCCACCACGCATCTATTGCCGGTAAAAAACAACTATCTGGTGCACCCGTAGCCGCAACTGATATTCGTGCAGGTGCAGGGCTTGTCCTTGCTGGGCTTGTAAGCGAAGGAATTACAACGGTTGAGGGCGCCTTCCACATTGATCGTGGTTATCCAGGATTTGTTGAAGCGCTGCAATCACTTGGCGCAAAAGTTTCGCGCCACATCTAAATTATTTTCTAATCAGCTGATTCACCGAGAATTGATACTCGGTTATTTGAAACAGAGATAAACCCACCGTGAATATTAAACTCCTGAATTGTGCCATCAACCACTTTGATACTTACTTGACCATCAACTAGAACTCCAAGAAGCGGTGTGTGACCTGGCAATACACCGATGTCACCTTCTAGCGTGCGAGCCGAAACCATCTTTGCCTCGCCAGACCAGACCCGCTTCTCCGGAGATACAACTTCAACAGTTAAGTTTGCAGACATTTGGGATTATGCCTTTGCCAATTCTGCTGCGCGCTTTTCAACATCTTCCAAGCCGCCGCACATGAAGAACGCTTGTTCTGGAACGTGGTCATACTTTCCATCTGCAAGCGCTTCGAATGCTGTGATTGTTTCTGTTAGCGGAACGAATGAACCATCAAGACCAGTGAAAACCTTCGCCACGAATGTGTTCTGTGACAAGAAGCGCTGGATACGACGGGCACGTCCAACAAGAATACGATCTTCTTCAGACAATTCATCGATACCAAGAATTGCGATGATGTCTTGTAGATCCTTGTAGCGCTGAAGGATCTGCTTTACTCGGTTTGCAACACGGAAGTGGTGCTCGCCGATGTAACGTGGATCCAAAATACGTGATGTTGAGTCGAGTGGATCTACCGCAGGATAGATACCAAGTTCGGAAATTGGACGAGACAACACTGTTGTTGCATCCAAGTGTGCGAATGTTGTGTGTGGCGCTGGGTCGGTGATGTCATCCGCAGGAACATAAATTGCCTGCATCGATGTAATCGAGTGACCACGAGTCGAAGTAATACGTTCCTGTAGCTGACCCATTTCATCAGCAAGTGTTGGTTGGTAACCCACTGCAGATGGCATACGTCCAAGAAGTGTTGATACTTCAGAACCTGCTTGTGTGAAACGGAAGATGTTATCGATGAATAGAAGCACATCTTGCTTCTGAACATCGCGGAAGTATTCCGCCATTGTTAGCGCTGAAAGAGCAACGCGAAGACGCGTTCCAGGTGGTTCATCCATCTGGCCGAAGACCAATGCAGTCTTATTGATAACGCCAGTCTCGGTCATTTCCAAGAACAAGTCGTTTCCTTCACGGGTACGCTCACCAACACCGGCGAATACAGATACTCCACCGAAGTTTTCAGCAACACGATAAATCATTTCCTGAATCAAAACTGTCTTACCAACACCAGCGCCTCCGAAGAGACCAATCTTTCCACCGCGAACATATGGGGTTAGAAGATCGATAACTTTAATTCCTGTTTCAAACATTTCGGTCTTTGATTCGAGTTGATCGAATGCAGGTGCTGTGCGGTGGATTGGCCAACGCTCTTTAATATCTAGTGAAGATGTTGGAACATCTAAGGATTCGCCAAGGGTATTAAACACATGGCCCTTTGTTACATCGCCAACTGGGACAGAGATAGCAGAACCTGTGTCTGATACAAGTGCACCGCGTACCATGCCGTCGGTAGGTTGCATCGAAATCGCACGAACTAAGTTGTCACCAATGTGTTGTGCCACTTCTAGTGTAAGCATGCGCTTCTCACCGCTAAGTGTCACATCAATATGTAACGCATTGAAGATCGATGGCATCGAATCGGCTGGGAATTCAATATCCACGACCGGACCGATAACGCGTGCTACGCGACCTGTTCCTGTTTTTGTTCCTGTTGACATCATTCGCTCCCTGCGCTGGCTGAGGCAAGCGCATCTGCGCCGCCGACGATTTCACTGATCTCTTGCGTAATTTCAGCTTGACGGGCTGCGTTAGCAAGACGGGTTAAGGACTTTATTAACTCATCAGCATTGTCAGTTGCTGATTTCATTGCACGACGGCGTGCTGCATGCTCGGAAGCTGCAGATTGCAACATCGCATTAAAGACTCGAGCCTCAACGTAGCGAGGTAGTAACGAATTTAAAACCTCTCCAGCGTTTGGTTCGAATTCATACATTGGTAGCAGAGCGCTAGTTGCTGTTTCTGATTCCACAACTTCAAGTGGAAGCATGCGACGCGCTTCTGGGATCTGCGTGATCATTGATTTAAATTGAGTGTAAACAATATGTAA
>Ga0163199_1002883_pt1 | contig 10478 bp, 9 predicted proteins | sample PL_2010_150m_FD_113537 | JGI IMG/M metagenome (GOLD analysis project Ga0163199, IMG submission 113537) | Freshwater microbial communities from Powell Lake, British Columbia, Canada to study Microbial Dark Matter (Phase II) - PL_2010_150m | ecosystem: Environmental > Aquatic > Freshwater > Lake ...
AGCGGTCATCACAGGCAATTTTTCCCTTGAGGAAGCCAAAAAATTGGCGCAAAGACTCAATGAAGGAGCCTTGCCGATGCCGATCACTCTCATTGGCCAGCAAAGCCTCGAAGCGTCGCTGGGAAAAGCGTCGCTCGACAAAAGCCTTAAGGCTGGGCTTATTGGAATGATCTTAGTCGCTATTTTCATGATTATTTACTATCGATTTCTCGGGCTCATCGCGACGTTTGCGCTTTTGATCTATACCTCGATCATGGTGGCGCTTTTCAAAATGTCAGCCGTGACACCCTGGTCAATCACCCTGACGCTGGCCGGGATTGCCGGTTTCATTCTTTCGGTCGGAATGGCTGTGGACGCCAATATTTTGATTTTTGAGCGGACAAAAGAAGAAATTAGAAAAGGACGCAGTCTGCGGGGAGCGATTATGGAAGGATTTCATCGGGCCTGGCCGAGCATCCGGGACAGCAATATTTCTACGATCATCACCTCGCTGATTTTGATTTGGTTCGGAACCGGGTTTGTGAAGGGTTTTGCCGTCACGTTGCTTTTGGGCGTTTTGGTCAGTATGTTCACGGCGATTGTTATCACGCGGACAATTTTATCCGCTCTGATTGGAGAATGGGCGGAAGGCAAGAAAGGATTGATTATTGCAAATGCGAAACAAAAAGATAGCGGAGAGGAGAATCAAATTATTTAGACCTATGTATAACATTCTCGGTCAGCGTAAATACTTCTATATTATTTCAGGGACCCTGATGATTTTAAGCATCGCCAGTCTTTCGACTTGGGGTTTGAAATACGGGATTGATTTTACCGGTGGAACGTTGATGGAAGTGAAATTCACTGCCTCTGCGCCGTCCAATGCGGAAATAAAAACGATTCTTGATGAGGCTGGGACGAAAGACGCCACGGTTCAGCCGACGCAGAATAATTCCGTTTTGATCCGCTACGGCAATTCGGATGACGAAAAAAACAAGGAAGTCCTCAATAAAATAAGGGAAAAGTATCCGGAAGCGCAAAATACGCGTCTGGATTATATCGGCCCTTCGATCTCTTCGGAGCTGAAAAGCAAGGCTTTGTGGGCGCTACTCATCGCGGTCATCGGCATCGCGCTCTATATCGCCTACGCTTTTCGCCAAGTCTCCCGCCCGGTAGAATCCTGGAAATACGGAGTGGGGGCGGTAATTGCTCTGGTCCATGACGTTCTGATCACAGTCGGCATCTTTTCCGTTCTGGGCCATTTCTTGAATATCGAAGTCGATACGTCTTTCATTGCGGCTCTCCTCACGATTTTGGGTTTTTCGGTCCATGACACGATTGTTGTTTATGACCGGACTCGTGAAAACCTGATGCGATCCAGCAATAGGGAAGATTTCAGCGAGGTCGTCAATCGAAGCCTGAACGAGACCATGGCCCGTTCGATCAATACCTCTCTCACGGTTATTATCACCTTGCTCGCCATCTTTATCTTCGGCGGAGAATCGATAAAAACCTTCACTTTGGCGCTTCTCGTCGGAATCGTTTTCGGAACTTATTCCTCGATCTTTGTCGCTTCAGCGCTAATGGTGGATTGGTGGAAGATGGAAAATTAAGAGATAAGTGTTACAGCACATTAAAATCCCATATATAAGCTTCTTTTAGGCGATTTACGGATGGGTTGACCCCGTTAGAAGCAATCGGATACATATTTTATTTAAGGTATTCTTCTGTTTATTAAATGCTTGAAAAAAGCTAAAAATACACCCAGAGCTTCTAACGGGGTTGACAGATGAAACAGTTATATGTTATGGTTGAACTTCTAAATAATAAATCGGCCAGGCCTGTTTTAATTCAGCTTAAAACCGGATTTGGTGTTTTTAAGCAAGATGGAAGAGCAACCTATTCAAATAAGCCGAAATGTGCCCGGATCGCAAAAGATACCGGTCAAAGAAGTGACGCCTAAAGCCTTAATTGGAGATCTGCTTCAACTTCTTAGCGCGAAACAGAAACTGGTGATCGGCAGCCGTTTTGGTATTTCCGGCGGTGAACCAAAAACGCTTGAGGCGATTGGAAAGAGCCTTAATATCACCCGGGAAAGGGTGAGGCAAATCGAAGCCGATGCCATAAAGGCGCTGAAAAAAACGGAAAAAAGTGTTGAGTTTGAAAAACTCGTTTCTGATATTCAGGAAATTATTCGTGAAAAAGGCGGAATTTCCGCGAGTGTTGGGTTGACGACCGACGTTTTTGAAAAGTGTTCCGGCAAAAAGTATTTTTCTCCCAATGAGGCCAGAGGCCTTGAGATCGCCTTTTTCATCGCTGATCTCAAGAGAAATAAGGGAAACAAAGAAATTGCTGATTCCTGGGCCAGTCCCGATTTTGACCGCAAACTGCTTCGCGACGCGACCTTGGCGCTGGAAAATATTTTCGATAATTCAAAAAAACTATTCGATCCCGAGGACATACTGCGAAAACTGGAGTATTCTGATTTTAAGAAAAAATATCCCGGCGTCACGCCCGAGCAAATCCTCAATTTTTTGAGCGTATCGAAAAAATTCGGAAAAAACGTGTTCGGGGACTGGGGAAGAGCCAGATGGCCGCTTATCCGGCCGCGAGGCGTGAGAGAAAAAGCCACCCTGGTTCTGATGAAAAAAGGAAAACCCCTCCATTTTCGCGAGATCAGCAAGTTGATCGAAGAATACGGCATGAGCCAGAAAAAAGTGCATCCCCAAACGGTTCACAACGAACTGATCCGCGACCCGAGATTTGTTCTTGTGGGGCGGGGAACCTACGCGCTTCGGGAATGGGGATACGAAGAAGGTACGGTGAAGGACGTCATAGTTTCGCTTATCAGATCGGCTGGCGGGTTTTTGAGCAGAGAAAATCTGTTCAGCGGAGTTTTGAAAAAAAGGAAAGTGAAAAAAGCCACGATATCAGTCAATCTTTCGGATAAAAAAGTTTTCGAAAAAGTGAAAGACGGATACAAACTGAAAGCGTAAAATTTCAGCTCATAGATAAAATAAAAAACCAAGACAATTTTATATGGACTTTTTCACATTACTAAAACAAGAGGTTGAAACAACCAGACAAGTAATTTCCGCCACGTGGTGGTTTGTCTTTCCGGTTGTTTTATTTTATCTTTTCCAGATAATGTGGATAAAGTACGTCTGGGCGGAGTACAAAAAGAATTTGAAATACATAATGCTTGAGATCAAGCCTCCCCGCGACATTGAGAAAAGCCCCAAGACAATGGAGCAATTTCTTATTTTTCTTCATGGAATCTGGTCAACGCCCAATTATTTTGATTATTATCTGAAAGGCCGCATTAAACAGTCTCAATTCGCTCTTGAGATCCAGGGAGTGAACGGCGAGACGCATTTTTTTGTGAGAACGGAGGAAAGATATCGAAACCTGGTAGAATCAGGGATCTATGCCCAATATCCGGACGCGGAAATCCAGGAGGCGGAAGACTATACCCGGTCTGTCCCGAAAAATGTTCCCAATCCGGACTGGAATATGTGGGGAACGGATTATAAGTTTTCCAAAGACGACGCCTATCCGATCCGAACTTATCATAAGTTTCAGGAAGAAGTGACCAAAGGGATGATCGAGCCCTTGGCGTCGCTGGCGGACATCATTTCCACCCTGCCGCCGGGCCATCAACTTTGGTTGCAAATTCTCATTATCCCGGTCAAAGACAAGGTCTGGAGGCCGGAGGTTGAGAAAGTTGTCGCGAAACTGGCCGGCCGGGAAGTGAAAAATGAAGCCATCGCGATCGTCAGATTTTTTCAGGAAATAGTTGATATTGTCGCTTCAGCTTTCAAACATATTTTCAATCCGGTTCCGGAGGAAGAGGAAAAAAAGAAAGACGAAGCTCCGCTTCAGTTTCGGTTGACCCCCGTCGAGAAGGATACTCTCCAGGCGGTGGAAGAAAGTTTGAATAAAAAAGCTTTCAGGACCAAGATTCGCAATATTTACGTGGCTCCCCGCAAAACTTTCAAAAAGGTCTATTATCAGGGGGTGGACGGGTTTATTCATCAGTTCAATGACCCGAATCTGAACACGCTCGATAAGGATAATGAAACTAAGACTTATGCCAATTATTTTTTCGTGAAATATAGGATGCTTTGGGCCCAAAGAAAAATCTGGAACCGCTATTTGACGCGCGACGACGACGGTCCGAATATGTACCTGAACACCGAAGAGCTGGCTACCCTTTTCCACTTGCCGGATATGTCGGCTCTGTCGCCGTCAATCTCCAGAGTGGAAGCGAAAAAAGGCGGGGCGCCGATTAATCTGCCGGTGGGGTAAGATAAATATATGGAAAAAATCACCACTTTCGCTAAAACTAACTTCCGGGGACAAGACCGGGCTTTCGGCATCAAGGCGGATGACCGCCGCCGCCATTTTTACGTGGTGGGAAAAACCGGGACGGGAAAGACGACCATGATCCAGAATATGGCTATTCAGGACATCCAGAACGGCCACGGGGTGGCGATTGTCGATCCTCACGGAGAATTTGCCGAAACTGTCATCAAAGCCATCCCCTCCAGCCGGATAAACGACGTTATCTATTTCAATCCGGCCGACCAGGAATATCCCATCGCCTTCAATGTCATGGAAAAAGTGGATACGGAATACCGGCATCTCATCTCCTCGGGACTAGTGGGCGTTTTCAAAAAAATATGGGCGGATTCGTGGGGGCCGCGGCTGGAATATATTCTGCGAAATGCCATTCTTGCCCTTCTTGAATATCCGGGAAGTACGCTTTTGGGCGTTACCCGCATTTTGGTGGACAAAAATTATCGGGCGCGCGTCGTCGAAAAAATAACCGATCCAGTCGTCAAGTCTTTCTGGGTGGATGAATTCACGCAATGGAATGATCGGGTGCTTCAGGAAGTGATTTCTCCAATCCAAAATAAAGTTGGACAATTCCTTTCCAGCGCTCTTATTCGAAACATTGTCGGCCAGACCAAGTCGGCTTTTAATATCCGCGAGCTGATGGATGAGGGAAAAATTCTGATCATGAATCTTTCCAAAGGCCGGATCGGGGAGGACAACAGCGCCCTTCTCGGAGCGATGATGATCACCAAAATACAACTGGCGGCGATGGGCCGGGTGGATATCCCGGAAGACCAAAGAAAGGATTTTTATCTTTATGTTGATGAATTCCAAAACTTTGCCACGGATTCTTTCGCTAATATTCTTTCCGAAGCCAGAAAATATCATCTCAACCTGATAATCGCCCACCAGTATATCGGCCAGCTGGTGACGGACACTTCGACGAGGGTCCGGGACGCCGTTTTTGGAAACGTGGGAACGCTCTGCGCGTTCCGGGTCGGAGCGGAAGACGCTGAATTTCTGGAAAAAGAATTCGAGCCGGTGTTTGTCATTCAAGATCTGGTGAACCTCCCGAATCGCAATATATATATCAAGCTGATGATAGACGGATTCACCGGAAGCGCTTTTTCAGCGGCTACTCTTCCTCCGATCGATCTTTCGCAAACGGAGCAGAATGAGAAAAAAGTGATCCGCATTACCCGGGAGCGCTACGGCACCCAGCGGGAAATCGTGGAAGAAAAAATCGCCCGCTGGAGCGGAATGATAACAGAAAAAGAACTGGAAAAAACGGCCGTCAAAAGCGAAAATAAAGTTGCGAGAGAAACAAAAAAAACCTCAAGAAAAGCTAATACGGCGAGTGCTTCCGGCGCGGAAAAGAAGAGCGACCAAATTTTATATCCAGCCAAATGCGCCACCTGCGAAACGAATATTGAAGTTCCTTTCAAGCCGGACGGGAGTCGACCGACTTTCTGCAAGGATTGCCTTAAGGATTATCAGCGCCAGCAAGCGAGAATTCAGCAGGCTAAATTGCAAACCGGACAAAGTTCGCCTCCCTCTGTAAGGAGAAACAATTCCGGCGGAAGAAGCGCGCCAAATGCCCGGCCCATTTCGCTGAATCAAGCCACCCGAATGGCTCCCCGCCCTTTCAAAGAAAATCGGGAGAGGGTGAAAAAGCAGGTGAATCTTACGGAAGTCAGGGCATTGATAAAAGAGAGCTTGGACTCGAAATAAATTTTCCTAATCAACGAGATTAGGAATGATTTAATGATGGTTGCTATCAAGTCAAAAAAAATTATAGTTGCTCTTTCCGGCGGAGTGGATTCGGCGGTGGCGGCGACCTTGCTCAAAAAGCAGGGTTTTGCTGTTATGGGCGTTTTCATGCGCTTTTTTTCCGGCCGGAAGGATGAAAAATCTTCTCGAAAAGCGAAAAAAATCGCCGTAATTTTGGAAATCCCATTTCGAAAAATCGACGCGAGAAAAGAATTCCGAAAAAAAATTATTAATTATTTCGTTTCTTCGTATAAAAAAGGACTTACTCCCAATCCGTGCGTGGCTTGCAATAAGGAGATGAAGTTTCGGCTGCTTTTTGATTTGTTGAGGAAAGAAAAGGCGGATTTTGTGGCGACGGGACACTATGCCCGCCTCGGGCGGGAAATCCCAAATCCCAAATCCCAAATAAATTCAAAATTCAAAATTATTTATCGCTTGCTTGAAGCGAAGGATAAAACCAAAAATCAATCCTACTTTTTATACAAATTGTCTCAAAAAGAACTATCAAAAATCATTTTTCCGCTGGGAAATTATACGAAAGTTGAAGTCAGGAAAATCGCTAAAAAGTTTAAGCTGCCAATTTCGGACGGCGAGGAGTCGCAGGATATCTGTTTTTTGCAGGAAAAAGATATTAATTATTTCTTGGGAAAGCATATCAGGTTCAAGCATGGAAATATTATTGACGGAAAAGGAAATATCATAGGAAAACACAAAGGCTTGCCGCTTTATACTATTGGCCAAAGAAAGGGAATTGAAATTGGAGCGTCGGGACCGTATTTTACACTCGGAAAAAATCTCAAAAAAAATGAGCTCATTGTGACAAATGATCAAAAAAATCTGAATTCAAAAAAATTCAAAGTGAAGCAAGTCAATTGGATTAATCAGAAAATAAGTATGCCGCTTAGCGCCAAAGTCCAAATTCGCTACCACGCCGATAAATTTCCTGCTATAATTAAGTCAGATAAATATGGGAATCTTATCATCAAAACCAAAAAACCGGTTCGGGCGGTGACGCCGGGGCAATCAGCGGTTTTTTATAAAAATAAAGAAATTTTGGGAGGCGGTATAATTAAATAAAAAATAAAGATGGGATTACTCGACGATTATCAAAAATCAAACGCGGAAGAAAATAGCGATGCTACTCAAAACGAGCCGGATACTCGCCGCAAGCGCGCCGATCTGGAGCGCAATATTGCTATGGCCGATGCGGATCTCAAGAAAGTTTTGCGTGAGATCGAGGATCTGGAAGCCCAAGCCCGAAGATTCAAGAAGCAAGAAGAACGAATCAGGATCGAGCGGGATGACCTTGACAAACAGGTAAAAAAACTGCAGGATAACAAGAGGCTTCTGGAGGAGGAAATTGGGGGTCTTAAGAAGAAGCTAAAAATCCTTGTATAAGGGTTAAAATTCTATGTCCTGAAAAATAAGGGGGGGGGTTATGAATCAGCAAGTGGTAGTTTTTGTTGATGATGATGGGCCTCTAAGAGAATTAATAGAGCGCTACCTTCGGAAAAAAGGGTTTATCGTGCACGGATTTTCCGATTTCGGTTCGGCTCTCGTGGCCTTAGAATCACTGAAAAAGGTGGATATACTGATTACCGATTATCGGTATTGCAGAGGCTTTCTTAATGGCGTTGAGTTTATTGAGCAGGGTCTGGAGATAAGGGATGATTTTGGTGTGTTGGTCCTGATCTCCAGTATGCCCGAAGCGAAAGAACGTGCTGAAAGAAGCTCTGTTCCCATCGATTTCCTGCTTAAGCCGAACCTAGTCAATCTGTTCTCCGCGAAAATGTTCGCAAAAAACTTAGTCCATTTGGTGAACGGGCTGCAACGCAAATAAGCTGACATTTTCGGGCAGCCGCATCCTTTCAGGCAATAATAGGACATCTCTCGTATATTCCCGGTTAAGTCTTCGCCGGGAATATTTTTTTCCAAAAACTTTACAAAATGCAAAAATTTCGCTATTTTTATAATCACTGAAGTAATATATAAATTGATATAGCTTATATGACCGCCAAGGAACTTCGTCAAAAATATCTCGATTTTTTCAAGGAAAAAGGGCATGCCGTCATTCCTTCAGCGCCGCTGGTGCCGGAAAATGATCCGACCGTGCTTTTCACGACGGCGGGGATGCATCCGCTGGTTCCGTTTTTGATGGGGGAAAAACATCCGCTGGGAAAAAGACTGGCGAATGTCCAGAAATGCGTCAGGACGGGGGATATCGACGATGTGGGGGATAATCGGCACAATACTTTCTTTGAAATGCTTGGCAACTGGTCCCTGGGAGATTATTTTAAAAAAGAAGCGATCGAGTGGAGCTTTGAATTCATCACTTCGGAAAAATGGCTTGGGCTTGATCCTCGCCGACTTTATGTAACGGTTTTCGAAGGTGATGATGACGCTCCGCTTGACCAGGAATCAATAAATATTTGGAAAGACCAATTTAAAAAAACTGGAATTGAGGCAGAGGTTGCGGGAGCGGATAAAATTGTTGATGAAGTACATAGGATTATACCTTTGGGCAAAGATGATAATTGGTGGGGGCCGGCAGGAGAAACTGGCCCATGCGGACCATGCACGGAGATGTTTTATGACGTTTCGCCGGAAAACGGTTCGTTCACAGACTCTTTTAAAAATCTGGTTAACAATTTTCGACTCCTCGAATTTTGGAACGACGTTTTTATGGAATATAATAAGAAAAAAGACGGAACTTTTGAGTCTATGTCACAACAAAACGTAGATACCGGAATGGGATTGGAACGCGTGGTGGTCATTGCGAATGGAAAAGATAATATTTTTGACACGGAAATTTTTCAGCCGATCATCAGAAAGATAGAGGAAATTTCAGGCAGAAGCTATGACGAAGAGGAATGCAAGGGTCCAATGAGGATAATTTCTGATCATCTGAAATCAGCTGTCTTTGTGATTGCCGACGGAGTCCAGCCGTCCAACGTGGAACGGGGATATATTTTGCGCCGGCTCATCCGCCGGGCGGTGCGCCAGGGAAAAATTCTTGGGATTGAAAAAGATTTTGCCGGCGAGGTGGCGGCTGTCGTCATCGATGAATACGGCGAATCGTACCAGGAGCTGATAGAGAATAAAGATAAAATTTTTGAAGAACTGGAACTCGAAGAAACGAGATTCAAGCAGACTTTGGAAAAGGGGCTGAAAAAAATAAAGGATGTCATAGCCGAGAGCCGAAAAACGGAAAAAATTTCGGGTAGCGAGGCTTTTATGCTTTTTTCAACCTATGGCTTTCCGCTGGAACTGACGCGGGAGATCGCCAAAGAGCACGAAATCGGGGTGGATGAAGAGGGTTTTCATGAAGAATTCAAAAAACATCAGGAACTTTCCCGGACGGCGAGCAGTGGAATGTTCAAGGGAGGACTCGCGGACGCGGGCGAAAAATCAGCCCAGCTCCACACGGCCACGCATTTGCTTTTGGCGGCTCTGCGAAAGGTTTTGGGAGAAAATGTTTTTCAAAAAGGATCGAACATCACCGCCGAAAGATTGCGTTTTGATTTTTCACACGACAAGAAAATGACGCCGGAAGAAATTGAAAAAGTGGAAAATCTTGTGAACGAAGCCATTCAAAAAAATATTTCCGTAAAATGCGAAGAGATGACGCTCGAAGAAGCCCAAAAAGAGGGAGCGATGGGCGTTTTTGGTGAAAAATATGGAGATAAGGTGAAAGTATATAGCATTCTGGATCTATCCCGTGAAATTTGCGGCGGACCGCACGCGGCTGCTACGGGCGAGCTGGGCAAATTCAAAATATCGAAAGAAGAAGCTAGCTCCGCTGGAGTGAGAAGGATCAAGGCGGTGCTGGAGTAACATAGGCAATTTTCGTCTTGAAAAATTTTAAAGCTCGGATATGCAGTCCGAGCTTTTTGCTTTGATGCCTGGTTCAATTCACAGGATCAAAGGGTGGTGTTTCTCCGCGATCATGAGGCGTCCATCCGTTTGGCGGATGTGGGTGATTTTACCGGCCGCCTTCAGATATTTCAGATCGCTGAAGAAATTCTGAGTGGCCATGATCCCCGGCTGTAAATTTTCCCCATTAAGCCGCAAGTTGACCGGTTTCGCTTCATTTGCCGGTAGCTTGTTGCCATGCGGAAGATATGCCGTTGCCTTATACGACCTGCTCAACTCTGAGTAGCCTAGCGGGGCAAACAGTCCCCACAGAATCACTCCGTGAAAGTTGATCGTAATAGGCACATATTGAATTGCTGTATTCTGCTCCATGCAGAACCTCCTTCGACAGATTGTTTAATCTTGGTATGTTTATATCAATATTCGGCGATTTTGTCAATATTTTTTCCTAGAACTTCGCCAAAGTTCAATCTTGACAAAAAAATCTGAAGTTTCCAAATTTTAAGCCGCCTCGGTGC
>Ga0163199_1002884_pt1 | contig 10476 bp, 6 predicted proteins | sample PL_2010_150m_FD_113537 | JGI IMG/M metagenome (GOLD analysis project Ga0163199, IMG submission 113537) | Freshwater microbial communities from Powell Lake, British Columbia, Canada to study Microbial Dark Matter (Phase II) - PL_2010_150m | ecosystem: Environmental > Aquatic > Freshwater > Lake ...
AGTGCTCCCAGAAGGCGAGGTTCATCTGGCTGTGGTCGGGTTGGTCGTTTGAGCCTCCCCACGCGTAGAGCGCGGGCGGGCCGTAATCGTCCGGGCCGGTCTTGCCTTTGCGCCAGCCGGTGTCGTGGGCGTAGGAATTGAGGATGACGTAGTTGAAGCCGTTCTTCGCGATGAGGTCGAGCGACTGCTCGACGGTCGGCACGCCGGGCTTGTCCATGTCGAGCGCCCAGAGCCAGTCGTATTCGTAGCCCTGCATGAAGAAGCGCGTGCCGTCATCGAAGATGAAGTGATGCGGGTGCGCCTTGTCCACGCGGAGCACGCCGTGGACGTTTGGGTTCGCATTCTTCACGCAGGTGAACTCGGCGGTCTTGCCATCGAGTTCTTTCACATCGGACTTCGTTACCAGCGACCACGCGCCCTCGACCGTCGGCGCGACGCGGATTTTCCAAGTGCCATCGCCATCGAAGAAGCCAGGCACCTTCAACTCCACGCCGCCCGGCCCTTTCGCCATCGCGCTGAAAGGCACCATGAATGGATTCGCCGCATCCGTTTTCGCGGTGAAGCTGAAGTCATGCGGCTGCCAGCGCGGAACGTCGAGGGCGCTGGCCGTCGAAACGAAGGCGAGCGCGGAGACGAGAAACAGCAGGCGGGAAAGGGCGCAAACGGAAGACGTGTTCATAGTGTGTCGTGTAGCTGTCTCTGTGGCTGTATCCATCGATGTCTTGGGTTTGTTGGCGTATTCACGGCTTGGAAACGGCACCAGCGGTAAAGATGAGCCCGTCCACAAACTCGTTCACTTTGAAAAAATCCGGGGCGCGCACTGGCTTTCCAGCGAGCCTGAGGTTCTCGAAGGTCAGGTTGCGGATGCGTGCGTCGGCCTGGCCCCAGAGCAACTGCGGTTCAACCAGAACGCTGGGCGCGGCGATGGCAATGTTCTGGAAGAGGATGCCCGACAAGTCTCCGGCTTCGCGCTTTTCGGCGTCTTTTGAATAGCGTGCGGCCATGGTCATGCAGATGAAGAACTGCTGCAGCGTCGGCCTGGGGTCCTCGATGTTGATGTTGCGGAAAATGACGCCCGCGCCGCAGGCACCGCGGCCTTCACCGCGCATGTTGAAGACCCGGCCGCCGCTCCATTTTTCCCACTTTGCGCGCGCATAGATCACATCGCAGTCCTCCACCACCAACTGGCAGTCGGTGAGTTGCGGCAGGCCGGAGAGCACGAACGACGAGCCGTTGGCGTCGTTCCACAGCACGGTGCGGCGGATGCCCAGGCCGTTCACGTAAAGCGAGTCGTCCTGGGTGCGGATGAAGCAGTCCTCGATCAGCGTATTCCCGAATGGATTGATCCCGTCGCCATTCGCGCGCCAGGTGAAAATTTTGGCCCACTTCACCGCGTTGGGATGCCCCGCTTTGTAAGGGCTCACCAGCATGAGCGAGTGAGTCGCTGAATCCGCGATGGTGATGCCTTCAACGCGAGTATCCGTGGTGCCGACAATTTCAATCGGACGGTAAAGCCCGTGGTCTTTCTCTGAAACCTTTGGCTTCACATACTTCGGATGCTTTGTCCGTGCTCCCGACAAAGTGCCGAGTCCGAAGATGCGGATGTCTTGACCGTCGCCCCATTTGTGATTGGAGAGCGTGCCGTAAACCATCGCGTCTCCGGGGATGTAATACTGGCGGTTCGCGTGAAGCGGGAAAGCCAGCCCGACATCGTGAACACCCGGCAGGAAATAGAGCGTGGTCCAAGGCCCGTCGGATGGCGGAGCCTCACCGGGTTTCACGGTCAACACGCCGGGATCATTCGGCTTTGGCTTGCCGCTCAACAGCGGGTTGGCAAAGAGGGAGATCGTATGAATCGGCGGCCCTTTGTAGCCCTTGCCCGTATCCTGTGCGTCCATCTGACCATCTATATCGACAGCGACGAGACAGGGTTTATCCAGCCTAACGAAAGCCTTGCCGTCCTTGACTAAACACATGGACGCCTTGCGTTGCGGGTGCACCGCAGCGGTCCGAATCGGCTCGCCGTTGGCCCGAGTGATCTCGATCTCCACAGCGCGAGCGGTTTCAAAGTTCACATAGGTGTGCGACCAGGCCGCGAGATGAGCAAAGTAGGCGTCCGTCTTGTTCGCGAGGGTCTTGCAGGCTGTTTCAAAAGCGAAAAGATTTTCCCACTCGCTGTCGTCGGTGGCGGCTCGCACACGCACCGTGTAATGCTCCGAGGGGGCCAGTCCCGGCACTGGCGGATAGACAACCAGCCCGTCGTTGGCGTGCGCCACAGACTGCGAAGCAAATAGCAGGACTGTGAAAAAAGTGAGGATGGGTTTCATGGTGGCTACTGGGCGGAAGGCGAGGTCGAGTTCGGTGTCGTCATTCTTCGGCGGCATGCGATGTGGCCAGCGGCAGTAGCAGCAGGGCGGTGATGAGGGAGATGCGTTTCAAAGCGATGCCTATCATCGTGCCGTTCCCCTATCGTTTGTTCGTCGTGATGTTTGCCATCATTTCGAAGTGCTTGTTGAAGGCCTTGCCTGTGGGCGAGAGCTGGTAGAACTCGGGCTTGTCTCCGGCGAGTCGCTGATGCGAGATCTGCATGCCCCAGGGTGCCGAGACAGTGGGGATAAGTGCGCCGAGCGATGCGTAGTCAATCCGGATCTCGACGCACCACTTGTCGGGGAATTTCTTCACGGCATAGTCGCTCACGCTGTAGAACGCAGGCAGGTTAGCCACGTTTGGGTCAGTAGCGTCTTGGTCGAATATGGTGCCAGCGGGGTTGATGTTGATGACTGGCATGCGGCCGTTCGGAGCCTCTAGCCGTATTTCCACAAAGTCATCGGACCAGATGCCTGAGTCGTCGCGTGCCTTGGTGCGGTCATGGAGGCGGTCCATTTTCGGCTCGCGGCACTCGATGGCGATGTAGAGGGCGCTCAGCGTGGCGCGGAAGGCAGCGGTGGTGGAGATGTGGTCGGGCTTAACGCTGGTAAACATGTCCTTCAGCGGAGTGGTTGGCACGCCCTTCCAGAAGGCCTTGGAAAAGTCGCCGTCGCACTTGGTGTCTTCGGCGAAGCGTCCGGCTTGGATGGTCGGACCTTTGCGGTGGAGGTTTACGAACAGCCTTTTGAGGGGCTCCATCTCATAGGCGAGGCGGTCGAGCCTCTTCGCATAGATGCTGCCAGCCCCGGCTTTTGCGCGGGCCTTGCCGAAGATGTCGAAGAGCTTGGTCACGTCTTCCTCCTTGATGTTTCCTGACGATGCCGTCACGCGACGCGGCGCATTCCTCATCCATATTTCCTCGCCGAACTTATCCAGCGCCTTCATCCCTTCCGCAGCGGGGCCGTAGTAGAGCGTGTAGTATTCGGCCAAGAGCGCGTCCACATCCACCTTCGGATTCCACATGAGCTTCGAGTAGAGATACATCATGAGATGCGTCTGTGCCGGGCCGCCGATGTTGGTGTTGCGGTTTTCGGTTTTTGTCACGTCGCCAAAGGGGCCGTCGTATTCAAGAAGGAATCCCTGGCATTTGTCGGGCGTGACGTTTTTGAAGAGCTGCTTGAGGTTCTCTGTGAAAATATACGGGGTCGGCGGATAGTTGCGGTGGGGGCCACGGTCGTAAAGATAGTCGTAGTAGATGAACTGTTCCGGCTCTTTGACGCACTTGAACCAGTCCTTCATGATCCCGGTAAACTCAGGATTCAGGTGGTCATAAGCCGTGGTGTTCGCGAAGACGCAGGTCATATCATCCGGGATGAACTTGCCGTTGAGCTGGGTGGGGACGCCGACCGTGCCGGAGTAGGCGTAGAAGGCTTTGCGCTGGGTGTTGCCGGGATACTTCTTGTTATAGCGCTCGAGCATGTTCGCATTGAAATCCCATGCGTAGTCGCTGTAGCGCCCGGCATCGCCACGCTCCTTCAGTTTGTCCCATCCGTTGGCGACATCCTCGTCGTCGATGGTGCTCCATCCGTCCGGCTGGTTGAAGCTGACATACGGGAGCATCTTCGGATAGAAGGTATTGGCGGACTCCAGATACTGTAGAAAAGTTTGGCGAAACTTTTCGCCGGAGAGCTTGGGCGCGCGGAAGTCGGCTTGGCCGTTGATCTTTCCGGCACACTCGGGGTCTTCTTTGCCGTCGAGGATACGCCCTGCGGCATGGTAGAAGAAGATGAACTCGCTCATCCCGCCGCCCATCGACTTGAACCACATGGCTTCATCGCGGCAGCCACGCCAGTGGCTCCAGTTGCGGTAACGGAAGGCCGGCGCGCTCTTGATGTCCTGATCGGCAACGCTGATGTCCTTCTTGTCGGGGATGACCTGCCCGATGTCGGCGAAGGGCATATACCAGCGGAACCCGAGTTGTTCGAGCAGCGCGTAGGCGGCGAAAATGGTGCCGGTGGAATCAATGCCATCGTGAAAACCAAGGCTCCTCGATGCGTCCTTTTCGCGGCACTGGTCGTGGAGGCCATACATGAACATCGGCGAGCGCCATTTGTGCCCGCCGGTGTGCTTCAGCCATTTGTCTTCTACATGGTAAAGGTTGTCCTCGCTGAGACCGAAGTGTTTATACCATTCGATATCGACGCCAGCCGCGATGACGTCGTCGCTTTTGACGATGATCTTGTATCCGTCGTATTTGACCTCCTTGAGATCCATCCCGATCTTCTTCGTCGCCTCGTTCTCACCGAACCAGACCCTGGTCTTCACCTTGCCGGTCGGTTCGTTCACAATATCGAGTTTAGCGCCCGACATCTTGGCGATGATGTCCTGAAATTCCGTGGCGGCCGTCTTCACGATCGGATTGGCGTCCTGCGGGATGACGATTTCGGCCGTCGCCTTGCCGTCCTTCACGATCGGCGCTGCGGAAACGGGCACAGAGATACAGAAGGTCAGCAACAGGATGGTGACGAGTGTGGCGGTGTCTTTCATGGCGGTGTCTTTAATCCGGGGTGTTCATTCAGCAGCTTATCAAGGGCGGGACCCATCGCCTCCATCCACCGCGTGTAGCCGGGACCGGCGACGTGGAGTTTGTCGGGCATCACCGCTGGGCTTATGCTTCCATCGGGCTCGATGAGTTTGTCGCCCACGTCGAGGAAGAAGACCTGCTTGTGGTCGGCCAGCGGAGCGATCAGCAGGGCGGTGAGGATGAGGATGCTGAGCTTGTTCATGGACGCGGAGCCTGCCACCGCGCGCCGTCCGCGCGCCACGAAAAAATTCTCGTCAACTGTTTTCGCCGACCTCAGCTTCGCCATCGCCAGCACGAGCGCGAACACCAACACCGTTCAATCGCTCGACACATCCTTCGCCGACCCCGACACGGAAACGTTGCGCCGGAAATTGAACGAGTTGATTCAGGCGTTGCGGAGATAAGGTGGAGCGTGCGCTCCGCGCACGCTATGAGTGGACTCGACATCGAACTAGGAATGTTTTTATCCTGCATCCGGCAGAAGAACAACCATGAGAACAAAACTCTTTATTTTCACCGCCCTGCTGCTGGCGCCGCTGGCTGCGATTTGCACGGCGCACGCGTTGGACTATCCCTATACGACCGCCGAGCCGCAGAAGATGGGCTGGCCGCTGACGGATGAAGAGAAGAAGTATGTTTTGAAGCCAGAGCACGAGCGACGGCCCGGCTCGGAGCAGCAAAAACACTTGCCCGCGATGTGGCCAGTGGTGCCGTCGGCGGGGAATTGGGGCGGCACAAGCTGGCTCGACATGCACGCGAAGCTGGTGAAAGACGCAGAGGCCAGCAAGGGGCCGATTGATGTGCTGCTAGTTGGCGACAGTATCACGATGCAATGGGGTGCGGCGTGGACAAAGAATTTCCCAAACCTCAAGACCGTCAACATTGGCATCGGGGGCGACAAGACGCAGAACGTGCTTTGGCGTCTCGACCACGGCGGCGTTGCGGGTTTGGAGCCGAGGCTTGTCGTCGTGCTCATCGGCAACAACAACATGTTCTTCACGGCCGAAACCGGCATTGAAGCTGCCGCCAAGGGCATCCAGATGGTCGTTGCAAATGTGCGCGAAAAGTTTCCGAAGGCGGAAATTATCGCGGTGAAAGTCTTCCCCGCGCACGCACCAGGCAATGCGTTCTACGAAAACATCAAGAAGACCAACGCTGCGCTCGATGCGCTGAAGCTCGACAGCGATCCGAAGGTGCATCGGCTCGATCTCACGGACGACATGCTCAACGCCGACGGGACGCTGAAGAAGGAGTTGTTCACGCCCGATAACATCCACCTGACGCAGGATGGCGGCTACGCGCTCTACGCGTGCAAGCTGAAGCCGATCATTGATGCGTTGCTGAACGGCAAGCCGGCCCCTGCGCAGCCAGCGAGAGCAAAGACGAGCAGCGCACCGCCGTTCGCGCAGTCACAGCCGGCTAAACCTGCGCCCACCAACAGCGCATCGTCCGCAGCGGCGAACATTGTTTTGAACTCGAAGCCCGTGCTCACCTATCCCTACGCGCCCTACAACGAGGGGAAGGTGGACCCGCAGCTCACGGGATGGCCGTTGACTGAAGCGGAGCGGGCGTGGGTGACGAGGGAGGAATACTCACGCAAGCCGGGCCACGAGGCACAGAAGCATCTGCCAACGATGTGGGCCGTCACGCCCACCGCCGCGCACTGGAAGACCAAGGACGGCAGCGCGGGCAATCTGTGGATTGACCACCACGCCACGACCATCGAGAAGGTTCAGGCAATCAAAGACTCGATTGAGATCGCGTTGGTCGGTGACAGCATCACGCAGTATTGGGGTGGTGGCTTCGATGGCGTGCCGTTCAACGGTGCGTGGCAAAAAAATTTCGCCAGCTACAAGGCCGTGAACCTCGGCATTGGCGGCGACCGCACGGAGAACGTTCTCTGGCGGCTGGACCACGGCGCGCTCGACGGCGCATCGCCCAAGGTCGTCGTCCTGCTTATCGGCGTGAACAACGTGCCGCTCGTCGGCGCGAACGGCGTGCCCGCCGAGTCCGTCGCGCAAGGCATCCATCTCTGTGTCCAAAACCTACGCGCCCGCCGTGCGAAGACACACATCATCGTCGTGAAAGTGTTGCCCGCTGGCAAACTCGGCAATCCGGTTTACGACGGGGTGAAAAACGTGAATGCCGCACTCGACGCGCTGAAGCTCGACAGCGATCCGAAGGTCCACGTCCTGGACCTGTGGAATGATTTCACCAATTCCGACAGCACGCTCAAGACCGCCGCCTACTCCGATGGCCATCTGCATCTCGGCGAATCGGGTTACGAGATTTATGCGAGCAAGTTGAAGCAGATGGTGGAGACACTGCTGGCGAAACCGTGAGACTCGCTCGAAGGATCGGCCATGAAACGCTTTCTTTTCACTGCATTACTGCTAGCGCTGCTGGGGGCATTGGACGCGGCTGACGGAGGGGCGGTTTCTCCGGCCACGCAATACGTCCTCTTCTGTCGCGCGCCGGGGCAGGGCATGAATCAACAACTTCCGGCCACGCTCGGTCGAAAGAACTTCGCGGAGGTGCTGGCCCGCTTTCCGAACAAAGCTGCGGCGCGCATCCAGACCGGCCTCAGCTACATCTTCTCGCCTTTCCGTTCGCCGCCCGAAACGACGCTTAAGGCGCTGCGGATGTTTCTCGACGCCGCGGAGCAAACCGGGACGCCGGTGCTGGTGCAGATTGACACGGAGCATTGGTGGGAAGCGCGGCCCGATCTCTGGAACTGGTGGGACGCGAAGCAACGCGGCTACAACCCCGCCAATCGCGAGAACGTCGAGTGGACCGGTTGGTCTCCCGATGATGCCATCAAAATCGCATGGCGGAACTGGGGCCACCAAGTTCGAATTGCTCCGCCGCCGAACCTCGCCAGCCCGCGCTACGTAACCGCTTGCCGCGAGGAAATCCGGCGCTTGGTGCCGGTCGTGCTCGCATGGCACGCGCAACTGCCGGCGGACAGAAAACACCTCCTCGTCGGCATCAAGCTCGGCCATGAAACCTCCATCGGTTGCAACGCCTACTACTATCCGGGCGGCAACGATCTGCTCGCCAAGCCCGCCGCAGACGATCCGAAGCTGCACTTGAAACCCGACGACGTTCCCGCTCGCGGCATGGTGCAGCTTGGTTACGCCGCGCTCAAGACCTCCGGCATCCGCACCGACGGCGTGCCCACCGGAGCGGAACTGGCCAGCGTGGCCCATAGCTATCTGGAAACGCTCTGCGCCGAAGCCTCAAAGCTCGGTGTGCCACGCGAACGGCTCTTCGCCCACGGCGTCGGCTGGAAGGACGACGAACCGTTCTACGACGTGCCGATCAACCGCCACGCCTGTCCCGGCTGGAGTTTTTACCAACACGCCGCCGATCCACGAAAGGACATCGGTGTGCAACGCAACTTGGCCAGGTCCGACGCGCCTTTCTGGGCGGCAACCGAGTGGCTCCTGCACGGCCCGCGCGAAACCGGCCGGTGGCGCGACGCGCTGACGAACACGCTGGCCGACCCGCGCTGCCGTTACGTTTGCATCTTCAACTGGGAAGGCATCCGCGACAGCGAACCAGTCCTCAAAGCGATCACGGAGCTTGTCGAGAAATGAAAGTTCTCGTGAACTCGTCGGCATCGGCTCCTGATTCTTGACGGATTCATTGGCGGCCATCCGCTGATCACGGAGATTTTGCGGCGCGAGGAGCGTTAGCCGATTGCGGAGTGCGGATTGGCAAAGCGTCCGGCAGCGTCCATCTTCCGGACTACATGATCTCCTCAAGAAGTCCGGCGGATTTCATGCCTTCGTTTTCGGTGTCCAACACGTAGGCGTCCAGCCCCCAAGGATGAGGCAGCTTGGCGGTGGCGTCTATGCCAGCCAGCAGATACATGCTTCCCAGCAGGTCCGCGGGATAAACAGGCCGCTCCTTGACGTTCTCGGCTTTCTCATCGGATGAGCCGACCACGCGGCCGCCCTTGAATCCGCCGCCGGCCACCAGCACGGTGAAAACGTTCCCATAATGATGGCGGCCGCCGTTCCACGGCGGCTCCCACGATATCTTCACCGTGCGGCCGAACTCGCCGGAACACCAGACCAAGGTGGTATCGAGCAAGCCGCGATCCTTCAGATCGGCGAGCAGCGTCGCCAGCCCCTGGTCCAACATCGGGCACTGGTTCCTCATGGTCGCGAAGTGGTTCGAGTGCGTGTCCCAGCCGCCGGGGAAGCTGATGGTGATATAGGGCACACCCGCCTCGACCATCCGCCGCGCCGCGAGGCATTCCTGCCCGAACGTGTGGCGACCGTAGCGATCCCTGAGTTCCGTGGGTTCGTTGTCGAGATTGAAGACTTCCTTCCCCCTGCCCAGGATCAACCCGTAGGCTTTCTGCTTGGCCTCCTCGATGGCCGCCATCTCCGGGGCGGACGCAAGGCCGTAGCCCAAGACATTGGTCTTATCAACCAATTCACGGCGGGCCTTCTGCCGTCCGTCGTCAATTCCCCTGTTGACGATTCCCTGCACCTCGAAGCGGCCCGCGTTTGGATCGCCGCCCGTGGCGAAAGGTTTGTAGGCGGGGCCGAGGAAGCCCTCCTCGGAAAACCGCCCGGCCGCCTCCAGCATCACGACATAGGGCGGAATCAGCCCTTTGTATTGGTCCTTCTTGAAGTAGGTGAATATGGCGCCGATGCTCGGGTAGGCCAGCCGTCCGCCCGGCAGGTGACCGGTTTGCATCAGGTAGGCGGCCGTCTCGTGGCCGTTGTTCCCGTGGGTCATGCTGCGGATCAAGGAATACTTGTCGGCCTGCTTGGCCAGTTTGGGAAACAGCGCGCCGATCTGGATTCCATCCACGTTGGTGGGGATGACCTTGTCGAAATCAGCCATGTAGTCGTAGCCCGAACCCGGCTTCGGGTCCCAGGTGTCGTTGTGCGACATGCCGCCCCACAAGAAGACCTGGATGACCGATTTGGTCTTGACCTTTTTGTCCTTGGCCTTGGCTTTGGCCGCCGCGTCCCGGGCCGCCTTCTCTTCGGCGGCTTTCTGCTGGGGCGTCTTCTCTGCCGGGGCCGCGAAGATTTGGGAACTCAGACCGCCGGCCGTGATCATGCCCGCCACGCCCAAAGCGCCGCGTCGCACGGCCTCGCGCCGGGTTACCTGCTCTTGGTTGTCTCGATTGTGGTTTGTGCTCATGACTTCCTTTCGACTTTCACTTCCACTTTAGAGAGTGGCGGCTCTGTTAAAAGAACTTCTGCATACACGCGAATTATGCCACCGCGCGCCTCCGCTCGCGACAAGAAAAACCTGCGCCAAAAGTAGTATCCTGCGCCCGCGCCGCCAGGCAATGAAGCTTTGACACCGGGTGGGTAACCGGCATCTTACATGGCATGACAACGTGTGTTTCCAGCAAAGGCCAGATCGTCCTTCCGGCGAAGATTCGCCGGCAGGATCGGATTGAAGCGGGACAGCGGTTTGATATTGAACGGCTGGACTGCGGTAAATATCGCCTCGTGCGCCGGACTCCACGCCCGAACGAAGGATTGGTGGAC
>Ga0163199_1002885_pt1 | contig 10474 bp, 6 predicted proteins | sample PL_2010_150m_FD_113537 | JGI IMG/M metagenome (GOLD analysis project Ga0163199, IMG submission 113537) | Freshwater microbial communities from Powell Lake, British Columbia, Canada to study Microbial Dark Matter (Phase II) - PL_2010_150m | ecosystem: Environmental > Aquatic > Freshwater > Lake ...
CGTGGCGGTCGCGCGTGCGCTGATGAACTCACCGCAACTCATCCTGGCCGACGAGCCGACCGGTAACCTCGACGAACACACGGGTGATGCCGTGATCGAGCTGCTGCTGTCGATTTGCCGGGAAACCGGCACCGCGCTCGTGCTCGTGACGCACAACGCGGCCCACGCCAAAAAAACGAATCGCCAACTTTTCCTCCACGAAGGAAGGTTTTCCCATGGCTAAACCGAAGATTCGCTGCGGCGTCGCCGGGGTTGGCTCGCTCGGACAGCACCACGCACGCATCTATGCTTCACTGCCGGGGGCGGAACTGGCCGGGATTTTCGAGACGAGCGACGCGCGCGCAGCGGAAATCTGCGCGAAGCACAATTGCCGCCGGTTCGCCACGCTCGACGAACTCGGTGCCGGTTGCGACGCGGTGTCGGTCGTGGTGCCGACGGACAAGCATGAAGCGGTGGCGTTGCCGCTGCTGGCGCGGGGCTGCCACCTGTTGATCGAAAAGCCGCTGTGCGCCTCGCTGGCCGAGGCGGAACGCGTGCTGGCGGCGGCACAGGCGAAGGGTTGCCTGGTGCAGGTGGGACACATCGAGCACTTCAACCCGGTGATGAGTTTCCTCGAAAAGGAAATCGACGAGCCGCGCTACATCACGGCCGAGCGACTTGCGCCCTACCAGCCGCGTGGCACGGAGGTCGGCGTGGTGCTCGATCTGATGATTCACGACATCGGCATCGTCCTCGCGCTCGTGAAATCGCCGATCGCGAAGATCGACAGCGTGGGCGTGACGGTGCTCTCGAAGAGCGAGGACATCGCCAACGCGCGCATCCAGTTCGCCAACGGCTGCGTCGCCAACCTCAGCGCGAGCCGGATGAGCACGAAGAAGGCCCGTGAGATTCGGGTTTTTCAGGGCGACGCCTACCTGTCGCTTGATTTCATGAACCAGAAGGGGCACCTCGTGAAGAAGAGCGACATCATCGCCTACGGGTTGAAGATGAAGATTGGGCTGGTGAAGGCGGGCGATCTGAGCGCGATTCCGGTGAAGGAAATTCCGATCGAGAAGGGCGAACCGCTCGCGCTGGAGCTGGCGCATTTCGTCGACAGCGTGGCCCGGGCAAGACAGCCGAAGGTCGGCGCGGCGCTCGGCAAGAGCGCCCTCGAAGTGGCGATCACGATCACGGAGCAGATTCGAGCGGCGGCGGGAAAATGAGCCCGCGGAATCGACGGAAGAAACAGAAATGCTTTTTTGTCATTCTGAGCGAAGCGAAGAATCCAATGCGACGTTCGCCGCGCCATCCGGCTGCGGATGGCCTGCTGGATTCTTCGCTGCGCTCAGAATGACAGGGAAAGGAAGCCGTGAGTAGTGCTGCGCTGCCGTTTCGCCTGCCGCCGCCCCCGGGCGGACGCGTCGATTTGCTCATCGTCGCGGGCGAGCACTCGGGCGACGAGCATGCGGCGCGGATGGTGCGGGAGCTGCGCGCGAAACAGCCGGGCCTCGCGGTCGCGGCGCTGGGCGGGCCGGCGCTCACGGCGGCAGGGGCGCAGTTGCTGCACGATCTCACGTCGTCCTCGGTGGTCGGGCTCGTGGAGGTGCTGAAGAACTATTCGTTTTTCCGCGCGCTGTTCGCGGAGGCGTTGCGCTGGATCGGCGAGCATCGACCGCGGGCGGTGTGCTTCGTCGATTACCCTGGTCTCAATCTCCGGCTCGCTGCGGCGCTGCGCGAGCGCGGGCTGTCGGTGAAGGGCGGCGGAAAAATCAGGACGCTTTATTACATCTCGCCGCAAATCTGGGCCTGGAAGGCCGGCCGGCGGTTCGCGATGGCGCGCGATCTCGACGCGCTGGCGGTGATTTTCCCATTCGAGGTGAAGTGCTATGCCGACACGGCGTTGCCGGTGGAGTTTGTCGGGCATCCGTTCGTGGCGTCCGACTATGCGGCGCCCGTGCGTTACGACGCGAGCGGGCCGATCCTCCTGCTGCCGGGGAGCCGGGTGCAGGCAGTGCGGCGGATTTTCCCGGTATTGCTCGCGGGGTTTCGCGAGTTTGGCCGGGGCGCGGCGGTGGTGCTTTATCCGAGCGACGATATTCTGGCGGTGCTTCGCGCCGAGGAGGCGTCGGCCAATGTGCGCTTGCAGCGCACCGGTGCGACGGTGGCGGCCTCCGCGGTGCTCACCTCGAGCGGCACGATGTCGATGCATTGCGCGCTCGCCGGAATTCCGGGCGCGGTGGCGTATCGCGCGAATCCCCTGACCTACGTGCTCGGCAAGATGCTCGTGCAGGTGGAGCACCTCGGCATTGCCAATCTCCTGCTCGGCGAGCCGATGTATCCCGAATTCATCCAGGGTGCGGCGACGCCAGAGGCGCTTGCGGCGGAGTTGCGGGCGTGCACGGCCGATGCCGCGCGGCGTGAGCGCACGGCGGCGCAGGCGGCGCGGCTGCGGTCGCTGCTCGCGCAGCCGGCCCGTTCGGCGGATTCGGCGGGCTCACCCCAGGCAGGCTCAGGGCCGGCGGGCGGCACGGCGGCGGACTGGCTGGCGCGGCACCTCTGAGGCCGCCGCAAAGAGAAGTGGCCATCATGTGAGTTTCTGCTCTCGTTCCTCTCGATGCTGGGCCCCCTTCCCAAGAACCTGATGCGACCGCGGCGCAGCCGTTTCCTGCCGTGGATCGTGCTGGCCGGCGGGCTCGCGCTCTCCTTTGTGGGCTGGGCACTCGTGCGTGCGCAGGTGCGCGCGCAGGACGAGGCGCGGTTCGAGCGCCTGAAGGAGCGCTTGCTGGAGGCCGCGGACAACCGGTTTCGTTCGGCCGAACAGGCCCTGCACGGCGGGCGCGCGCTCACCGGCGCGACGGACAATCTCCCCCGCGCGCAGTGGGCGCGGTTCGTCGAATCGATGACGCGCTTCTACGACCACGGCGTGGTCGGGCTCGGCTACGTGGAGCGCGTCAAGCGCGAGGACGTGGCGGCGCTCGAACGTCGCGTGCGCGCCGAGGGTCTCGCCGACTTTACCGTCGAGCGGCGGGGTGAAAACCCCGATCTCTACGTGGTCACGCTCATCGAGCCGCTGGCACGCAACGCCGCGGCGCTGGGCCGGGACGTCGGCGGCGGCACCACCCGGCGTAGCGCCGCGGAGCAGGCGATGCGCACCGGCGAGGCGGTTGTCACAAAGCCCATCGCCTTGATCGAAGGCACGCAGAGCGTGCGCGGATCGCTGCTGTTCCTGCCGGTGTATTCCCCGGGCGCGTCGCTGAACGATTCCGGCGAGCGCGAGCGGGCGCTGCGCGGTTGGGTCTATGCCTCGCTGCGGGTCGACGAGCTGTTGGGCAACATCGGCGCCGCCACCGAAGGGCAGCTTGATTACGAAGTGTTCGATGGCACCGTGGCCTCCCCCGAGGCCGTGATTTTCGATGCGAACGGGCGTCTCGCATTCGACGACGCGCATTGGCGCGCGACGGCCTTCGCCGCGAGCGCCAGCCGGTCCGTTTATGGCCGCACGTGGATGTTCCGGCTGACGACCACGCCGGCCTTTGACGAGCGCAGCAACCGCTGGCTCGCGTGGCTGGTGCTCGGCGGTGGTCTGTTGGTGAGTTTGCTGGGCGCGGGTTCCACCTGGTCGTTGGTCGGGGCGCGGGCGCGGGCCCTCGCGCTGGCGGAGCGGTTGACGGCGAATTCCCGGCGGCTCGCGCTGGTGACCAGTCGCACCGCCAGTTCGGTCGTGCTGACCGATACGAGCTGGCGGATCGAGTGGATCAACGAGAGCTTCACGCGTTGTTTCGGCTACACGCTGGATGAAGTGAAGGGCAAGCGGCCGAGCGAGGTCTTCGGCGGCCCGGACACCGATCCCGCGGTGCTCGCTGCCATCAACGCCGACTGCGACACCGGGCGGCCCTTCAAAGGCGAGGTGGTCAACTACGCGAAGGGCGGCCGGCCGGTCTGGGTCGAACTCGATGTGCAGCCGTTGCGGGACGATGATCGCACGATCACGGGTTATGTGGCGGTGCAGCTGGACATCACGGAACGCAAGCGCATCCAACAGGAACTCGCCCGCAAGGAGGCCCTTTCCCGCCTCATCTTCGAGCGCGCGCCCGTGGGCATCTCGTGGATGAAGAGCCGCCGCGCCGAGACCCGCATCGTCAACTCCGCGCACGAGCGCATCACCGGCGTGCCGGCCGCGAAGGCCAACGACACGAACAGCTATTTTGCCGTCACGCACCCCGACGATCGCGAGAAGCAGCGCGGGCTGCTCGATCAGCTTTATCGGGGCGAAATCAAGGAATTCTCCCTCGAGAAACGCTATCTCCATCCCGGCGGGCGGGTGGTCTGGGCCGTCATGAACACGGCGCTGTTCCCGGACGCGGACGGGGGCGAACCACTGGAGATTACCACGCTCGTGGACATCACGGAACTCAAGCGTGCCGAGGAGGAGACCGCCCGCCAGGAGCAGCAATTCCGGTTCATCTTCGAGGCGGTGCCCATCGGCATCTCGTGGCGGCACGAGCGGCTGGATGGGACGCTGGTGCGGCACATCAACGACGCGCATCTCAAGATCTGCGGGCTGACGCGGGCTGACGTCGAGCAACCAGGCGTGTTTGCCAGCATCAGCCACCCGGATGAGATGGAGTCCCAGCGCGCCCTTTACGCGCGCATCGAGTCGGGCGAAGTGCACTCGATTACGCACGAAAAACGCTACCTGCGCCGCGATGGTTCCGTCGTCTGGGTGGTCCGGTCGGTGCGGCGCGAGCCGTTGCCCGATGGCAGCTTTCAGGAGATCTCCGCGGTCGTCGACATCACCGACCAAAAGCGCCAGGCCGAGGAACTGCGGACGGCGAAGGAAGCCGCCGAGGCGGCCAACCTCGCGAAGAGCCAGTTCCTCGCGATGATGAGCCACGAAATCCGCACGCCGATGAACGGGGTCATCGGCATGACCTCGCTGCTGCTCGATTCAAAGCTCACGCCGGAGCAGTGCGACTACGTCGACACCATTCGCACCAGCGGCGACGCGCTGCTCACGATCATCAACGACATCCTCGACTTTTCGAAGATCGAGTCGGGTCGGCTCGAGCTGGAGCAGACGGATTTCTCCGTGCGCGAGTGCATCGAGGGGGCGCTGGATCTGCTCGCCCCGCGCGTGACGGAGAAAGGCCTCGACCTGCTCTACGAGATTTCGGACGGCGTCCCGGGCAACGTGCGCGGCGATTCCACGCGCCTGCGGCAGATAATCGTCAACCTATTGAGCAACGCGGTGAAGTTCACTGCGCGCGGTGAGGTCATGCTCAGCCTCAACGCGTTGCCGGCGGCGGACGGGCGTGTCGAACTCCTCTTTGCCGTGCGCGACACCGGCATTGGCATTTCGGAGGCGGGCCGCGCGCGGCTCTTCCAGTCTTTCTCGCAGGTGGACGCGTCGACCACGCGCAAATTCGGTGGCACGGGCCTCGGCCTGGCGATCAGCAAGCGGCTCGCGGAGATGATGGGCGGCCGCATGTGGGTCGAGAGCGAGGAAGACCGCGGCTCGACGTTTTTCTTCACCATCTTTGCCGAGCCGTGTGCGAGCAAACCGCGGTCATGGCATGCCGTCAGCCCGACGCACCTCGCAGGGCGCCGCCTCCTGGTCGTCGACGACAACGCCACCAACCGTCGCATCCTGGCCGATGTGGCGGCCGGCTGGGGGATGGAAGCGACGACGCTTTCCAGCGGGCGCGAGGCCCTTGCGCGCCTGCGCGCCGGCGAATTGTTCGACGTCGCGGTGCTCGACATGCACATGCCGGAGATGGATGGGTTCCAGTTGGCGCGCGAAATCCGCCGCGTCCGCGACGAGTCGAGCCTTCCGCTCGTGATGCTCTCCTCGCTCGGGCAGCGGGGGAATGAGCCGGGTGCGGAGCTGTTCGCCGCCCGCCTCACCAAGCCGGCGAAGCCCGTGCAACTCTTCGACGTGCTCGCCTCGCTGTTCAAGCTGGACGCCGAGGCGGCGCTACCGATCTCCGAGCATCCGTTCGTTGTCGCCGCGGCCGCCGCCGCGACGCGCTCCGAGCACTTGCTCCTCGCCGAGGACAACGCCGTCAACCAGAAGGTCGCACTCCTCATGCTCGGCCGGCTCGGCTACCGCGCCGACGTCGCGGGCGACGGCAACGAAGTCCTCGAGGCCGTGCGCCGCCAGCACTACGACATCATTCTCATGGATGTGCAGATGCCGGAGATGGATGGCCTCGAAGCCTCCCGCCAGCTCCGTGCTCGCGACGCCGATCGCCACACGCGTCCTTGGATCATCGCGATTACGGCGAATGCCATGCAGGGCGATCGCGAGGCCTGCCTTGCGGCCGGCATGGACGACTACATCTCCAAGCCAATCAAGACCGAGGAACTCGCCGCCGCACTCGACCGCGCACGTGCGGCGCTGGCGAAGCGCTAGGCTTGCTCTGGGCGGGCGGCGGGCGCGGCAGTGCTTCCTCCGGCCATCGCCGTGACCTGCGCCGCGACTTGCCGCCACAGCGCGTCGGCCTTCTCCGCCACAATCGCGCGGCCCTTCGTGAGCTCGGCCTCGCGGGCGGCGCGGTTCTCCTCGGCGATCTTCGCGAGGTCGTCGAGGTTGTAGACAAACACGTTTTCGAGCTCGGCCACCGCCGGCTCGACGTCGCGCGGCAGTGCCTGGTCGATGAAGAACAGCGGCCGCGCGGGGCGCTTGTGCATCGCGGCTTTCACGGTGGCGAGCGAGACCACGGCGGTGGGCGCCGAGGTCGCGCACACCACCACGTCGAATTCCGCCAGCCGCGCCTCGCGCTGCTCGAACGGCATCGCGCTCGCGCCGAGCGTCGTCGCCAGTTCCATCGCACGCGCGAACCGCCGGCTCGCCACGGTGAGCGCCGCCGCGCCGCGGCTCTGAAACGCCTTCGCCGTCTTCTCACCGATCTCGCCGGCGCCCAGCAGCAGGATGTGCGTCTCCTTGAGTCCGCCGTAAATCGTGAGCGCGAGATCGACGGCGACATTGGCCACGCTGACCTGGCCCTCGGTGATCGCGGTGTGCGTGCGCACGTGCTTGGCCGCCTGAAATCCCTTTTGGAAGACGCGGTTGAGCACCGGGCCCGTGGAGCGCCGCGCCTGCGCAGCGGCGTAGGCGTCCTTCACCTGGCCGAAGATCTCCGTCTCGCCGATCATCTGCGAGTCGAGCCCCGCGGCGACCTCGAGCAGATGCTGCACCGCATCGCGGTTGCGCAGATCGAGGCGGATTTCGGCGAATCGCGCCGCGTCGAAATTCTGTTTCGCGCAAAACGCCGCCGAGACCCGCTCCGCTGCGCCCGGAACCGCCGCCACGCCGTAGAATTCGATCCGGTTGCAGGTGCTCAGCACCGCGAACTCGCGCAGTCCCTCCATCGCCGCGAGCTCGGCGTGCAGCGCTTCCGCGGCCCCCGCGGCCAGGGCGAGCTTCTCGCGCACATCGAGCGGCGCGCGGTGATGGTTGGCGCCGATGACAAAGAGGCCGTCGCTCATGGCTTGGCTGGGAGCGCGGGCCGCTGGCCCGCATTCGCTTTGGTGGCGGGCGCGCCGCCCGCGCTCCCAGCCGCCGGGTGCCGGCTGGCATCGACCGGACCGAGGGACATCAGCGCCAGGGCAAACAAGGCGAGGCAGGTCCACGCGAAGCGTTGGGCGAGCAGGACGCCGCGCAGCCGCAGTCCGAGTGCCACCGCATAGGCGGCCCACACCCCCACGGTCACGAGGATTTTCGCCGTGTTGGCGCTTGCGGTGTCGCGCAGCCAGTAGACCGAGCCGACGGCGAGCGACGTCGCGAGCAGCGCGACGCCCGCGCTCAGCAGCCGCACGCCGATGTGATCGAGGTCGAGGATCGAGGGCAAAAAGGAGAACCACCCGCCGAGGTGCTTCGACTTGAGCGAGTAGTTGCGCGCCAGAAACATGATCGACGTGAGCGCGAGCAGCGCGAAGACGCCGTAACTGAAAAGCGCGAGCGCCGCGTGCAGTTCGATCCAGGGGTTGCCGCCGAAAATGCGCGTGCGGCGCGCGGCGTCCCACGCGGGAATCCCGAGCGACACCAGCGTGAGCACCGCCGTGAGGCACGCGGTGAAGTAGCCCAGTAGGCTCGAGCGAAACGTGACGCCGACGACGAGGTAGAGCGTGATCGCCGACCACGCAGTGAACTGGAAAATCTCAAACGTGTTGCCGAGCGGACAGCCGCCGACCGCGCGACCGCGGATGCCGAGACCCACGAGCTGCAGCACGTAACCCGCGACGATCAGGGCGTAGTTCATCACGTCCGAGGGCTTCCCGCCGCGCAGCAGGGAAATCGTGCCCAGCACAAAGCCCGCGAAGTAAAACCCCGCGGCGGCCCAGAGCCATGAGCGATCGGCAAAATGAAGCGACATGAGGGAGCCACGCTACGGCGGGAACGGTCGGGGGCAAGTCCGCGTGCGCGGCAGTCGCGGCGCAACGCGCGGCATCAAAGCCGCCGATGGTGCGCATCAGATTTTTCAAGCCTGAGTGTGCTTGCGCTGTGCCGTGCCTGCCACTTTCCTCTGCGGCCAGTTCTAATCCACTATGAAAACCCTACCCCGTCTTGTTGGAATGTCGGCCGTGCTGGCCGCGCTCGCCGCGGCTGCCTTGGCGCAGAATCGCACCTTCACCAACCAGTATTCGTTCGGCGACAGCCTGAGCGACAATGGCAACGCCTTTGCCGCCGGCGGCACGCTCGCGAATGCGGGGCCGCCCACCTACTTCGGCGGCCGCTGGTCCAACGGCCCGACTTTTGTCGAGCAACTGGGAAACACCGTTGCGCTGGGCTCGGTCGCGCCCACGTCAGTCAAGTCGAGCATGGACTTCGCGTTTGGCGGGGCCACTGCGGTTGCGGCGGTCAGCGCCGTGCCGTTCCCGGCGCTGCCGGCCCAACTCCAGCTTTTCCAATCGCACGGGGTCGCCATTCAGCGCACGGATCTCTTCACGGTCTGGATGGGTGCGAATGATATCCTCAACACCGCGCCGCGTGCGCCCGCCAATCCCGCGCTGATGGACGCCGCTGGCATCAATGCCGCGCAAGCCACCGTGAGTGGCATCCAATCCCTCATCAGCCTCGGCGCCAAAAACATCCTCGTCCTCAATATGCCCGACATCGGGCTCACCCCGACCGGGCTGTCATCGGGCGCCGGTGCGTTCCTGACGCGTGGCTCTTTCGCGTATAACGCCGAGTTCGACGCCCGCCTCGCATCCATCGCTGCCGGTGCGGCCGACGTGAATCTCGTCCGTATCGATGCCGCGGCGCTGATTGCGCGGATTCAAATCGACTACAAGGCGCTCGGCTTCGCCAACGCGACCAGCGGTCTCATCCAGCCGGCCAGTGCGGGCGGCGGCGGCGATCCGAATGGTTACGCTTTCTTCGACGGCATCCACCCGAGCGCGCGGACGCACGCGCTGCTCGCCCGGATCGTGCTCGAGGCACTCAACCCCGAGCCGGTCGTCGGTTTCTCGGCGACGGTGGGCACGGCGGCGCTCGCACTGCAAAGCCTCGCGGCCAGCGCGCTGGACGCCCGGGTTGCGCAGCTGGCTTCGTCCGCGCGCCGAAGCGGGCGCGCCGACGTTTACGCCTCCTTCAACTATGGCGATGGCGATCGGGCCGCCGATGGCCTGCGCTCGAAATTCAGTTATGCCGGGCAGGTCGTGACCGCCGGCGTCGACTCACGGGTGAGCGACGGCGTGTTTCTCGGCGGCGCACTCAACGTCGGCCGCATGAACGCAAAGCTCAGCGGTGGTGCGGGCAACTTTACGATCGAGGACAACACCGGCCGGCTTTACTCGGTCTGGCGCGGCGGGCCGGTCGCCTTGGCGATCGACGGCGATTTCGGCACGGTGCGCGTCAAGGGCATCCACCGCACGACGGCGTTCGGCGGCTTGCAGACGAACGGCAAGACAGACGGCACCCACTGGGGTGCGGGCTTGAAAGCGGTTTGGACGCTCGATGGCGGCGGTTTTTCCGCGCGCCCATGGCTCGGCGTCCGCACCGAGCGCGTAAAGCTCGGCGCTTATTCAGAAAAGGACGTGCCGGCGCTTACAATTGATTTCGCCGCCCAGGAGGCGAAGAGCTCCGCGGGCGGAGTGGGGATCGACCTTGGCACGGACACGAAGGTTGGGGAGAAGGCGCTGCATTTCGATTTCCGCGCCGCGTGGCACGGGGAATTGGGCAGCCGCACTCGCAACGTTTCCGGCAAACTCGCCAACAACTTCACGCGCACCACCATGGTCGGCGTGAAGGACGGTGACGGCAACGGATTGGAGGCCGGGGCCGCGGCCACGCTCTCGCTGGCGAAGAATTGCAGCGTGACGCTGGGCTACGCGGCCGACATCCGCAGCAACGACAAGCTGGCGAACCGCATCAGTCTGTCGCTGCAGACCGGCTTCTGAACTGTAGCGGCGGTCTATGACCGCCGGCGAAGGGCAAGTGACATCCGTTCGGCGGTCATAGACCGCCGCTACAACTTCCGCGCGACCCAGAACC
>Ga0163199_1002886_pt1 | contig 10473 bp, 6 predicted proteins | sample PL_2010_150m_FD_113537 | JGI IMG/M metagenome (GOLD analysis project Ga0163199, IMG submission 113537) | Freshwater microbial communities from Powell Lake, British Columbia, Canada to study Microbial Dark Matter (Phase II) - PL_2010_150m | ecosystem: Environmental > Aquatic > Freshwater > Lake ...
AAGAGGATTTTCTGCGGAACAATTAGAAGCTATCAAAGAAGCTTACAGGATTATATATTTATCCGGATTATTGTTTAGTGATGCAAAAATAAGAATAGCGAAAGAACTCGGTCATCACGAAGTGGTAAAACAAATTTTAGATTTTATTTCCAGGGCAACACGCGGTATAGTTCGCAAATGAATTGGCACTTCATTAATTCAGGTGCAAACACCGGTAACTACAATATGCAGTTCGATATTGAACTTGCAAAAAATTGTAACCCATCCGAAGCATTTTTCCGAATTTATAGATGGAATCCGTATTGCATTTCAATTGGAGTCAACCAAAGTTTTGATGACATTAATCAAGACAAAACCAAAGCCGATGGATTCGATATTGTAAAACGACCAACCGGCGGAAGAGCCATTCTCCATGCTGAAGAATTAACTTATTCTGTAGTTCTTCCTTTAAATTATGAATTCTCTCCGCGGGAAATTTATTTTAGAATCTCCAATGCACTAATGCGCGGATTGGAAATTTACAATCCCATTCTTGCAAAATCACAACTCGAAGATTATCAACCCAACTTTCCAAAACTTTTGGAAGAACCCTCCGGAGTTTTATGTTTTGCTAGTACTGCAAGAAATGAAGTAAAATTTAACGGTAAAAAACTGATCGGAAGTGCACAAAGAAAAATGAATAATATAATTCTTCAGCACGGCTCAATATTATGTGGACCATTTCATAAAAAACTTGTTGATTACATTAACTCCGATGAAGTAACTAAGAATGCACTATCGTTAGAATTGAATTCCAAGACAACAGAACTGGGAACAATTCTTAACGAAGAGATTGATTACCAGAAACTGAAGACTTGTTTAATAGTCGGATTTGAATTGGAATGGCAAATCAAATTTGAACCGGCATCTGAACTAATCTTCACTTGATTAAAAAAGTTACATAATCATTTCCATCCCTTCTTTCTTAGTGTTAAATTTCCCAATAGAAATCGCAGCTATTCACTAACTGATAAATTCTGTAATGAAGAGAATATTGTTTTTGTTTTTCCTTTTGTTTGAAATAAATGTTTATGCTCAAGAGCAATCCGATCTCGAATTTTTTCTCGGCGGTGCTCAAGTTATGGATATAACCAGCGACGGCTCTAATCTCTGGTTTGCCACAAATGGAAACGGTATTTTCAAATACATGCCCAAAACAAATGCATGGATGCAATATTCAACTTCATTTGGAAATTTACAACACGATTTCTTTTACTGCATTGCCGCTAATGAAGATTATGTTTGGGCTGGCTCAACGGACGGGCTATTTATATTAGATAAAAAAAATGAGACGTGGACAAAAAGAAAATTTGGTCTCGGCGGGCAGTTGGCTAATTGGATCCGCGCTTTAGCATTCGATAAATATGAAAAAGCTCTTTGGATCGGACGATTTAAATATCTTACAAAGTTTGATCTAAAAGAAAAGAAATACAGCGATTACGATTTAACCGTAAAGGGAAACGAAAAGACAAACAACATTAAATCAATTCAAGTAGATGGCGACTCTCTTGTGTGGTTTGGAACCGAAGCCGGTTTACACAAGTATGATAAATCTAAGGACCTTAATGATAAGAACTCGTTAACTTTTTATGATACTAAATACAACTACTTTGATGGAGAAGGTGAGCAAGTTTCAATTACTTCAATTTTATTCGATAGAAATTTTGTCTGGATCGGTCTTGATGAATTTATTACTCCTGAAAGACCAGAATTCAATCTTGGCGGATTGTTCCGCTTCAATAGGAAAAATGATTGGCTCAGGTTTGATGATTCAAAAGGTTTGCCAGCTAACGGAATTTATGATTTAGAACGTACCGGTAAGTATATTTGGGTATCGTTATATCAGTTTGGTAAAAACACAAAAGAAACTTTTGGAAGAGGAATTGTTTTGATAGACAGAATGACAAATAAAATAATTCCAATTCGCGATGATCGAATTCCGCAAACTGTTTACTCGATCTTTTTCGATGGAACAAAATTATGGCTCGGAACAGAAACCGGATTGATTAAAGTTAATTTCTTCAATAAGCTTGCACAGTGGATAGGAACTCATAGCAGTGCCAAAAGCGGAGTGAAAAAATGATGAACGTCTCATTCAAAAAATTGAATTCACTTAAAAACAATTTCTCCGGAAAACGTGTTGCAGTTATCGGTGATCTGATGTTGGATTGTTATTTCTGGGGAGGAGTTTCAAGAGTTTCACCCGAAGCTCCAGTTCCGGTTGTTGAAGTTGATGAAGAATTTTTCCGCTTCGGCGGTGCAATGAATGTTGCTTATAATATTTTAAAACTCGGCGGCATTCCCTACCCTATAGGTGTAATTGGGAATGATAATGAAGGGAGAATTATTCGTAAGCTTATGAATGACAACGGAATTTCTGATAAAGGAATTGTAATTGATCCGAAGCGACCAACTACTGCAAAGACAAGAGTCATTGCCGATAAACAGCACATCGTGAGGATTGATAAAGAGAAAACTGCTGCTATATCTCCATCTACAGAAAAGAAAATATTAGGATTGCTTAAAAAAGAACTTAAAAAAATTGATGCGATAATACTTCAAGATTATAATAAGGGTGTGCTTACTGAAAGTTTGATTAAACAAATAATTAAGTTGGCTGAGAGTGCGAAAATAATTGTAACCGTGGATCCTAAGTTCACGAATTTCTTCTCATACAAGAACGTTACAGTTTTCAAACCAAACAGAAAAGAAACTGAAGACGTTTTTGGAATCAGAATGAAAACAGAAGAAGATGTTACAAAAGCCGGTTTTAGATTACTTGAACAACTTAACTGTAAATATGTACTTCTTACATTAGGAGAAAAAGGAATTGCACTTTTCGAAAAGGGAAAACCTGAAAGAAGAGTTCCAACCATTGCCAGAAAAGTTTCGGATGTATCCGGTGCCGGCGATACGGTAATTTCAACATTAACTATGGCACTTAGCGCGGGCGCAGAAATTTTTGATGCTGCTTATTTAGCTAACTATGCAGGCGGCTTGGTTTGTCAGGAAGTGGGAATCGTTCCAATAGAATTAAACACTTTATTTAACGCAGTGTCTAAAGAGTTGAAATGAGTAATATTAAAAACATTAGCGAGCTTGCGGAAATCAGAAAAAAACTGAAACTGCAAAACAAAAAGGTGGTATTTACAAACGGTGTATTCGATATTTTACACGCCGGACATGTAGATTATATAACCAAAGCAAAATCCAAAGGTGATATTTTAATTGTAGCAGTTAATTCCGATTCGTCTGTTAAAAAAATTAAAGGAGAACTTCGACCTATTGTTCCCCAGAATGAACGGGCTTTTATTATCTCTTCGCTCAAACCTGTGGATTATGTTGTGATCTTTGATGAAGAAACTCCATATGAGATAATTAATAAAATTATCCCGGATGTTTTAGTAAAGGGTGCCGATTGGTCTGTAGAAAATATTGTAGGACGTGATATTGTAGAAGCTAACGGAGGTAAAGTAGAAACAATTGAATTTATTAATGATCACTCTACAACCAACATAATTAAAACCGTTCTCGAAAAATTTAAGAAGTAATGCCTGATCAAGAAAAAAAAAATACCGACGAAGTAAAACAGACTTCCCCAAAAGTTAAGCGGAGTCCGTTCCATAAAACTGTGAATATTTTCATCGGCATTTTTCTAGGATTTATTTTAATCTTTCTAATTCTACTAGGTTTCACTCAAACCAAAACGTTTAGGGAAACGCTCCGCGAAAAAGTGATTTCATTAGTTAATAATGAAATTAACGGTAAACTAAATATTGAAAAATTAGACGGTACTATTTTTACATCGCTCTTTTTAAAAAATACATCTGTTGTTGTTGGTAATGATACTCTTTTCTACGCACGAAATGTTGAAGTTAAGATCAGTCCTTTGCAGATATTATTAAAAAAGATTTACGTTAGAAAAATACTTTTGGAAGATGTAAAGATTGCAATGCTTCAAGATTCATCCGGCACTTGGAATTTTTCCAAATTAATTAAACCAAAACCAGAAGACACCACAAAATCATCATTCCCATTTTTTGTACAAGTAAATGATTTACAATTGCATAACATTCAATTTACGCGGCAATCTTATGCAAACTATAAATCGCAGCAAAGTTATTCAATAATGAATATGGACGATCTCCGTATTAATAATTTACACTTTGCAGCCCAAGCGTTTATTGATGTTGATAATTCAAACTATTTACTGATTTTAAAAGAACTATCATTTAAACCAAACCTTACTCGTTTTAGTTTAAGAAATATTTCCGGTGAATTTGCAATTACTAAAAATTTTGCAAGTGTTAGTAATCTCTATTTTTTAACAGACAGTAGTGAATTAAAGTTAAATGCTCGGATAGATAGTCTAAATCTATTTGGCAATGTTCACTTGGATGATTTTAAGAATTATCCAGTTACAATTAATGCAGATGCGAAGTCTTTCAACTTTGATGATCTCTCATCATTCATAGGAAGTACAGAAATATTAAAGGGTAATCCTTCGATGGAATTAAAAGCCCGTGGAAAGTTCGGTAATTTCAAAATTGAAAAACTTGCTGTTGATTACCGAAATACCCATTTCCGGATTGAAGGTAAAGTTTTAAATCTTAATTCACCGCGCGATCTATTTATTCAAGCTAAGGTTTATGAAACTGATTTTAGCTATGAAGATGTTAATGCTTTACTTCCAACTTTGAAATTACCTAAGTACGCTTTACTTCATATGACAGGTGTGAATATAGAGTTTGAAGGTCCACCGACAAATTTTAAGACAAAGTTTCTTGGTAATATTGAGAATGGTAAACTTTCATTTGATGCTTCGTTAAACTTTAGTGCAGATCCAATGATTTATGATATCAAATTTGAAACGAATGAATTAAATCTTGCACCAGTGATAAATATGAATACTGCCCTAACTTCTAAAGGGAGTTTGATTGGGAAAGGAGTTTCTCCTGCTAATATCAATGCTGATTTTAAATTTAATGCTAGCGGATCTTCATTCAACGGTTATCCACTTGACAAATTTATTATAAACTTTAATGCAGCAAACAGAGTTATAGATATAAACGTTGATGGGCTTAGCGGTAATACCAGCGCACTTGTTAAGGGCAATCTGTCATTCGATAAAGATACAATACCTTCATACAATTTAGTTGGACAATTAAATAAATTAAATCTTGCCACTTTCTTAAAAGATCAAAAATATGAAAGCAATTTAAATTTTTATTTTTCTGCAGATGGTAAAAACTTTGATCCCGATAAACTTACCGGTTCATTTGCGTTCGGGGTAGATTCTTCACGCTTCAGAGATAAAAAAATTGATCATTCGAATATTCAGTGTTCAATCAAAAATGATCCGTCAAATCGTGAGATATTACTTACTTCAGATTTTGTAGATTTTAGAATTGATGGGGATTTCTCACTTAAAAAAGCTATCGCTCTTATTTCGTACGAATCAAAAACCATTACCGATATAATCACAAAAAAAGTTAACAAATTAAATCCTATTTCAATTGTTAGTAATCAACAGAGTAAAATTGAAATTGATACTACTGTGCCGGATATAGTTAATGAGAATCTAAAATTTAATTACGATTTCAAATTTAAGGATTTCAAATTAATAGCAATGCTTCTTGGAAATGATCAGTTTGATGTTTCTGGTAACGGCAAAGGAATAATAAAAAATGAAAATGGAAATTTCTCCATCTCAAACCAAATGAAATTAGATTATCTTGTAATGATGCAAGACAAAACTACAATTTATATATCTGATCTTGATTCCGATATTAATTTCACACGCGATAACAGTTCTCTCTCATTTGATAAATTATTCGGTACTGCCTCACTAACGGGAAAACGATTTTATTCCGGCAATAATGTAAAATCAATTTCTGCGGATGTTGCATTCAATCAGAGTAAATTATTTTTCAACGGGTCGGCAAATATTGAGGATATGATTTATGCCGAAGCCGATGGAATTATTAACATGACGCCAAATGAACAATTACTATCTGTTAATAAATTATCTGTAACATATGATAGATTAGAATGGTCGAACAAAGACACAGTAAAAATTCTTTTTAATCCGTATTTCCTCAAAATACTTCAATGCACTGTTCAGCACGATACATCAACAATAAGTCTAAGCGGAAAAATTGAAAGATCAGGAAATCAAAATTTGAATATTAATGCAAACCGCATTTCCGGAAATTTATTGGAAAGATATTTATTGCGTTATAAAGATAATCAGTTAATAGCAAACGGATCATTGGATGGAAAGATAGAAGGTAAATTTGAAAACCCAGTGATGAATATTTTATTCGATCTGAAAAATTTACAAATTTCTTCAACTAAGCTTGGCAACATTAAAGGATCGCTAAATTATTCAGATAAAAAACTTACTACTGATTTTGTATTTCTTGATCTGAATGCAAACGAACAAAATCCTTTATTTTCTCTTAAAGGCAGTCTGCCTATAGATCTAAGCTTATCAACTGTCAACAAACGATTTCTTGAGAATGAACCTTTAAGTATAAAATTAAAGTCAGCAAATTTTGATCTTAGTTCACTTGGTAGAATAATTCCCGGTATAGCAGATCAAAAGGGAATTCTTTCTGCTGATGTTGATCTTAGCGGATCATTTAAAAATCCGGTTTATAAAGGGTACATTAATTTAACTGATGGACGCTTTAAATCAATTTACAATAATTTAGATTACAACTGTTCTGCAAAAACTCATTTCGAAAATCAAGAAATGAAATTAGATAATTTTATTTTATCCAACGCCGGCGGATCTAAATATTCCGGAACAGTTTACGGTGCCGGAGGGATTTCATTTGACGGATTCAGTTTGAAAGATATGGATCTTCATTTCAATGGAGATCTTGCTGTACTCGGTCAGCAATCGCAATCTGTGAGTCCTAATTTTTACGGTGATCTTTCGATTGGAAGCGACGGCGACTGGGTTTTGAGTAAACCGGGCGACCGGATATTTTTCAAAGGGAATTTCTTAATGAAGAATACCGATCTAGTTTATACAACCGGTCAAGCAAACGGTGAGTCTCAAAATAACAATTTCAATTTTATTTTTATTCAAGACTCTACAAAAATTGATCGAGAGCTAGCCCTATTCCAGAAAGTTTTATTAAAAGAGAAAGCATTACAAGAACAATCATCTCAAAAAACAGAAAAACCTCTCAACTTTGATTATGAAATTGGAATCAGCGCAGAGAATAACGCTAAACTTGTTTTTATACTTTCACAAGCTGTTAATCAAAAATTATTTGTTGAGATGAGAGGTGATCTGAAATATTCAAGTTTTGGCGGAGAGTCAAGAGCACAAGGTGCGTTCGAACTTTTACAAGGTTCAAAATTAGAATTCTTTAAAACGTTTGAGGCAGTTGGGTTTATTCGTTTTGAAAGCGATGTTACAAATCCATATTTAGATATTGTTGCAACTTATACCAGTGATTATATAAATCCGCGTGATGCAGGCGGTGTTCCTCAGGATGTAGCAGTTAAAATTAAAATTAAAAGTCCACTTTCTGAATTAGGGAAAAATCTTGCGGGCAACCCGGAGAGCATCGGTGTTTATGTTGGGACAAAAAATATTCAAAACAATGTTAGAGAAACACGCTACGATTACGCTGATGCTTTCTCTTTTATCCTTTTTGGCAAATTTAAGGATGATTTAACAGCTCAAGATAAAGTACAAGTAGCGGGACAGGCAAACTTAATTGGCAATACTGCAACTTCATTTTTAGGATCTGTTTTAACAAGTTTCGTAAACTCTGCAGTTGGAGATTTAGTAAACAATATTCAGATCAATCAATCTGGCGAGTATACAAAGTTTTCGCTTTCAGGGAGAATACAAAATCTTCGTTACAGCCTCGGTGGAACAACGGAAGTCTTTCAAAACATTAATAAAGCAAACATCAAAGTTGAATATCTTTTCAATCCCAAATTCTTAATTAGACTCGAAAGAAAAGATCCTATAGTTACTTCATTTGGCTTGGATGAAAAAATAAACGAAATGGCACTTAAATATAAATTCGAATTTTAAATGAAAAAAGAAATCAAAGCATTTTTTAAGAATCATCCTTCAATAAAGCTCAAGTCGAAAGAACTTGCAAAGAAACTAAATGCAAACGATGAATTCGCTTACGCTGAATTGAGACATTTTCTTCATGCACTTACAGATGAAGGATTCCTTCAGAAAGAAAGCAAACGTTATCAACTGAATAAGTTCGATACAGGAAAACTGATCGGTACACTTCAGATAATTAACGGCGGCGAATACGGATTTGTTTTGCTTAAAGACAAGCAGATAAAAGACATTTTTGTGGCGGGGAAAAATTTAAATACTTCTTTCAACGGAGATTTAGTTGAAGCTGTTTTAATACCATCACGGCGCGGTAAAAGTTTGGAAGGAGAAATTGTTCGTGTTATTGAAAGAAAGCGGAAGGAAATCGTTGGGACATTACATAAAAGTAAATCTTTTTATTTTATTGCACCTGATGACGATAAAATCCATCGTGATATATACGTTCCTTCCGACAAATTAAGCGGCTCAAAAGAGGGAGAAAAAGTTGTCGTTGGCGATATTGAATGGAAAGCTCCTCTTCTAAATCCGGAAGGCAGAGTTATTGAAATTTTAGGAAAAGCAGGAAGCTACGATGCTGAGATAGCATCAATTGCACGCGAATTTGGTTTGACTTATAAATTCCCTAAAGCGGTTCTAAGCGAAGCAGAATCATTTACAGATATAATTCCTCAAACCGAAATAAACAATCGTCTCGATCTTCGTAATAAAACAGTTATTACTATTGATCCCGAAGATGCAAAAGATTTTGATGATGCAGTTTCAATCGAAGTTCTTCCGAACGGAAATAATTTAATCGGCATTCATATTGCGGATGTAAGTCACTATGTTCAACGAGGAACGGCGCTTTATGATGAAGCTTTAGAACGAGGCACAAGCGTTTATATTGTCGGTAAAGTTATTCCAATGCTTCCCGAAAAATTATCTAATAATATCTGTTCGTTAGTTCCATACAAGGACCGTCTAACTTTTTCTGTTATAGTTGAAATGACTCCGCGCTGTAAAATTGTTTCTTATGAAATTAAAAAAACAATTATAAACAGCAAGAGAAGATTTAGTTATGATGAAGTTCAAGAAATTATTGAGAGTGGTTCGGGTGATTTTAAAGATGAGATCACACAATTAAATCAGATCTCAAAAACTCTCCGCGAAAAAAGAATGAAGAAAGGAAGCATAAATTTTTATTCTCCCGAAGTTAATTTTAAGTTGGATGAGAATGGTGTTCCAGTTGAAATAAAAATTAAAGAAGTTCGTGAAAGTCATAATCTTATAGAAGAACTTATGTTATTGGCAAATCAAATAGTTGCAGAACATGTTAAAGCTAAAGAGAACAAAAAGGCGATTCCATTTGTTTATAGGATACATGATTTACCAGATAAAGAAAAAATTATTGAATTTTCAAGGTTTGTTAAATCGCTCGGTTATCATTTCGATCCTAATTCAGCCAACAAATCTGTTCAGTTTCAATTGTTGTTGGAAGAAGTAAAGGGGACAGAAGAAGAAGCAGTTGTAAATGAGATAGCGATTCGTTCTATGGCTAAGGCAGTTTATTCAACAAAAAACATTGGACACTATGGACTTGGTTTTAGGTATTACACACATTTCACTTCACCTATACGCCGCTTCCCGGATCTTATAGTCCATCGCTTGATATTTAGCTACGACCATGAGAAGCTAGAGAAAAATTTATCACTGGAAGAATTAGAAGAAATTTGTGATCATGCATCAGCACAAGAAAGAAATGCTGTAAATGCTGAACGTCTTTCTGTAAAGTTGAAACAAATTGAGTATTTGAAAAGTAAAGTAGGTGAGGGTTTTCACGGAGTTGTTTCGGGCATTACACACTTTGGAATTTTTATTGGACTAAGCCAAACACTTGCTGAAGGATTGATACGATTAAGAGATATGAATGATGACTATTATGTATTCGACGAGAAAAATTATTCAATCTTGGGAAAAAGAACGGGAAGAAAAATCCGTTTAGGTGATAAGGTGAATGTTAAACTTATTCGTGTAGATCAGGAAAAGCGCGAAATTGATTTTGTTTTACTTTCAGACTAAAAGTTTTAAAGGTGGAACTATGAAAAAAATATTTAAAACAATTACTATATATATTTTCTTTTCAACTGCTCTCTTCGCACAGTTTGGTCAAAATAAAGTGAACTATAAGGACACCGAGTGGTTCTACATTCAGACTAAACATTTTGATATTTACTTTACAGTTGGTGGAGAAAAGATTGCAGAGTTTACAGCCTCTGCTTCCGAAGATGCTCTTTCAGGTATTCAGAAAGATTTGAATTACCAACTCAATAATAGAGTCTCACTTATTG
>Ga0163199_1002887_pt1 | contig 10473 bp, 7 predicted proteins | sample PL_2010_150m_FD_113537 | JGI IMG/M metagenome (GOLD analysis project Ga0163199, IMG submission 113537) | Freshwater microbial communities from Powell Lake, British Columbia, Canada to study Microbial Dark Matter (Phase II) - PL_2010_150m | ecosystem: Environmental > Aquatic > Freshwater > Lake ...
GGGTTATGCTTTGCTTCAGGATTACCCCTGATTGCCATACCTTCGCTGGAAGCTATGGCACATCATGTCATCTGCAACTCCGATATTTACTCCATCGCTGAAAAAGGACCATTGTTGTATTGCCCGATGATAGATGCCAGGAGAATGGAAGTATATACTGCCATTTACAACAATCAATTGGTTAAATTGAAAGAAATTCAGGCTGATATCATTGATCATCAATCTTATGCATCCTTTCTTCAAAATCAAAAAATTCTCTTTTTCGGGAACGGTGCAGCAAAGTGTAAAACAATTATTCAACATCCGAACGCCATTTTCCTGGATAGCATTACTACTTCAGCAAGTTACATGGCAGGACTGGCAGAAGCTGCCTTTCTGGCCGCGAATTTTGTAGATGTTGCCTATTATGAGCCGTTCTATTTGAAGGATTTTGTGGCAACGATTCCTACAAAAAACATCTTTCATTCGAAAATTGAATCAAATCCACTTCCGGAATGAAGAAAATCCTGATCATCACTTACTATTGGCCGCCAAGCGGAGGTGCAGGCGTTCAGAGATGGTTGAAATTCTCCAAATACTTGCCGGAGTTTGGGTATGAACCAATTGTTTTAACGGTAGATGATCAATTTGCCTCCTATGCCCAGCTCGACTACACTCTTGTACAGGAAGTTAGCCAGGATCTTTCGGTTCACAGGACAAAAACTTTTGAACCCTATAAGTTCTACCGCAGACTCACCAATTCAAAGGAAATTCCTTACGGCGGTTTCTCTAACCAGAAAAAAATTGGCCTGTTCGAAAAACTGTCCCGTTTCATCAGGGGTAATCTCTTTGTACCGGATCCCCGAAAAGGCTGGAACAAATACGCATTGGCAAAAGCGCTGGATTTGATCAGGTCAGGTAAGATTGAAATCGTCATCACTTCGGGCCCTCCGCACTCTACCCATTTGATAGGGAATAAGCTAAAAGTGCGTACCGGCATCAAATGGATCGCGGATTTCAGGGACCCCTGGACAGATATTTATTACTACAAAGATCTGTATCATTCAGGTTTAGCTGCCCGCTACGATCGCTGCCTGGAGAAAAAAGTACTGTCAAACGCAGACAAAATCATCACGGTAAGTGATGAAGTGGGGAAACTGCTGTTGCAAAAAATACCCCATTCTCCTGATAAAATAGCAGTCATCCCGAATGGTTATGATGAAACAGACTTTGACAAGGTTGAACCTGTTACAAATGAAATGTTTACCATTGCCTATACAGGTACCATTTCGTTGAGTTACCGCATCGAACAATTCATTGATGCGGTATTTGGGCTTCCTGATCATGTTAAGGATAAGCTGAAGATCCGGTTTGTTGGGAATGTTCCGGATGAGATCATCCATCTTTTTAACCTAAAAAATCTGGGCTCAGCGATCGAGGTGCTGGGTTATATCCCCCACCGGGAAGCTATCAGTCAGATGTGCGGGGCCTCTATGCTGCTCCTGGCTATTCCGGATTCACCTGACAACAAAGGAATTGTTACTGGAAAATTCTTCGAGTACCTGGCTTCAAAAAGACCAATCCTGGCTATCGGGCCATCGGGAGGAGATGTGGATCTCATTTTACAGAAATGCGGGGCGGGAAGACTGGTATCCTACCATGAGACAGAAAAAATGAAGGAATTTATCCTCGAAATTTTTGATCTCTGCCAAAAAGGGGAAATTTGGAATAAAACCAACGGAGCCGAAAAATATACCAGGCGAAATCTTACAAAAGAGTTAACCGAAAATCTCTGATCGCTGTTAGATGCTGTTTAAAATTCTTACACAGAGAAATAATAACTCCATAATGAGATTTTAAATAGCTTTAAAATTGTCGCTTGCATTAAAATTACTTGAGGAAAAAACGAGTTACACAGAGAGAAAATCGCTTGCGATTTTCCAACTCTGTGTAACTCCGGGGTTTCTCCTTCGAAAACAGATAATGGCAGAAATTTCTTTACATCCTAAGTTTTCGAAAAATGGAAATTTATTCTCTGTGTAATAAATTTAAACAGTCTATTAATACCATTATGAACGATAATACAACCGAAAGGAAGAAAATCTTATTTGTCTATACCGGTTTGTCCTCATTCGTGAAAAACGACCTGGACATCTTAGCTTCGGCCCATTCGGTGGAAACGTATCATTTTAAACCTGTCAAAGGGATTCTTCGAAATACGCTGGAGATAATCAGACAGTTCGTTTACCTGCTTATTTGGGGTTGGAAATTCGACTACCTGTATTGTTGGTTTGCCGATTACCACTCCTTCCTGCCGGTGATTTTCGCAAAATTATCCGGAAAGAAAGCTTTTGTCGTGATTGGTGGATATGATGTTTGCCGTATCCGGAAGTTAAATTACGGCGCTTTCTGCTCTCCGTTCCGGGGATGGTTTTGTGCTGCCTCTATGCGAAAGGCCTATTTGATCCTGCCGGTCTCGGGTTATGTTGCCAGAAAGGCAAAAGTGATTGCCCCCCTTGCACAACAAAAAATGATCTACAACTGCGTGACTCCGGAAAGTCATGAAACAACCATTTACCCCAAGACCAACACTGTCCTGACTGTCGGATTGATAGAAAACGAACGGACCTTTTACCTCAAAGGAATTGACACTTTTATCGAAACCGCCCGGCTGCTGCCCGATTTCCGGTTCGAAATTGTTGGGATCAATCCCCCGAAACTTGCGCACAAGCTGGAGAATCTCCCGGCAAACGTCACGCTGTTTGACAAGGCTTTACCCGAAGAGTTGGCCTCTTTTTACCGGAAGGCCAAAATATATTGTCAGCTATCACGATCCGAATCGTTCGGGGTCTCCATCGCGGAAGCGATGTCATTCGGGGTTTACCCCATCGTCACCAACGAAGGTGGCATGCCTGAAGTCGTTGGCACCGTCGGGGTTGTGGTTACCAGGGATCCTCAGCTGATCGCCGGACTTATTACGGAACGGCTGCTTAAAGAAGGCCTCCCGGATGAAACAAGCATCCGGAGACGTGTAAAAGATTTGTTTTCAAAGAGGCAACGAGCAGAATCCATTTTGCAGGTAATCGATACCGTTTAGCGAGATTGAGTTTAACTGACTTTGTGCCCTTCGTGTCTTACCTTCGTGCCCTTTGTGGTAAGAAATTGAAGTTGCTAAATATATTATCTTTACATCATTGTCTTCAAAAACAGTTAGCATGAACAACGGCATCGCCTGCAAAATTTGCGGAAACGTCACCAACAACCATGTACATCTTGCCACTGAACGTCTCCTGAACCTGCGTGATCAGTTTCAATACCTGGAGTGTGCCAACTGCTATTGCCTGCAGATTGTCAAAACACCTGATAATCTTTCGGAATATTATCCCAACGAATATTACTCTTTCAGGCAACCCCGGTTTGGCCTTGCCCTGAACCCAATCGTCTATTTCCTGAAGAAAAGTTTGTTGCGACACCACCTTCATCAATTTGATCCTGTTGGTGCGCTGATTTCACTCTTTTTGCCCCATCCTTTCCCCTGGATGAAGCCGGGATTGGTAGGGTTCAACGATTCCATCCTCGATGTCGGATGCGGATCCGGACGGGTTATCCTGTCAATGCAGCGAAGTGGTTTCAGGAACCTGACGGGCATCGATCCATTTCTGGAGAAAGACCTTCAGCATTCTGCCAACCTGAAAATCCTGAAAAGAGATTTGTTCGAAATGACAGGTCAGTTCGATTTTATCATGATGCACCATGCATTCGAGCACATGGATCATCCCGGAAAGGTTCTTGGAAAAATTCATGAATTGTTGAAACCGGGCGGAAAACTCCTTATCAGGATTCCGGTGGCCAATTCCCATGCCTGGCGCAAATACCGCACCCACTGGTTCGCCCTGGATGCCCCGAGGCACCTCTTTCTCCATACCACGCACAGCATTCATCTCTTGGCGAAACAAGCCGGATTGAAAATTGACAGGATTGAATACGACTCCTCTTTTGTCCAGTTCGCCTCCAGCGAAAAATACCTTCGCAATATCCCCTACTCAGACGATTTTTCGATGTTCTCAAAAAAACAGATGAAGGATTTTTCAAAGGAAGCGGCCCGGCTCAATAGTATTGGGGATGGCGATTGCGCCTGTTTCTACCTGTCGGTAAAATAATAGGTAAATCTTTTCCGATATTCAATTTTTTCCTGTAACTTATGGGTAAGTTATGGGCATTCTAAAATCTTAATTTTTAAGATTAACCTTAGTAGCAAGGACGGATTTAGATATTGGCAGACCTTATTACCTTATTCTGAAATGAAAACGGGGTTTGTAAGAAAACGATTAGACTCTAATAAGGTAAAAGACTTTAAACCAAATATTTATACTAAGGTTTTTTGATAAAATTAAGGTCTTTTTCTCTGTGTGACTCTGTGCTTCTCTGTGTAATATTTAAATTGAGCTATCTCTCAGTATACGACCTTTTCCCCAAAACCCTCGCCAAACCCTCCACATCCAGATGAAACAGGCTGAAAAACCAACCCACGACTGCCCTGAGTTTCCAGACAGGTTCTGTCCATCCGTATCCGGAAATCGCTTTCACATAGTCTTTTCTTGCTGATGAATACGCTTTCCGGATTAGTTTGTATCTGCCTGACCTGGCATAAGCAATCACCATTCTGCCGGCATAATAAAGATCCAGCGCTTTTTTATCTGTTTTCAAAACCTTTTTCCCGGCGGGACTGGACAGGAATGATTTGGCCATTCTGTAAAACCCCTCCGTCATCACGGCAGGATAGGTCTTGGTTACCTGGTTGGCATAATTGCGCCAGTCGCCCAGTAGTTCAGGGATGAAGATAAACCGGCCTGTCATCGCCAGTTCGTAAAGCGTCGGAAGGTCGACCAGGGGTAGATTGAACACTTGCCTGAATCCATCTGTCTGTTTCAATGCTTCTTTCCGGATCAGGATCGTCAATGCCGGGATGCAGTTCCGGAAGAGAAAAATGTTCATAATGCTTCCGATTGGATCATTGAAATAAAGTTTTGCATCAGGTGCTTGAGGATCAGGCGAGGTATAATAAACCACACTTTTATCGGCATTGACGCACCGGGCCATGCTCCAGCACACGACAGCCCCGGGGTCATTTTGCATGGCTGCTACCTGCTTTTCGAGTTTGTCAGGCATCCAGCAGTCATCCCCTTCCAATATAGCAAGATAAATGCCTTTGGCCATTTCAACCCCTTTGTTGTAAGTTTCGGAGAGCCTGAAAATCCCGACATTTTCCTGGTTAACGAGCTTAATTCGTTTGTCCTGATCACGGTAGGATGCAGCAATCTCACCAGTACGGTCCGTGCTTCCGTCGTTGAGTAGGATCATTTCCCAGTTGGCATAAGTCTGGCTCAATACGGATTCTATGCAGTCTGCCAGGTATTTTTCGTGGTTGTAGGTGGGTGAAATAATCGATACCAACGGGTTCGTTTCCATGGTCAGGCTATCTGATTATTTTTATCTTCTTCAAAAAATGATCTGCGGCCTGGTTCAGATCAGACGATATCCTGAAAAAATAGACCGGGAGAAGGAACAACAGTGTGAAAATAGTACTCCGGATCAGCAGATCAATGATATAGTAGAATTTTACCGGGATCGCGAATGCGATCAAATAAGCAATTGCCCCTATCAGAATGACATAGATAAAACGGAGGTTGTAGGGTTGCAGATCGTATTTGAACCAGAGAAACAGGAATCTCAGCAAATTAAGTATGCCCAGCGCTGCAGCACTGCTGATTGCTGCTCCAGTCAATCCGTATAGCGGAATCAAAACAAGATTCAAGGCAACAAGGACAACAACCAAAACCAGCAGCAGGTAGGATTGCACCTTGTAATATTTTGATGTTCCCATGAGCGAGCTGTTGGCTCCGGTGGCCATATCAAGCAAACATCCAAAACCGATAAAAAAGATAACCCATTTGCCTGAAAGGTACTCCGGTCTTAATATCTGCATAATGTTGTCAATATTGAGCCAAACTCCCAGAAACAGGAACGATCCAATGATAAATAGTGTCAGGCTGCTCTTTTCGTAAATATCGCGCAGTGTCTTCCGGTCATCTTTTTTCCAGGCTTCGGCGGCAGTAACATTGGCAATTTTGTAGATCGAGCGTGCAGGCAGACTTACAACAACCCCAAAGAAGAAGCAGATGGCGTAAATACCGGCTGCATCCAGCCCCATCATCTTATTAACCATCAGCAGGTCTACATTCTGAATCATAATAACTGAAAAACCATTCAGAATACTGAACAATGAAACGGCTCCGATAGAGCGCAACAAATGCTTATCCAGAAATGCAAAATCGAATTGAAGGGTAAAATGACCCTCTTTTATCAGGGTAAAAAGGATATAAATCGTTGGGAAGGAAATGGCGGCGATGTAGGTCAGGACAAACTGATGAAACGAAAGGAGGTCAAAATAATAGAGTCCGATCATCAGGATGATTATGATCCGTTGGAACACCTCCCTTAACCACGTGCCATGGACGCTGTTCATCAGGGCAGAATAGTAAATATCCAGGATGGAAAAAAACAACTGGAAGAAAACCAGGACAATCAGGTAATTGACGTATTCGACTAGCAGGGTAGACTTTTCAAGGCTCATTTCGATGAGCAAAGGTTTAAATATCAGCAATAATATAGCCGATATCAGAAAGCCTGCCATCCCGATCGTCAATGCAAAAGGAAGAAATCCGTGATGCTTTTTGTCCTCCGTCCTGAAAAACGGAAACAATCTGATGGTAGCGCCATTGATCCCCAGGGTACCAAACTGGGCAATCAGGGTTGAATAAGCAACAATGATTTTCAGGAGTCCTACTTCAGCCGGAGAATAGATGCGCGGAAAGAGAATGGCCGTGGTAACAAAACCCAACAGGACACCCAGATAGACATAAATTGTCCCTTTAACGGATTGTTTGACAATGATTCCCAACAGGATATAATTTTCAAATAACGACAAAAGTAGGAAAAACCATTGTATAAAAAAATGTACTTTTACCACCGTATATCAACACAGTAGCCATGGATAACCCGATGTTCAAAAAAGCGCTTCCCCATCTTACAGCAGTTTTACTTTTTCTGATTCTTCCGGCAATCTATTTTTCTCCCCAGCTCGAAGGGAAGAAACTGAACCAACATGACACCAATACTGCCACTGGTATGGCCAAAGAGATCACCGATTACAACAAAACCCATTCCGACCTGGCGCTCTGGACCAATTCGATGTTCGGCGGAATGCCCGCTTATCTGATAGGATTGCCAACCTACTCGATGATTTCCCCTGTCTATTCATTTTTTACGCTTAACGACTGGAGACCCATCAGTTTTGTATTTCTCTACATGTTGGGCTTTTACATAGCACTGCTGCTGTTCGGGCTGAATCCCTGGATCAGCCTGATCGGAGCAATTGCATTCGGCTTCTCATCCTACAATTTCATTATTATCACGGCAGGACACAACACCAAGGCCATTGCAATAGGTTTCATGGCGCCAATGATCGGGGCGCTTTACCATGCATGGAAGAAAAACCTGTGGATTGGCAGTGCTTTTTTTGCACTTTTTCTGGCATTGCAGATTTATGCCAACCACCTTCAGATTACCTACTATTCCATGTTGACCATCCTGATCTTCGGGATAGCTGAATTTTATTTTTCTTTCAAAGAAAAGAAGCTGAATGATTTTCTGAAAAGATGTGGTGTGATCCTCCTCTTTGCTGTTCTTGCCATTGCCGCTAATACAGAGAGACTCTGGACCACCTACGAATACGGGAAATTTTCCCTGCGCGGCCCTTCCGATTTAACCCAGGACAAGGGCATCAAAACATCGGGGCTTGATAAAGATTATGCCACGGGTTGGAGCTATGGCGTGGATGAGACATTGACACTGCTCATTCCCAACTTCAAAGGAGGAGCTTCCATGATTGATTTTGGTGAAAATTCATCAACTGCCGAATTATTGCGGACCAACAATGTCCCCAATGCCAACTCAATTGTCAAACAACTTCCCGGGTACTGGGGTTCACAGCCCGGGACTTCAGGTCCGGTCTATGCCGGTGCAATTGTTCTCTTCCTGTTTGTCCTCTCGCTATTTCTGATCAAGGGTTCACTGAGAACCTGGATTATTTCAGCCACGATCTTCTCAATCCTGTTGTCCTGGGGCAGAAATTTCATGCCGCTGACCAGTTTCTTTCTGGATTATTTCCCGGGATACAATAAATTCAGGACCGTCTCCATGATCCTGGTAATAGCAAGTTTTTGTATCCCTTTGCTTGCCTCGATTGGCCTTCACAAGATAATCACTGAGGAGATCGACAAAGTGCAATGGAAAAAAGCATTAACCTGGAGTGTCGGGTTGACGGCCGGCATTTCGTTTCTCTTTTTACTTCTACCAGGATTGTCCGGATCCTTTGTTTCTGCCAGTGATGCTCAGATGCCCGAATGGATTCAGAAAGGTCTGGTTGAAGACCGCACCTCTTTCCTCAGATCAGATGCCCTTCGTTCACTAGCCTTCATTCTGGCAACTGCCTTGATAATATGGCTCTTCGTCGCCAAAAAATTAAAATCTACTCACGCCCTGTTCCTGATAGGTTTCCTCATCCTGGTTGATATGTGGGGAGTGAACAAGAGGTACCTCAACAACGACAATTTCGTTCAGGAGCAAAAAGCCAGAAATCCCTATCCCGTCACCAACGCCGACAAGGAAATATTAAAAGACAAAGGCGAGTACAGGGTACTAAACCTTTACGTAGATCCTTTCAACGAAGCCAGCACATCCTATTATCACCAGTCCATAGGTGGATACCATGGCGCTAAAATGAGAAGGTACCAGGACTTGATTGACTTTCATATCATCGGTGAAATTCAGCAACTTGGAACAAAACTAAAAGCGCTGAAATCTGAAAGCGGGGTCGACTCTCTGTTTATCGGTCTGAATGCATTGAACATGATGAACACTAAATATCTGATTTACAATCCTGAAGCTGCACCATTGGTCAATAAGAAGGCAATGGGAAGTGCCTGGATTGTCAACGCTTATCAACTGGTTGACAATGCTGACCAGGAAATTGCTACCTTTGGTAAAGCGGATCTGAACAAAACAGCAATCTTCAACAAAAAATTTCAACCTTTACTGGGAAACATTCAGGCAACAAATGGAACCTCATCCAAACTTTCATTGAAAAGTTACTCTCCCAATCAATTGGTTTACAGCTATTCAGGGAAGGGAAATGAGATAGGTGTCTTTTCTGAAATATATTATCCCAAAGGGTGGAATGCATACATTGAGGGCAATTTGGTTCCACATTTTCAGGCCAACTATCTTTTACGGGCGATGGTTCTCAGGGAGGGGACTTACGACATTACCTTTAAATTTGAACCAGTTTCTTACCGGCTTGGAAAACAGATATCAACGCTTTCTTCTATCCTTTTGCTCCTGTTTATTGGATTTGTGCTTTATAAAAATATACCTTTGAAAAAATCCTCCAAATAACAATTAACCGGATCGTTGATTGCAATAAACTTCGTTGAGATTACGCGCATTTAATACAATGGTAAGCTCCAAACCTTTTCCCAAATGGCAAAAGATAAATTAAAACTGAGAAAATCACTTTTTAGCTCTTATTTCAGTACAATTCTGAGTATTTCGCTGGTATTGTTTCTTTTCGGATTACTTGGAATTCTGTTGATTAATACCAAACGGCTCACGGACTATGTCATGGAAAATGTGGGTGTAACACTGATTTTGAAGGAAAATACCCGTGAAGTTGATATTCTCAAACTGCAAAAAAAACTGGAGGCAACCCCTTACATCAAATCGACCCGATTTGTCGACAAAAATACTGCTGCTGAAGAATTAAAAAAAGAACTTGGCGAAGATTTCGTGGATTTTCTTGGTTACAATCCATTGCTTGCATCGATGGACGTTAAAGTACTTGCAGCGTACACCAATCCTGACAGTCTGACCATTCTGGAGGCAAAATTCTTAAAATTTCCTGAAGTTCAGGAGGTTTATTATCAACGAAATTTGGTTAAACAATTAAACTCAAATGTTCAGAAACTGGGATTAATTATCCTGGTTTTAAGTATACTCATGTTTACTATTTTCGTTGCCCTGATAAACAATACGATCCGTCTCTCCATCTATTCCAAGAGATACCTTATCAATTCGATGCAATTGGTTGGTGCAACCAGGTCTTTTATCCGGTTCCCATTTGTAGTTAAGAGTGTTTTGCATGGCATTTACGGTGCGATCATCGCCTGTTTTATTTTGTTGATGATTTTCTTTTCATACCAACTTGAATTAAAAGATCTCATTGATTTTCAAGACTCTGCATCATTGGCTTTACTTGTTGGCGGCATATTTGTATTTGGCATTGTTATGACAGCATTGTCTACTTATTTTGCAGTGAATAAATTTTTGCGAATGAAGTTTGATCAACTCTATTATTGAACTATCTTTGCGGGTTAA
>Ga0163199_1002888_pt1 | contig 10473 bp, 9 predicted proteins | sample PL_2010_150m_FD_113537 | JGI IMG/M metagenome (GOLD analysis project Ga0163199, IMG submission 113537) | Freshwater microbial communities from Powell Lake, British Columbia, Canada to study Microbial Dark Matter (Phase II) - PL_2010_150m | ecosystem: Environmental > Aquatic > Freshwater > Lake ...
ATGGTACGCAGCAGGGCTTCCTGAGGATTGATCTTGTTGCTGATGGGCATGCTGTTCCTTGTAAGGCAATTCGTTCGGGTGGTGAATTCAGTCGGCAAAGAAATCGCGCAGAACGGTCAGTGCGTGATCGATGCCGGCCGCATCGACGTCCAGATGGGTGACAAAACGCAGTCGGTACAGGCCACTGGCCAGGACACCACGCGCTGCGAGAAAGGGCAGCAGTTCTACTGCTCGGGTCTTGGCTGGCCCCACCAGTTCAACAAAGACCATGTTCGACTGCGGTGGCTCCACCACCAGGCCAGCGATACCCGACAGACCTGCGGCCAGATGCCGGGCCAGTGCATGGTCCTGCGTCATACGCTCCACCTGGTGATCCAGCGCGTAGGAAGCGGCAGCGGCCAACAAACCAGACTGACGCATACCACCACCAGCCATTTTGCGAATCCGGTGGGCACGGGCGAGCAACTCGCGGCTGCCGCACAGGGCTGAGCCGGCCGGCGCACCCAGACCCTTGCTGAAGCAGACGGAAACGCTGTCAAAGCACTGCGCAATGCGGCGCGCTTCTGCAAGGATGTTGCCCCCACGCTCGCCACTTCGTGTGCTTCGCTGCCCCCCGAGGGGGCCGTGGTCGCCTTGGGGCGGCCCGGCGGCGACCGGATTGTCACCAACGAGTTGTGCTTGCGCCACCGCCGCGTTGAACAAGCGCGCGCCATCCAGATGCCGGGCCAAGCCCTTGTTTCGGGCAAGGTCTGCCGCCTGCCGCACATAGTCCATGGGCAACAACTTGCCGCCAAAGGTGTTTTCCAGAGCCAGCAGGCGGGTTCGCGCATGGTGCGCATCGTCGGGCTTGATGGCGGCTTCAATCTCTGTCAGCGTCATCGTGCCGTCGCTCTGATGGTTCAGGGGCTGTGGCTGAACGCTGCCAAAGACCGCCGCACCACCACCCTCCCAGCGGTAACAATGCGCCATCTGTCCCACGATGTACTCGTCGCCGCGCTGGCAGTGCGCCAGAATCGCGCACAGATTGCTTTGCGTGCCGGTCGGCATGAACAGGGCGCCTTCAAAACCGAGCAATGCGGCAATCTTGTCCTGCAATGCGTTCACGCTCGGATCGTCGGCGTACACATCATCGCCCAGCGGGGCGGCCATCATCGCTTCACGCATGCCTGGCGTCGGCCGCGTCACGGTGTCGCTGCGCAGATCCACTTTCATAGAAGAAAATTCCTCAACATCGCATGTCCCTGCTCGGTCAGTATGCTTTCCGGGTGAAACTGCACGCCCTCCACCGCCAGTGTGTCATGCCTGACCGCCATGATCTCACCGTCATCCGTCCAGGCCGTCACCTTCAGGCAGGACGGGCAGCTCGAACGCTCGATCGCCAGCGAGTGATAGCGGTTGACCGTGAACTGCGCCGGCAGTCCGGCAAACACGCCTTCCTGCGTCGTGCTGATGACACTGGTCTTGCCGTGCATCAGCTGCTGTGCGCGCACGATCTTCGCGCCGAACGCAGCGCCAATCGCCTGATGCCCCAGACATACCCCCAGTATCGGCAGCTGGCCGGCGAAGCGCTGGATCGCCGCCACCGAAATGCCGGCCTGCGCTGGTGCGCACGGTCCGGGCGAGATCACCAGTCGATCAAGCTGTCCCGCCTGCAGTCGGGCATCGATTTCATCGAGCGTGATTTCGTCGTTGCGAAAGACTTCAACCTCGGCCCCGAGCTCCCCGAAGTACTGGACGATGTTGTAGGTAAAACTGTCGTAGTTGTCGACCATCAAGAGCCTGATTTTTGAACTCATGGCTTACTCCAGTCCTTCTTCGACCAGTTCACTGGCCCGAAGCAGCGCGCGCGCCTTGGCCTCGGTCTCGCGCCACTCGAGTTCCGGCACCGAATCGGCCACGACACCGGCGGCCGCCTGCACGTACAGGGTCTGGTCCTTGACAATGCCGGTGCGGATGGCGATCGCCACATCCATATCGCCGGCATAACTCAGGTACCCACAGGCACCGCCGTACAAACCGCGTTTGCTCGGCTCCAACTGGTCAATCAATTCCATCGCATGCACCTTGGGTGCGCCTGTGAGGGTGCCGGCCGGAAAGGTGGCCCTGAGCACGTCCATGCTGGTCATGCCGTCCTTGAGCGTTCCTTCCACGTTGCTCACGATGTGCATCACGTGGCTGTAGCGCTCCACACAAAAGGCCTCGGTCACCTTGACGCTGCCGGTCTTAGCGATGCGGCCAATGTCGTTGCGCGCCAGATCAATCAGCATCACGTGCTCGGCGCGCTCCTTCGGGTCGCCAACCAGCTCAACTTCGGCTGCCTTGTCCTTTTCCGCGGTGGCACCTCTGGGCCGGGTTCCGGCCAGCGGTCGAATCGTGATCTTCTGCTCGGTCTGCCCATCACTGCTGACCTGCTCCTGTCGCACCAGGATCTCGGGTGAGGCACCAACCACATGGAAATCCCCAAAGTGGTAGTAATACATATAGGGGCTGGGGTTGAGCGAACGCAGCGCCCGGTACAGGCTCAGCGGTGACTCGGTATAGCGCTTCCTGATGCGCTGGCCCACCTGAACCTGCATGAAGTCACCGTCGGCGATCAGCTCCTTGGCCCGCTCCACCGCTGCGATGTAATCGGCCTTGGCAAATTCACGCTCGGCCGGGTAACTTTGGGTCGGCTTGACCAGTGGTGCACTGACCGAGTACTTGAGCTGTTCTTTCAGCTCGCGCAGTCGCTTCTTGGCATTGGCGTAGGCTTCCGAGCGGGTCGGATCGGCGTAGACAATCAGATAGAGCTTGCCCGACAGGTTGTCAATCACAGCGAGCTCTTCGCACTGCAGCAGCAGGATATCCGGGCAACCCAGGGTGTCCGGCGGACACGAGGCCTGCAGCTTCTTCTCGATGTAGCGCACCGTGTCGTAACCAAAATATCCAGCCAGGCCACCGCAAAACCGCGGCAGCCCCGGCCGCAGGGCGACCTTGAATCGCTTCTGGTAGTCCGCGATGAAATCGAGTGGATTGGCGCTGGAAGTCTCCACTACCACGCCGTCTGTTACCACCTCGGTACGGGCGTCGGCGCCAAAGCCCATCGAGCGCAGCAAGGTGCGCGCCGGCAGACCAATGAAACTATAACGCCCGAAGCGCTCGCCGCCCACCACCGATTCGAGCAGGAAGCTGTGCTTGCCGCCGTCTTTGGAATGTGCAAGTTTCAGGTAAAGCGAGAGCGGCGTTTCCAGATCGGCAAAGGCTTCGGCCAGCAGCGGAATGCGGTTATAGCCTTGGGTGCTCAGGCTTTTGAATTCAAGTTCGGAGATCAAGGGGTGGCATCTTTCAATCAAGGCGGAGCCCTTGGCACGTAGTGGGCTCAGCTCACAGCCGGACCGGCTGCAGTTCATTCAACAGGCAAACGACGCTGTCAGGTGCGACCCGACAAACCTTGTTGAGTACGCCAGGGCCATGCTCCCCGGTCGCTACAACCCGTGATACAGATGCGGTGAATGAACATGCGCACAGTGTAGCAAACCTGCGTGAGCAGCGGCTCAGGCGGGCACCAGTTCTGCCAGGGAATCGACAAAAGCATCGGCGTCCACGCCCCGGATCGGCTCCCCATGGTTGTAGCCGTAGGTGACCAGCAGCACCGGGCACCCTGCGGCACGCGCCGCCTGGGCGTCGTTGCTGGAGTCGCCGATCATCAAGGTGCGCTGCGGCAAAGTCCCCATCGCCCGGCAGGTTTTCAGCAGCGGCAGCGGATCGGGCTTTTTGCGCTCGAAAGCATCGCCACCAAAACTCTGGTCAAAAAAGTGCTCCAATCCCTTCGCCTTGAGCAGCGGACGGGCAAATGCGGTCGGCTTGTTGGTCAGGCAGGCGATCTTCAGGCCCCGTTGCACGAGGTGCTGCAAGCCTGCCACCACGCCCGGGTAAACCACCGCATGCCGGCCATTGATGTCAAGGTAATGCCTCTGGTAGCTAGTCCAGGCCTGGGCGTAGACGGTTTGCGCATCCCCGGCCTGTCCGCCGGCCAGGGACAGGACACTGCTCAACAAATGCTCGGATCCCTTGCCCACCAGGCGCGAGACGGTCGCACGATCGACCTGCTGGTTCCGGTAGGGCGCTGGCAGATCAGCCAGCATCAGATTGAGCGCGACGACAAAGTCACCCAGGGTATCGACCATGGTGCCGTCCAGATCCACAATGACCGCGTCAACGTCAAAGCGCGCGCCCAGCAGTGTCATGCGCCGGGCCTCACTTGACCAGTTGATTGAGCTGGATGATGGGCAACAGGACGGCCAGCACGATCAGCATCACCGCCAGGCCCATGGCAACAATCAGCAAGGGCTCCAGCAAGGTGGCCAGTTGCATGGCACGGCGCGCCACTTCGGTGCCGAGCTGTTTGGCAGCGCGTTGCAGCATCACCGGCAACTGCCCGGTTTGCTCACCGAGTCGGGCAAACATGGCCAGCAGCCCCGGAAAACGCTTTTTCTGCGCCAGCGCCGAAGCCAGCGGCGCGCCTTCGCGCACCAGCACCAGGGCATCAAGCGCGTCAGCGCGCAAGGCGCGGTTGGAAAGTGTGTCAGCGGCAGCTTGCAGCGCCTTGAGAATCGGCACGCCGGCGGCAGACAGCATGGCCAGTGTGCTGGCAAAGCGCGCCGTGTTGTAGCTGCGCGCCAGTTTGCCCAGAATCGGCACATTGAGCCAGGCGGCATCAAACTTTTCCCGAAACACCGCGTTGGCCAGCGCCAGACGCCCACCCAATGCTGCCAGCACCAAGGCAATCAGGAGCAGCCAGCCATAGCTGCGCACAAAGTTGCTGATGCCAATCATGATGACCGTCAGGATCGGCAGCGCGCGCTTGCTGCTGGCAAACACGTGCGCCACCTGCGGCACCACGTAAGCCACCAGAAACAGCACGATCACCATCGCCACCACGGTCACGATAGCCGGATAGAGCGCCGCGCCAATCAGCTTGGATTTGAGTGCCTGCTGTTCTTCCAGGTCATCCGCCAGACGTTCAAGCACCAGCCCGAGGTTGCCGCTTTGCTCGCCCGCACCAATGACGGCCACAAAGATGTCAGAAAATTCCTGTGGATGTTGCGCCAGCGCACGGGCGAAAGTGGAACCGCCGTTGACTTCGGCGCGCAGGGTAGCCACCAACTGGTGTTCGTTTTCCCGTTCGGCCTCGTCCGCCAGCGAACTCAGGGCGCGCTCCAGCGGCAGCCCTGAAGAGACCAGCCCTGCCAGCTGGCGCGTCCAGACGCCCAGCCCGGTGGCATTGAAGACGCGACGCTGGCGTCTGCCGCCCTGCTGCTGAGCGCCATCCTTGCCTGGCGGCTGCGCCGCATCGGCACCCACCGCTTCGAGTTTGATCGGCACCAGCGCCTGGGCGCGCAGCATGCCACGCGCCGCCTTGGCCGAATCAGCATCGATCACGCCTTTGCGACTCTGTCCCTCAGCTGTCAGGGCTTCAAATGAATAGACCGGCATAAGGCTGGCTTATCCTGTAAGCCGGCCGCCGCGACGGGCCGCCCCAAGCATGTCGCACAGTCTCTGCGAGACTCGCGCGAGGGCCAGCCCCCGCGGGGGGCAGCGCAGTACACGAAGTGACAAGCGTGGGGGCAGCATATTAGTCTCTAGTCACACGCACAAGTTCTTCGCGCGAGGTCAGCCCCAACTGGACCAGACGCTCACCGTCGTCGCGCATCAACACCATGCCTGCCGCCAGGGCTGCGGCGCGAATGTCGGCCTCCGAGGCGCGACTGTGTATCTGGGCCCGGATCGAGTCGTCGGTCAGCAACAGTTCGAATACGCCGGAGCGCCCCTGGTAACCGGTCTGCCCACAGGACGGACAACCCGCACCCCGGCAATGGGTACAGAGCTTGCGCACCAGACGCTGCGCCAGCACACCGAGCAGTGAGGAGCTGAGCAGAAAGGGTTCCACCCCCATATCGGTCAGCCGCGTGACCGCGCTGGCGGCGTCATTGGTATGGATGGTGGCCAGTACCAGGTGTCCGGTCAGGGAGGCCTGAATCGCAATTTGCGCGGTCTCGAAATCACGGATTTCGCCAATGATGATGATGTCCGGGTCCTGCCGCAGAATGGCGCGCAGTGCCTTGGCAAAAGTCAGTTCGATCTTGGCATTGACCTGGGTTTGCCCGACACCGGGAAACTCGTATTCAATCGGGTCTTCCACCGTCATGATGTTGCTATGCCCGGCGTCGAGCCGGCCCATGGCGGCATACAGCGTGGTGGTCTTGCCGGAGCCGGTCGGCCCGGTGACCAGCACGATGCCGTGCGGCTGCGTCACCAGATGTTCAAAACGTTTCAGCACATCGCCTTGCATTCCGAGCGCTTCCAGGCTCAGGCGACCTTCCGATTTATCGAGCAGACGCAGCACCGCGCGCTCGCCGTGCGCACTCGGTAGCGTGCTGACGCGCACGTCCACCGCGCGGGTGCCAATGCGCAGCGAGATACGACCGTCCTGCGGCAGTCGACGCTCGGCAATATCGAGATCGGCCATGATCTTCAGGCGCGAAATCAGGGCCGCATGCAGGGCCCGGTTTGGTTGCACCACTTCGCGCAGGCTGCCGTCGACCCGGAAGCGCACACTGGAATGACGCTCGTAGGGCTCGATATGGATGTCACTGGCACCGTCGCGCGCGGCTTGGGTCAGCAGCGCATTGAGCATGCGGATGATGGGCGCGTCGTCCGAGGTTTCCAGCAAGTCTTCGATGGCCGGCAAATCCTGCATCATTCGCGACAGGTCGGCATCGCTCTCGACCTCACTGACCACCGCCGCCGCGCTCGATTCGCCCTGCGCGTAGGCAGCGCTGATGCGCTGGATCAACGGCGCCGCCGCCAGGGTCTCGATCTGTTGCACCGGGTACTTGCGCATGACCTCACTCAAACCACTGGCGCCCGACTCCGCGTGCAGGCACAGCGTCAACTGGTTGGAATCATCCTGCACCAACAACAACTGGTGAGTTCGGGCAAAAGCGTAGGGCAGCGGGTAACGCATGGCAAGCTGGGACGACTCAGGGCTGTGCCTTGGGGGCGGCAACGGCTGCCGGCCGCCCTGCGGGAAGCGCTGGCAACAAAGGCGCCTCATTGATAGGCGCCAGGCTGCTGGGCGCCGGTTGCGCGGCCTGCAGACCCGAGCGCATCAGTTCGTAGCGGTCCATCGACAAGCGGTCGCTGGTTTGCGAGTCCCGTACCACCACCGGGCGCAGGAACACCATCAAATTGGTTTTATTGCGGCTGCGCGAATCCGTCTTGAAAAGATTGCCAAACAGCGGCACATCACCCAGGCCCGGCACTTTACCGTCGTTGCCGGAATACTTGTCCTGTAACAGCCCGCCCAGCACGACGATGCTGCCGTCATCGACCAGCACGGTGGACTCGATCGTCCGTTTGGATGTCGTGGGCCCGTTGGCGGCAGTCTCGGTGCCTGCCTTGACCGAGGAAGTTTCCTGATAAATCACCAGCTTGACGGTACCGTTTTCATTGATTTGCGGTCTGACCTTGAGCGTCAGGCCGACATCCTTGCGCTCCACCGTGGTAAACGGATTGACTGAATTGCCGCTGGTATTGTTGCTGGTGTAGGAGCCGGTCACAAAAGGCACGTTCTCGCCAATCACGATCTTCGCTTCCTCGTTGTCCAAGGTCAGCAAATTGGGCGTCGACAGCACATTGCCGCTACCGCTGGACTCCAGAAAATTCGCCAGGAAACCCAGCACGTAAACACCGTTGACCCTTTGCGCGGCACCGAAATTGAAGCCAGTCCCGGGCGCAACCGTACCCGCACCGAGCGCCTGGTTGATGATGTTCTTGCCAGCAGCACCGAAATTGGTACCCAACAGGCCAATCACGCCGTCGCCAGACTGTCCCAATGGCCCCTGCCACTGAACCCCGAATTCGGCGGCGCGATCCGCATTCACTTCCACAATCAGACTCTCCACCAACACCTGGGCGCGCCGACCATCAAGCCGGTCGATAACCGCGCGCAACTGGCGGTATTGCGGCTCGGGTGCGGTAATGATGAGCGAATTGGTGGCCGCGTCGGCCTGCACCTGCCCACCCGTGGCAGACACACTGGCCGGCGGCGCAGTTGCAGCGCCGGCCGCTGGTGCGCCCGCCGCGGCAGGCGTTTGACCGGTCATCGCCGCACGCAAGGTGACGGCGAGCTTGGTCGCGTCGGCATTCTTCAGGTACACCACGTAGATGTTGCCGGCCGCACCATTGCCACTGGCCGGCTGGTCGAGCTTGTCAATCAGTGACCTCACCAGGGCAACGCGGGCCGGATTGGCAGCCCGCAGAATCAGCGTGTTGGAGCGCGGCTCGGCAATCAGCGTGGTCTTGAACGAGGTATCGCCACCGACGGTTGCGCCAGCGGAGGACTCGATCAATCGCAACACCAGAGGCGCCAGATCCACCGCAATCGCATGCTTGAGCGCAATCACATCGACACCCGTGGCGTTGGCCACATCCATGGCGGCAATGATGCGCGCCAGACGCCGCAGGTTATCCGAATAGTCGGTGATGACCAGCGAATTGTTGCCCGGGTTGGCGTTGATGGTGTTGTTCGGGCTGATCAAGGGGCGCAGCACCGCCACCAGATTGTTGGCCGCCTCAAAGTTGAGCCGGAAAATTTGCGTGCTGATCTGGTTACCGCTTGCCAGGTCAGCACCGCTGGCGGCGTTGTCGCTGACCGTGACAGCCGAGCTTTGCAGTTTGGCGTCCGCCTCCGGCACTACTTTGTACAGACCAGCCGACTCCACCATGGTGAAGCCCTGCAGTCGCAAGGCGGCCAGAAACTGGTTCATTGCCGCAGTTCGACTGACCGGCTTTTCCGTCACCAGCGTCAGCGTACCCTTGACGCGCGGATCCACCACCACATTGAAGCCGGTGATGCTGGCCATGGTCCGCGCCACGGCATCAATTTCGGCATTGCTGAAGTTCAGCGTAACGGGTTCAGCCGACCGGACTGCGGTCGCAAGCAGCAGCATGCTGATGGCCAGGCAACACACCATGCCGAAGGGACGCCGGAAACTGGTAAATTTCATACAGATTCAACCCACTTTGATGATGGCTCGGGCACCGTCGCGACGCCCGATGATGTTCAGAAGATTGGACAAAGCCTCCAGGCGCTCCGGCGGGGCACTGGCAACGCCCTCAAACCGGAATTTTGAGCCCACCCACTGACCACTGCCGGACAATTGTAGACTGCCCTCCAGCGTCTCCAGCGCAATGCTGGGGCTGGCGCCACCGAGCAGCGAGATGCGATAACTGCCCATCGGTTTGAGTGTTGACAGGCGAGACGACATCTGCGTTGCATCGAGTTGCACACGCCCACCCAGCAACAGGCGACCCGCGGCCCACTGCAGCGTCAGGCCCTGCGTCGTGAGCGTCAGCTGACCATCGGCTTGCACCGTGTTCCAGGGGGTTCCCAGTCCGGTCAGCCACTGCGCCGGCCACTGCGACAGGCTGTCCGCCAGCGCCAGTTCGGTGCCGGACCAACGTGGCTGTATCGTCACACGCCAGGCCTGCTGCATGCAGCAGTCGGCCTGGATTTCAGCACGCAAGCCACCCCAATGGGGGCTAAGCACCCAGACCAGTCTTCCCGGCAGGCTGCTGGCGTCACTGCTGCCGGCACCACCGGCCAGACCGAGACGGGCCGAGCCATGCCAGACGGTCCCCTGGGCGTCATCCAACACCACCCGCCCGTTAAGGGCCGCTTGCAGCGGCTCGGTCAACCAGCGCGCGGGGGCAAGAAACAGGGTAGCCAGCAACAGTCCGAGCAAAGCGCCAGCGCTCGCCCATGACCAAGGAGGGGTCAGTTGCCGGGTCACTTGAGGTTCAGCGTCACAGTGCCATCCCAGTTGCCACTGGCGCCGCGCAACAACCGCGCCTCGCCCGGAACCGCACGCACATTGAGTCGGACCTGTAGCAACCACTGGGCCAGGGCGTCGGCCGAAGCGCCCTTGAAAGTCACGGTTGCACGGTCACCCGCGATCTGTAACTGTGCTGTGGCACCGAATGACTTGACCGATGCATCGAGCAAGCGCCGCGCCTCATCCGCTGCAATCCGCGGCTGTGCCTGCAAGGCTTGGGCCTGCGCCTGAAGACTGCGCATCTGCTGCAGTTGCGCGTCCAGCAGCAAGCGCTGGCTTGCCGCCGAGCGCAAAGTAAGCAGCGCTGGGGCGATGGCCAGCCACCACAGGAGAGCAGCCAGTACCAACATTGCGGCACCGAGCAGCCATTGGCGCTCGCGTCTGGCCAGGGCCTGCCAACGCGCAGCCAAAAGCGAAGAAAAGTTCATGGTGCCACACCCTGTTTGACAAGCAGCGCGTCGCCCTCGGCGCTGACTGCATAAGCCTGGGGTTTGAGCTTGAAGGCAATCGCCGAAATCTCCTCTGGCTTGAGCTTGAGCCCCTTGAGTCTGAGCTCGCCCGCGGCAAATTCCAGCGCCGTCGGTATGCTGCCGGC
>Ga0163199_1002889_pt1 | contig 10467 bp, 8 predicted proteins | sample PL_2010_150m_FD_113537 | JGI IMG/M metagenome (GOLD analysis project Ga0163199, IMG submission 113537) | Freshwater microbial communities from Powell Lake, British Columbia, Canada to study Microbial Dark Matter (Phase II) - PL_2010_150m | ecosystem: Environmental > Aquatic > Freshwater > Lake ...
CATTTCGCGCCAAAGCGTATTACTCAGGACCGGAAGGTATTTCAGGATGATAAAAGGTGATTTATAAGAGATAAACCCATTGAGAAACCGGTCGGCGGTAGAGAGGGCGTAATAATTAGGTACATAAAAGGAATGCCGGTATTCATGAGGTAAAACCGGACTGGTTTGAGTCATCACATGGGCAAAATCGGAGAAATAAATCTGCCGGCTATTCGTATACCATCCGATATTAAGATCCCATGCCAGGCTGGAATTTTCGCTGAACTCCACGGCATATGAGAGCCCGGTAGTCAGGTAATTGTAATCGGAAGTACTTGAGAAGACATTCTTCAATCCTTTTTGATACCCGAAGTAAAATGTTGGAAAATCCGAATGCGACATGATTTTGATTCCATTCTTAATCCGGTAATAGTATTTTGGCGTATACTCCAACCGGATCCCTATATTGGCAGATATCTGGTTTGCAAGCTGCTCGGCTGTAACCTCATCGTTGGCTGGAGAATTGGGCAGGTAGTCGTCTTTGTTGTCAATGAAAGAGAAATTGGTAGCGTTTTCGAGTTCCCTTACATTTTTATATTCGAGTTTCGTGCGTAATACCAGACCGTTCACTATATCTACGCTGTTTGAAAGTTTTAAATAACGGTCTTCATAGAAGCGTGCAAAATTGGTCTTAAAGAATAGTGAAGAGACACCGTTGATAAAAGGTGAAATAGCATCTTCCCGGGAATTGAAATCCTCTGAATAACTTCCGCCGTTCAGCTCAAATGCTCCCCGATGCAGGGGTGAATAGTGGTACCTGATGGCAAGATTGCCCATCAGGGCATTGCGGTTAATGGCATAAGCCACCCTTGGGCGGATTTCCAACGATCGGCCGGGCTTGTAATTTTTGGTGAATAAAACCTCCTGGTTGACTGCAAATCCATCCACAGCATTAAATGTCACCCTGCCGAGGTTGATCAGTCCATAATAGTTGAAATGCCAGGTTGAATCACGAAAGGTGGTGTGACTACCAACAAAAAGTGGTGTGAAAATCCCGAAATTGAATTTATGTTTGCCTACTGTGACGGCTTTCGGATTGTTTTGGACCGCCAAAATTGCTGAATCGCGTTTCTGAAAACTCTTTAACTCTTCGGTTGAGAGCGGAATCGGACGGGTGGTGCTCCAGAAAGTAGTGTCCCGGTCGCTGGCCTTCGGGTCAATTTGTACTTTTACGGACTCGGTTATTTCAAGTTTTTTGAGTGAATCCGGTCTCGTTTGATTCTGAGCCGACTCCATCAATCGGGAGAGTTTGTTCATATCCTGGTTGCTCAGTTCTTTCTTTTCGAGCAAGGCATCAATCTTTTCTCTTTTTTTCTCCGCTGATTTTGACGATTTTACAGCTTTCGCAGGAGCCGTAGTTACCGGTTTCTTGATCTGATTATCAACTTGTTCATGTTGCGTAAGATTCAATAGGTCGAGTACACTCCGGTTAAAGTGAAGATCCGTATATTTCATTGACGTTGAGAACTTTCCATTCCCTTTGATCCCCATCATGCTGGCATCGAACGAGAATTTGTGGCTAACAGGAAGCCAGATGGAGGGGGAGACTTCGTCGTAGGTCATGTAGAGGTTAACGGTCCCGACAGGAGTCTCGAAATTGAGATCGGCTTGTTTCAGGCACCAGTATTCCTCCATGATGTACAGATAGCCTTCGAACAACAGTTTGCTTTTACGTTTTGGCGTCACCTTTATTTTGTTCACTATATTTTTGCCTTCGTAATTAAAGCCCTCATATTTAAAATCATAGTGAGAAAAGGCATTTTTTCCAATCGGCGAAATTAAGATATCGATATTGTCCTGGTAGAGACTTGATCCAAGTATGTCGGTTACCTGAAAATCGATCCCTTTGGGAAAGGAAGAGTTAATCGATTTGATCTTCAGGTCATATTTGTCAGGGGCCACATACGTTATTTGGTTGACACTCTCCTGCACCAGGATATCGCCTGATTTCACGTCGATGTTTTGCTTTTTTAATTGATTCCGAAAGATTCCTGGAATATTTTCTACCTTGATGGTGCCACGAAGATAAGCAGTGGCAGTGTAGCTCTGCATTTGATTGAGATGCACGTAGGAGAGACTGATCACTTTGCGCATGATTGGATAAGCGCGATCAATACCGGCGCTGATGGTAATCTCCTGTAGTTCCTGTATCTGCTCTTCAAGCACTATACTAACAGTGCGGGGTTGAGTTGTAATTGTAAGGGTTTCCGTCCGGGGAGTAAATCCGAGGCTCCGGTAGGTTACCGTATATTTTCCCGCGGGAAGCTCTATTTCGAAGTCACCGTTTTCGTTTGTTGTGGTTCCCTGGGATGCTTCCTTAAAAAAAACCGTGGCAAAAGGAATAGGAACGCCGCTTTTGTCCTTTATGTTCCCATTGAGGTTGTGTGCCATCGTCAGGTTGGCAAATAACCAAAATGTAGTAGTAAGTATGATGAATTTTTTCATCCTCGATTCTTTTGCTCAGGTATACGGTTTACCACATCAAAAGTAGCAAAAAACAGACAAAGAGCAGATCATTCTGCTCTTTGTCTGTAGATGGGATCACAACCTGGTAAGGAATTAATAGGCATTGATGATGGATAGAAAATCTTCTGCTTTGAGGGAAGCTCCACCGATCAATCCACCGTCAATATCAGGTTGGCTGAAAAGTTCTTGTGCATTGGCCGGACTACATGATCCGCCGTAAAGGATAGAGCAGTCATCGGCAATGTTCTGGTTGTATTTTTTTGCAATCAGCTGACGGATAAAAGCAAGCATATCCTGTGCCTGTTGTGAACTGGCTGTCCTGCCTGTTCCGATGGCCCAGATAGGTTCATAGGCGATGGCAATCTTACTGAAATCTTCAGCAGACAGATGAAAGATGGTCTCCTCCAACTGATTTTGGACGAAAGTGTTTTCAGTTCCTGCTTCGCGGATGGCAAGGGCTTCGCCGCAGCAATAGATAGGAGTTAAACCCTGAGCGAGGGCCAATGCAATTTTTTTGTTGAGGATCTCACTCGTTTCGTGGTAGTATTCGCGTCGCTCGGAATGCCCGATAATGACGTAGGTTGCTCCGGTTGATTGAATCATGGATACTGATACTTCGCCGGTAAAAGCGCCTTTCGGCTCTGCTGCGCAGTTTTGAGCGGCAACGCATACGCGTCCCGGGTCAACGGCAGCCGTTACGCTGGTAAGGTGTGTAAAAGGAGTGCCCAAAACGACAACGACGTCTTTCGCGCCTTTTTCGGCAACCAAATCATTTACTTGTTTGGCTAAAGCGACTCCTTCACTGACAGTTGTATTGCATTTCCAGTTACCGGCTACAATTTTTTTTCTCATGGTCGGTGATATTTAAATTTTGAGGTTATTGATTTCCTGGCAAAGATAAGAATCAGGCTTTGAACCAGCTATTGTCAGACAGCATTAAACATTGATTTAACTATTTGGTTACGTTGACTACCAGACGGGTCATCTCCTCAACTGTGGGAAGATCATTGTAGTGCCATTTGCCCATGATGGTTCCGCTCCGAAGGTACAAAAGCCCCGGATTGGACCGGATGATGGTCTTCAATGTAATTTCATCCCCAAAAAGAAATTCATAGGTTGGGTGTGCCCTATTTTTGAAGTCTTCCAGCCTTTGTCCGGTTGTAGAGGTGAGACAGACAAACTTGTATCCGGCAGATCTTGTCCAATCTGCCAATCTGTTGATCTGCTCCTGTTTTTTTAGCGAACTTTTTGTCAGATTGGGAGCTACCAGGAAGAAAGTTGGCTTGTCATCGGCAAAAAAGAAATTGGTCACATCATCGCCCGGTGCAGTATGCATCTGAAAATCATGAATGGGAGGAGTATATCCTTTTTCGACAAGTACAGCCGCGCCCATCGATTCATACTTCCAATTCAGTGTATCCTGCCAGGGATAATCAGTATCACTGAATTGCTGAACTGCATTGGTCTTTTTGTTGCGGTAATAAAAACTGTTTTTGTATATGTCGCCATGCTTTCCTGCAGGCATTTTCATGGATTCAGGGATGTTCACTCCCACTTTATAAGGCCGGAAATCAAAAACCGGATCATGCCGGTACGACCATGTAACAAAACCTAGGTAGACAAAGGAAATAATGGATATCCGGTAGTAGCGCCATTTCCCTAATACAACAGGTTCAATATTGTTCCGTCTGGCATAGACCAGCATGACCATGGCAGAAAGCAAGATGTTCTTATAAAATGTTTCCCAGTTTGTGATAACCAGTGCATCCCCGAAACAGCCACAATCCGTAACCGGATTTTTAAGGGCTACATAAAGGGTCAGCGGGGTAAAGAATGCCATGAAGATAAGCCCGAAGAGTGAGGCCAATTGGATTCTGACACATAGCAACATGGCCGCACCAATAAGAAATTCGGCAAAAGGCAGCAGGTAAGAGCCTATCGGGGCAAGGATGGTCAGGCCGTTAAGTCCCATGGAATTAAGATAATCCACCAGTTTATACTCTAATCCCCACGGATCAATGCCCTTTACAAAACCGGAGAAGATGAATACCAGTCCGAAAACCCAGCGTGAAATAGTTGTAAGATTCTTCATATTTCAGTTTCGAATTCCATTTTGATTAAAGCGAAAACCGAATAATTGATCATGTCGAGGTAGTTGGCATCAACACCTTCCGATACAAGCGTTTTTCCCTGATTGTCCTCGATCTGCTTGGTCCGTTTGATCTTCATCAGGATCAGGTCTGTGAAAGAACTGATGCGCATCTTCCGCCAGGCTTCACCATAATCGTGGTTCTTGTCCAGCATCAGTTTCTTCGCCTTTTCCAACTTGGCCATATACAACATTTCGGCCCTGTCGTGGGGAAGTTCCTCCTCCATTGCCCCCAGTTCGAGCTGGATCAAGGCTAGGGCGCAGTAGTTGATGATGCCGATAAACTCTGAACGGGCATCATCCTCAATTTTTGCCATCCCGGTCTCTTCGATGGTGCGGATTCTTTGCGCCTTGATGAAGATTTGATCGGTCATGGAGGAGGGGCGTAAGATGCGCCAGGCAGTACCGTAGTCTTTCATCTTCTTGAGAAAGACCTGTCTGCAAAGGCCGATTACATGTTCGTATTGTTCTTTGGTTTGCTTCACCTAAGGTGGTTTTTAGATAGATTCTGCTTTTGATTACCAGAACTCAAATATATAAAAAGCTGATGAATGAAGCGCTAATCCGACGAAAACTGATACTTTTCTATTACCCATCCGTTTGCTGACCAAAATCATTTTGCAGGATGGTATGAATAACGATTTGCAATTCTGGTAAGCCTGTTTGGATGATCTGCCAGACAGCTTCCAGTTTAATATTGAAATATTCGTGAGAAATTAAGTTTCTGAATGACCTTACTTTGTACCAGGGGTAGTCATACTTTTCCAGAATATCCGAGGAAACATAATTTATCGCTTCTCCAATGACTGAAAACTGGAACAATACGGCATCATGTATCAAATTATTGTTGATAAATGTTTCTATTGTTTCGTTTGATATATATTGATTTATCGACAGGATAGCTTCATAAATATGTTTTATCCTTCTATAGCTATCGGAATGTTTGTCTTTCATAAATCAGTTTTAGGTCTGGTTTCACGTAGTCAAGAATGTAAGGTTTAAATGTATCGAAAAAGCCGATATCGATCTTTCGGTTGACAAGTTTCTCCAACTGGAATTTTACTTCTGCAAGATCGAAGTAACTGAATTTCTCGTCCGCTTTGATGGCCACATCAATGTCACTTTCAGGATTGTCATCACCTCTTGAAAATGAACCATAGATCCAGGCCGAATGAATTGCTTCGAAATTTCTGATACCAGACGCCAGACGGTTGATGATTTCTTTCCTGCTAATTTTCATAAATGCGAGATAGCGTATCTCTTTCTCAGCTAATTGCAGAGCTTGTAATGCCAATTCTTCATCTGCAACTTCATATCCTATCTTATCTGATAACCAGGCAATGGTTAAGTCATCTTCAGGGAAATCAAAATAAGCAGCGAGTTTCACGATCATTACTCTTGCTGCTCTACGTTTCCCCCGTTCAATTTTGCTTAGAATTGCCTGGTCGATATCCAGATACGCAGATAATACCCGCAAGGGAAGGTGTTTTTCTTCCCTAAGTTTTCTGATCTTTTCACCGAAACTATTCATCTTGACGTATTATACTTTGACAAAAATAGTCAAAAATAAATTGATATAGGCTATTTGACGCAATTAAATCAGCTATCTATTTTGGATGTATCGCTTTAGAATTACTACTTTTGTTTTTGTGGGAGATCAGGATTGTTGTGATTTTGATTTTTGCTCACAGTGCCTGAACTTTTTGCACCAAAGACTCATTCGATGTTATTTCAACAAATTGACAGACCATTCTACCGACGAAAAAAAACGCTGCAACTGAATGGCGAACTTATTCTGTTGGACCAACCGGTGGTTATGGGTATCCTCAACCTCACCCCAGACTCTTTTTACGATGGCGGCAGGTACCAAAAAGAGAAAAAAGTGCTTCTCAGGGCAGAGGAGATCCAAGAGCAGGGCGCCCTGTTGATTGATATTGGCGCTGTTTCAACCAGACCGGGAGCCTCGGAAGTTTCAGAACAAGAGGAGATCGACCGGTTGCTTCCTGCTGTGAGGGCCATCCGCAAAAATTTCCAGCATGTCAACCTTTCCATAGACAGCTACAGGTCTGAGGTAATCAGGAGGATCGTCAGTGAGACTGGCGACTGCATGGTCAACGATATTTCCGGGGGTATGCTAGATGATAAAATGTTTGAGACAGTTGCAAAATTAGGACTTCCGTATATTTTAACGCACCTGCAGGGTACACCACAGACGATGCAGAAAAATCCATCTTACCGGGATGTAGTCAAGGATATTTTGCTGGACCTTTCCGATAAGGTGAACAGGCTGAAGTTGTTGGGAGTAAATGATATTATCCTGGATCCCGGTTTTGGATTCGGGAAAAATCAGGATCACAACTACGAACTTTTAAACCGTATCGATTCGTTTCGTCTTTTTGAGTTACCTTTGCTGGTGGGATTATCCCGTAAGGCCATGATTTGGAGGCTTCTGAAGATAACACCGCAAGAGAGCCTGAACGGAACGACTGTACTGAACACACTTGCACTGATGGGTGGAGCTGATATTCTCAGGGTTCATGATGTTCGTGAAGCCGTTCAAACCATCAGGCTGGTCTCAGAACTTAAAAAATGATTTATGTCGGAATTCTTTATACACATCAAGTTTTTAGATATCCTTGATATACTGTTTGTTGCATTTCTGTTCTACGAATTGTATAGTCTGGTCAGAGGAACCGTTACATTTAGTATTTTTCTGGGGATATTTTTTGTATTTATAGCGTGGGTTGTAGTTCGTGCTTTGAAAATGGAGTTGCTGGGCTCTATCCTGAGTCAACTTTTTGGGGTAGGTATGATAGCCATTATTGTGGTTTTTCAGCAGGAGATTCGCAGGTTCCTGTTGATGCTTGGAAACAGTTATCGTACAAACAAAGGAATTTCGATCGGTTCTCTTTTTGCGGGTCAGTTCAGGAATATTTCTCCGGCTGGTATCAAATCCATTGTTGATGCCTGCATTCAGATGTCCAAATCGAAGACCGGGGCATTGGTAGTTATTTCCAGGGAAAATGAGTTAAAAGAGTACATTCGTACCGGTGAATTCATTGATTCTGAAATACGTACCGATCTGATAAGCAGCATATTTTTCAAAAACTCACCCCTTCATGACGGGGCATGCATTGTAGCTTCCAACCGGATTCAGGCCGTCCGGTGTATTTTGCCCGTATCGTCCAGTCAGGAGATAAATCCGGCGCTCGGTTTGCGGCACCGCGCAGCGATTGGTATGTCTGAAGTGACTGATGCTTTTACGATTGTTGTGAGCGAAGAGACCGGTAAAATTTCTGTATCTGAAGGCGGCAAACTGGTAGAAAACGTTAGTCCGGATGAGTTGTTCAGAATCCTTCAGTCCGAACAGAAGAACTAAACACAGCTTTATCCACTACTCCCAACTTATAACTTCAGGCAATGACCGAACCGAATAATTTTGGCAGGAAATTCGTTTTTGATCCAGATATGGGGTAAATTTATATAAAACCTATCAAAGAGAATGGAAAAGGAGACTCCAACGAAAGCACTGGCAATACCGGATGAAGTATTAATGAACAAAATATACTTAATCCGCAATCAGAATGTAATGATAGACAGCGATTTGTCTCTTCTGTACGGGGTTGAGACGCGTCGGTTAAATGAGCAAGTTAAACGCAATCAGGCACGGTTCCCAGAGGATTTTATGTTTAGATTGTCTGAGGATGAATTTAATAACTTGAAGTCGCAATTTGCGACATCAAGTTGGGGAGGCCGTCGAAGACTTCCGTATGTTTTTACAGAACACGGTGTTTTAATGCTATCAAGTGTTTTGAACTCGGAGAGGGCCATAAAAGTTAACATTCAGGTTATGCGTATTTATGTTCGTATGCGTGAAATGATGATGCTTAACAAAGATATTTTGCATCGCCTGGAAAGTATTGAAAGGAATATAAATGGTCAGGATAGAAAATTTCGGACAGTTTTTGAATATCTCAAACAGTTTGAACATACCAAACAGCAAGAATCAAAACAAAGGGATCGCCCTCAAATAGGATTTAAATCATCGAACGAATAGAAGACAATTAGCAAGCAGTAAAAACGCCCGAATTTTCATTCGAGCGTTTTTAAATCTGATGCTAAAGCATCGGAGTCCAGTACTTTATCCTTTACTTGCCCTGAGCCTGTCGAAGGGTCCTTTATCCTTATTTTGTCGCATCAAGGTGCACCGATTTCACGGCTCTTCCTGATGGATCGGCATTGTTTCTGAACGAAGGATCCCAGGCCAAAGCTTCAGGGGTGCTGCAGGCGATAGACGGTACGGATGGCACACAGGAGGCTGCCGTATCCGAAGGAAAGTGTTCGGCGAAAATAGAACGGTAGAAATACTCTTCTTTCGACATTGGCGTGTTGATGGGAAATCGGAAAGCGGCACTTTTCATCTGGTCGTCGGTTACCTTTTCGGCAACCATCGCTTTGAGAGAATCGATCCAGTTGTAACCTACACCGTCGGAAAACTGCTCTTTCTGGCGCCATGCTACGCTGGCCGGCAGGTAATCTTCGAATGCCTTGCGGAGGATCCATTTTTCCATTTTTCCATCTTTGGCCATCTTGTCTTCAGGATTCAGGGCCATGGCAACATCCATAAATTCTTTGTCAAGGAACGGCACCCTTCCTTCTACGCCCCATGCAGCCAGTGATTTGTTGGCGCGGAGACAGTCGTAGAGGTGCAGCTTGCCCAGTTTGCGGATGGTCTCTTCGTGGAATGCCTGCGCGTTGGGCGCTTTGTGGAAGTAGAGGTATCCGCCGAATATTTCATCGGCGCCTTCACCGGAAAGAACCATCTTGACCCCCATCGATTTGATGACCCTTGACATCAGGTACATTGGGGTGGAGGCCCTGATAGTGGTCACATCATAAGTTTCGAGGTGATAAACCACATCCCGTAAGGCATCGAGTCCCTCCTGTACGGTGAAGTGAATTTCGTGGTGAACCGTTCCGATGTGGTCGGCCACTTTTTTTGCCGCGATTAAGTCGGGCGATCCGACGAGTCCGACTGCAAAAGAATGCAGGTTGGGCCACCAGGCCTCTTCCTGGTCCTGGTCTTCAATCCGTTTGGCGGCATATTTTTTGGCAATTGCCGAGATAACTGACGAATCTAGTCCGCCTGATAGCAGCACACCATAAGGCACATCTGACATCAGCTGACGGTGGACGGAATCTTCGAGGGCTTTACGGAGTACCTCAATGCTTGAAACATTGTTTTTTACATTGTCATATTCTGTCCAGGAACGGCTGTACCATTTTTTCGGAGCACCTTCTTTGCTGTAAAGGTAATGGCCAGGCAAGAACTCCTCAATTTTTTTGCAAACACCCTCAAGCGCTTTCAGCTCGGAAGCAACATAAAACTGCCCGTCGGCATCCCAGCCCATGTAGAGCGGCATGACACCGATATGGTCGCGGGCAATCAGGTAGCAATCTTTTTCACGGTCGTACAATACAAAGGCAAAGATGCCGTTGAGATCTTCGATGAAGTCAATCCCTTTTTCCTGGTAAAGCGCAAGGATAACCTCGCAGTCAGACTGAGTCTGGAACTCGAATTTACCTTCGAGCTGCTTCCTGAGATCACGGTGGTTGTATATCTCGCCATTGACGCCCAGGACCAGGTTCCTGTTTTTGCTGTAAAGAGGTTGACGGCCTGAAGCCGGATCGACGATGGCCAGCCTTTCATGAGCGATGATTGCATGCTCATCAACAAAGATCCCCGACCAGTCTGGTCCGCGGTGCCTGATCCGTTTCGACATTTCCAGGGCTTTGGTACGAAGTTGCTCTGA
>Ga0163199_1002890_pt1 | contig 10467 bp, 14 predicted proteins | sample PL_2010_150m_FD_113537 | JGI IMG/M metagenome (GOLD analysis project Ga0163199, IMG submission 113537) | Freshwater microbial communities from Powell Lake, British Columbia, Canada to study Microbial Dark Matter (Phase II) - PL_2010_150m | ecosystem: Environmental > Aquatic > Freshwater > Lake ...
CAAACGTTGCGTACTACATTCTTTAATCATGCCCAAAGAAGGTGCTCCTGCAAAACCAATATACTCAACCTTCTTTTTCTTGCCGTTTAGGACATATTTTATAGCTGGAATGAGATCGGTATCTGAACTAATGATGACTGCGGTGTCATACAAGTCGTCTGTCGCCCCGATAACTAGATCAACAGCTAATTTCACATCAACACCCTTTTCGCGTATTCGCCCACTATCGTACATGATTTTTCCAGGCTTTATTTCAAAACCGGTTGACCGAAGAGTTTCAAGGAACTGTTGCTGTTTCCGTACCAATAGCTCTCCTTTTTCAGAATTATCGTGGTTCCGGACAATCCCGACATAATACCTCTTTGAAATGATTTCCCGTTCTCCCGCGATGTGCGAAACGAATGCAGAAAAATCAAATCGCTTCTTTTCTTCGGGCAATCCAAAGGTCTTCAATTTGTTGTATGTGTTGCTTCCATCAATATACAGAGCGACCCTTTCTTTTTTACCAAGTATCATCAGCCTATTCTACCAAAAACAAACCACCCCTGCCCAGAGGACAGAGGTGGTGCGGTTAGAGATTCACTATAGCACCGTACAAGGGGTTTTACAAGGAACTTGTGGATAACGAAATAATGGGGCGATAATGGGGACCCTCCTTCGCCCCTACTTCGCTAAAGCTACGCAGGGCGCGGCGGAGCTGCCGCGTGATACGATGTGCTTGATGATGAGCTTTGAGTCGTCCTATGGGATAGTACTGCTTACCGACGAGAGGAAAGAACATATTTTACAATTCCATCCCGATATTAGGGGTTCTCTGCGGTACTTCGGTGCAACACTCGCTAACCCAGAGCACGAGATCTACTCCGTACATGATCCCTTGGTCGTCATTTGCTACCGATTCTTACCGAAACGCAAACGATTTCTCGCAATCGTAGTGAAGCTAGGGAAGCGACCATTCGTCCTTACCGCATATCTTGCTAAAAGTATTAAAAGAGATACACTATAATCATGATTACGTATCAGTATGACAAAGAGGCAGATATCTTCTACTTCTCGCAGGGCAAGCCGAGTGCTTCTGATGAGACCGTCGAGGCAGGTAATGATGTCCTTATCCGCATAAGCCCGCGTTCCAAGCGCGTACGCGGCTTTACTTTACTGAATGCATCGCATCGCGTAGCCCGCACTTCTCGTGGTATGACGCTCCCTTTCAATCTAGCTTCTGTCTCAATCGCCTAGGTAGGAACCAAAACGCCACCACCAACCTCAACGTCTCCACCGCCACCTACATTTTCTTAGCTTTTGCTTAGGCATCTACCTCGCCTTTGCATAATAGAATAATGGGGACAGCCACCATTGTTTCAGAAATTGTGTGTCCTAATTTGGGATAATGGGGACAGCCACCATTGTTTCAGAAATAGTATGGCATTAAGAGAATAGAGTTCGTACAGATATCTATCCGGTAGTGAGGCCAGACATCTGTTTTATTTCTCCTGAAAAGAAATCAACGAGGTCTTGTTTTGTTGGCACAGGGCGATTGAGCATGATAATCGCATCCTCGGTAATATCATCAAGGTATATAGTCTGTTCCAAGAATAATCGGTCATTGAATGCCTCATTGTATTTCTCCCGTGGGGATAATGGGGACAGCCACCATTGTTTCAGAAATAGTATGGCATAATGTAGTTCATGAATGCGTATTGAAGTCAGGCTTCAATTCAACAAATCCGAATCAAATTCCTGTCTCCGCGGCGGCTCCGCCGCCGCGGGGGTTTCTGGTATGCTATACTAGCAACATGAATCGAATCGTAAAAAAAGTAGCTGATATAAAGACCAGATACGGCACATTCCGTTGTGTATTTGAGCCGGAACGCGACATGGGAGGATACACTGCCGAGGCGGTCGGTCTTTCTGGCGCGTTGTCGTGGGGGAAGACGCTCGCCGACGCAAAGCGGCGCGTTGTGGAGGCGATTGAAGTCGCCGTTGAGGGCGATGCTGTCATAGCGGCGCACAAAGCGGGATACATCGCTCTGCGCAAGTCGCCAAGGGTTTTTGCATAAGCCATGAGCATAGTGCCGGTACTTGCCGCTCGTGAAGTATTGCGGCGCCTGCGGCGTGCCGGATTTCAAGTCGTGAGTCAGCATGGGAGTCATACGAAATAAAGGGGACAGCCACCATTGTTTAGTGAATAGTGTGTCATAATGAAGATGAGAAAGGGGACCCTCCTTCGCCAAAGGCTTCGGATGGGCGCGGCAGCCACCATTGTTTCAAATACCGACCCAGAACCGCGGCGGCGGAGCCGCCGCGGGATTGCGATGGGTTATAATGTAGAGCATGAGAGTTTATTACACTGAGTGTCGCTTGACACCATTTCGCTTATAAGCGAATATACCTATGCAGGTACTGCACTACCTTGATTCTCGCGGCAACGACGCCTATCAGGACTGGCTCGACAAGATTCGAGATATAACAGGACGAGTTGCAGTACAACGCCGTGTCGACCGCATCGTCAACACTGGAAATTTAGGGAGTCACGGTTTCTGTGGTAATGGCGTCTGGGAACTCAAGATTGATGTCGGTCCCGGTTATCGCGTCTATTATGCCGAAACGAACAAGAGGACCGTTATGATCCTCTTCTGTGGCGGGACCAAGCGGAATCAGGAACGAGATATCACACAGGCAGTGAAATATTGGAAGGAGTATCAACAGCGAATATGAAAACTACAAAAACAAAAAAGATAGCAACACATCGCACGCACGACGAAGCCACTATTGAGAGTTTTCGCCGTGACCCGAAGTTTGCCGCCGCGTATCTCAATGCAGTACTCAGTGATGGCGACCGTGCTGAAATCATGACTGCTGTTCGGTATCTGACCGAGGCGTTTGGCGGCGTCCAAGCTGTTGCAGAGAAAACGCGGCTTAATACGACGACCCTGTATCGAACTCTTTCGGCGCAAGGGAATCCCGAACTGAAGAGTTTTATGGAGATTATGAAGGCTGTCGGCATGCGCATTCTCGTAGAACCGCTTAGTCCAGCACATCGATAAGTCAATATGACAAACCTCATCAAGCTCGATACGAAGGAATACCCGGTGAGTATTGAGGAGTTCCATCGCCGGTTCCCAAACACCTCGTTCACCGCGCAGATACCCTTTGCCGACCTCGGCTACGCGATTGTCTTCCCAGCTCCGCAGCCCGCGCACAACGCCGCGACGCATTACGCGAAGGAGGTCACTCCCGCCCCAACGCATAAAGGGCACTGGGAACAGCGGTGGGAGATCGTTCGGCGAGAGAGGAGTACTGGGTGATACACTATATATATGTGGAAGCGAATTATTCATTTCGTCCAGTATCATAACTTCTTCACTATCGCGGTTATGGCGCTCTTCGTGGGCGCTTCGGCCTCGTTCGCCGCGAGCCCCGACCTGCAGAAGAGCGTGCTCGCCAAGACCGATGTCGTGCGCTCGGTGGACAACACCTTCCTCGTCAACACCGATTTCGATACCTATGATATGGGGCTCAAAATAACGGCGGTGACCCAAGACACCGACACTTATTACATCGATTACACCTACAACACCATCGTACAAAACGACTACGTCTGGCAGCCGACGCCGGTAACCGACTCAATGAAGATATCAAAGAAGGAATTAGCAGGGCGCGACCTCGGTCTCTACGTTGCTGAGGAGCTCGGGCAGCTCGTTACCCAACAGGTCGGGTATCTGAAGGAGGTTCAGACACGAGAGAAAGAGAAGGGTGCATCGCAGAAGGTGATAGCCACCGAATACTCCGGCCTCGTCGGGCGCTTCCTCGGCACCGAGGAGCAGACGTTTGAGGGGTACACGCCGGTCAAGCCGCCGCCGCCTGTTGAAATCGCACAGTCGAATGAGCCTGATATGAGCGGGGCAGCGGCTATAGCCGCAATACCCTCTGCCGTCGACTCCAATGGCCTGAGTCTGACTTCGTATGGAGCATCGGTTACAGGTTCGCCTGTAGTGACGCGTGACCAGTTGCAGGCGATTATTCAGGACACGGTCAGACAACTCCTCGCGGGCGGGACTGCTACGACGACCGCGACGTCGACCCCTCCTTCTTCTCCACCACCTTCATCCACACCTCCACCGGCTGATACCACCCCTCCTCCATCAGAGACGACACCTCCGCCCGTAGCCACGACTACTCCGCCAGTAACTCCTCCGACCGAGCCTGTTGCCACCACCACGCTCCCAGCGGCTCCAGTCGAACCCATCGCCACAACTACACCGCTGGTAGTCCCAGTCGAACCTGTCGCAACAACCACAGCTACAACTACCCCAGCATAGCCCCGCTTGCTCTGGTGCTATACTTCTAGCATTGATCCTATAATTTTTTCCTATGGCAATCAGAGTCGCTATCAATGGGTTCGGTCGTATCGGCAGGGCGTTTGCACGTCTCTCATACGGGCGCGGTATTGAAATAGTCGCGGTGAACGACCTCGGTTCGCTCGAGAATCTCGCGTACTTGCTCAAATACGATACGGTGTACGGTCAGGCACCTTTTACAGTAGACAGTAAACAGGAAACAGAAAACAGTAAGATGCTGATGATTGACGGCAAGGAGGTGAAGTTTCTGTCGGAGAAAGAACCGACGCAGTTGCCGTGGAAGGAGCTCGGCATTGATGTCGTCGTTGAATCGACCGGATTTTTTACGGATTACGAGAAGGCACAGGCGCATCTTACGGCCGGCGCACGAAAGGTTGTTATCACCGCACCAGTGAAAGAACAGAAAACAGAAAACAGCCAACAGCAGACAGAAATTCTTGGTGCAACGGTCTTGATGGGGCTGAACGAAGACCGCTTGAAGACCTGCCAGATGTCGAGCAATGCCTCCTGCACCACCAACGCCGCGAGTCCGGTCATTGCCATTCTCGATGAAGCCATCGGTATCGAGAAGGCGGTGCTCTCGACGACGCACGCCTACACCGCGAGTCAATCAATCGTGGACGGTCCCTCGAAGAAAGATATGCGCGAAGGGCGCGCAGCAGCGATGAACATCGTGCCGACCTCAACCGGTGCAGCGCTCGCAGTCGCCGAGGCGTATCCGCAGCTCACCGGCAAGTTCGACGGCATCAGCCTCCGCGTGCCGGTAGCGGCTGGCTCGATAGCGGACATCACGTTTATCGCGAAGCGCGCGACGACACGGGAGGAGGTGAATGAGCTCTTGCGCGCGGCTGCGTCAGAGCCGCGCTGGGAGGGCATCTTCGCGACCACCGACGAAGAGCTCGTCTCAAGCGATATCGTCGGCAGGCCGGTCGCGTCTATCGCAGACCTCTCTATGACGCGCGTGGTCGACGGTAACCTCGTAAAGGTGCTCGCGTGGTATGACAATGAGATGGGATATACCGAAAGCCTAGTGAGACATGTGCTGGCTGCCGCCAAAGCGTGAGGATCATGAAAGTATTTTTCGCTGCTGATCACGCCGGCTACGCGCTCAAGAACGCGCTCATTGAGCACGTGCGCACGCGCGGATACGAGGTCGAGGACTTAGGAGCATTTACACTCGACCCCGAGGATGATTATCCGGATTTTATGACTCCGCTCGCGAAGCGTGTCGTTGCCGACCCAGAGTCGGTTGGCATCATTATCGGCGGGAGCGGGCAGGGAGAGGCGATGTGTGCGAACCGCGTGAAGGGGGTCCGCGCTGCCGTATTTTACGGGCCGATGCGCGTCACCGCCGCGCTCGAGATAGAAGGCGGACATTCCGAAGATAGCTTCGACGCGATACGTCTCCCGCGCCGCCACAACGATGCGAACGTGCTCTCAATAGGCGCGCGCTTCGTCTCCGGCGAGGAGGCCGATGAAGCGGTGCGCATATTCTTGGACACGCCGTTCTCCGGCTCACCGCGCCACGCTCGAAGACTCGCGAAATTCTAGAACAGGTAACAGAAGACAGTAAACAGATTACAGTCTGAAAATACGAAACAGGGATTTCCTGTTTTCTGTGAGCTGTGTACTGCTATACTATCCGCAATGGGTCTTGTTACCCCGGCTGTACTGCCATCCTCGCGCAAAGATCTCGAGGAGAAACTCGCTTTGTTTGCCAGAATGCCCAGCGTGGGCCGGATACAGATAGATGTGGTCGACGGAAAGTTCGCATCGCCAGCATCGTGGCCCAGTATCAAATCTGATTTGATACTGGGCACGCCCTCTGAGTTGGAACAGATGGTTACGGAAGGGTACATGCTTCCGCGGCTTGACTGCATCGAGTACGAGATTGATTTGATGTGCCTCGACGCCGAACGAGCCGCCGCTCTCTGGCTCGCGCTCGGCGCGACTCGGCTCATATTCCATGCCGAGAGCACAACCGACCTGCCGCGGCTCCTCGCGTCGGTGCGCGGACGCTTCGGTGCCGGCGACGGGTTCGTCCCCGGTCTCATCTCCTACGGCCTCGCGATGAACATCGCGAGTGATCTCGCGCTCTTGGAGCCCTGCTTGAGCGAGATACAGTTCGTGCAGTTCATGGGCATCGCGCGAATAGGACAGCAAGGGCAGGCTTTCGATCCGCACGTTATCAAGAAAGTCAGCGAGTTCCGAGCCAAACATCCCGAAATCCCCGTACAAGTTGATGGCGGTGTAACTCTCGCAAGCGCCCACGAGCTCACGGCGCTCGGCGTCACTAATCTCGTCGTCGGTTCTGGCATCTTGAAGGCCAGCGATCCATCAAAAGCGCTCGCGGAGTTTGAGAAGCTTCGAACATCGTATGGCGTCTGAAAAAGGTCACCTTCATACTGATATACTTTATTCATGGCACTTACCGACGAACAGGCACGCGCGCTGCAAATGCAGGCGGAGAAAATTCGCGAGACTATCATAACCTCTCTTGTCGCGGCAGGAAGCGGGCACACCGCGGGGCCCCTCGATATGGCGGACATCTTCACTGCATTTTATTTTCATATTCTAAATCACGACCCGAAGCAGCCTGAGTGGGAAGAACGCGACAGGCTCATACTCTCTAACGGCCACATTTGCCCAGTCCTCTACGCCACCCTCGCACACAGCGGTTACTTCCCGGTTGAAGAGTGCCTCACGTTACGCAAATTTGGGAGCCGGCTCCAGGGGCACCCAGAGCGTACCCGTTTGCCCGGTCTCGAGACTACCTCAGGCCCTCTTGGTTCGGGGCTCTCGCAGGCGTCAGGTGTTGCCTACGCTCTCCGCATGGACGAGATGTCCGACCTCCGAGGTCCTACATCAGATGTAGGACCTCGGAGGTCGGACATGGGCGAAGGTGGTGGAAAACGACGCGTGTATTGCCTGATGAGCGACGGCGAACAAGAGGAGGGAAATACGTGGGAGGCCGCAATGTTCGCGGGAAAAAATAAGCTAAGCAATCTCACTGCGGTGATGGACCGCAACAACATCCAGATAGACGGCAACACCGAAGACGTTATGCCGCTCGAGCCTCTGGCAGACAAATATCGCGCCTTCAATTGGCATGTGCTTGAAGTGAACGGTCACGATATCCCCGCGTTCATTGCGGCGGTTGAAGAGGCAAAAGCTATTTATGAGAAGCCGACGCTTATCATTGCGCACACCATATCGGGCAAGGGCGTTCCCGAGATTGAGGGCGACTATCACTGGCACGGCAAGCCGCCTACTGCTCTGGAGGGCAAACGATTTTTGGAACAGATACAGCGCGGCTTCACGCTCATTGAACTGCTGGTGGTGATAGCCATCATCGGCATTCTCTCGGCGGTCGTGCTCGCGTCCCTTTCTACAGCGCGTTCGCGAGGGAACGATGCGGCGGTGAAGCAAAGTATGCACGGCGTACAAGTCCAAGCAGAATTGTATAGCATAGGAAATGGCGACTATGGCTTCATAGGATATAGCACGGCCTGCAATGCGGGGATGTTTACCGACTTGGTCATCGCGCGTGCGAAAGCGAACGTCGATAGCTCGAACGGTTCAGCAGGCAAGGTCTATTGTTATGCCAATAGTAGCGAGTACTTGATGATCGCCGACCTCTCTTCAGGCTACTGGTGCATTGACTCCACTGGTGCTGCGAAAGAGAAAGCGGGCGCCGCGCCGGTAAGCCTGCCCACAGACAATGTGTGCCCCCTCTAATATCTATGTTGAATCCTAATGCACATCTTTCTGAAAAAATATTTGCGGATGACGTGCCACAGGCACCCACGCGTGACGGATTCGGTAAGGGCTCGGTAGAGGCAGGGCAGGCCGACCCGCGCGTCGTAGTCCTCTGCGCCGATCTCAAGGAGTCGACGCGCGCAGAATGGTTTGAGAAAGAATTTCCAGAACGTTTTGTCGAACTCGGGGTTGCCGAGCAGAATATGGCAACCGTTGCCGCGGGTATGGCTGCCGCGGGTAAGATACCGTTTATCGCGAGCTACGCGGCATTTAGCCCTGGTCGCAATTACGAGCAGATACGCACGACCATCGTACTGAACTCGATGCCGGTGAAAGTGTGCGGTATGCACGCAGGCGTCTCGGTGGGCCCCGATGGTGCAACGCATCAGATGCTCGAGGATATCGGTATGATGCGCATGCTCCCGAGCATGACGGTTATCGTCCCGGGGGACGCAGAAGAGGCGCGAAAGGCGGTCGTTGCCGCGGCGAAAACTGACGGACCGGTATACCTGCGCTTCGGGCGCGCGGCAACACCAGTTTTCACAACTTCCGATACACCATTCTCCATTGGGAAGGCGCTCACGCTCTGGGAGTCTGAGGCACCGCAGGTCGCGCTGCTCGCTACCGGCTCACTGAGTCATACCGCGCTTCTCGCGGCCCAGCGGCTTGCCGCCGAGAGCATCGAGAGCATCGTGCTCCACGTGCCGACCGTGAAGCCGCTCGACGAGGGAGCGATACTCAGAGCGGCGAAACGGGCGAGCCGCGTCATTACCATCGAAGAGCATCAAGTCGCAGGTGGTTTTGGTAGTGCCGTCGCTGAACTACTCTCAGAGAAACATCCGGTACCGCTCAAACGGCTCGGGATACAGGACCAGTTCGGCCAATCAGGTTCCCCTGATGAACTTTTGAAACACTATGGGCTTGATGCGGAGAGCATCGCGGAAGCCGTGCGGGCGTTTATTCGTATATACTGAAAATATGAACAGTAACGGCAACTTCTATCTTTCTATGGTGTTCGTGTTTCTCGCCGGCGCTCTCGCAATGTGGGCGATCGTGCATATCGCAACAACACCTCCATCCTCTAAACCTGCCGTGACGGGTTCTGAAGGGAGCTACTCGTCGCTCCAGAATGTCATATTGAAATAATGAGTTAGAACGACTCGACGCGATATTCGGCCGGAGCGTCGGCGATATAATTCTCTAACGCGGAGCGAGTGAGAAGACCTTTCTGTGCACCTATTTCTTGCACGACCGCCATAGCGTTCACTGGTCCCCAGAGAAGTGCTTCGGCAAGCGGTTTACCGAGAGCGAGCGCCGCGACGAACGTAGAGGTCGTTGCGTCGCCCGCACCCGTGCGGTCGTAGGCGGGCTTCGGGTCGGGATACATAGGCACTTTGAGCATCTGTTCGCCGTCATAGGCGTAGGCACCGTTCGGTCCGTCGGTGATAAGTACGGTTTTTGGTCCCAATTCGCGCATGCTCGTAAGCAACCTCTTTATATCGGTTTCGCCGAGTCCGAGTATTATCTGCGCCTCTTCTTTATTGCACGCGAAAATTTCTGTAGCAGCATACAGCCCTTTCAGTTTTTCTTTTCCCATTTTTATCTGGAAGGTGCCGGGCTGGAAGGCGAGTTTCGTCTCAGGGTGTTCAGTAAGCCACGTGGTGAGCTCGGTGTGGAATGCCTCAGCGTCTTCGCCGGTCGAGGAGAGATATATCCACTTCGGCGCAGCGAACTCGTCGGGGATGCGATACGGATATTTCTCGTGCCGGATGAGAATGGTGCGTTCGGCGCCATACCAGAGGACGTAATGGTGATTGGTCGGGATGCCATCATGTATCGCGATATACTTCGTATCAACACCTTCTTTCGCGAGCATGGCGAGAATGTCCTCCCCGTAGCGATCTTTCCCGACATTTGAGACGAATCCCGAAGAGAGCCCGAGACGCGCCGCCGCAACGGCGGCGTTCGCCGCGTTGCCCACGCCCGGTATTATGACAGAGAAGTCGTAGGGTATCTTGTCGCCCCATTTCATTGAGATGGTGCAGTCCTCGTGGTTCACATCACAGCTGATGTGCGCGTCCTTGAGCCGGATAAATTCGTCGACGGTGGTGTCGCCGATAGCGATGAAGTCCATGTGCCCAGTATACAGTAAACAGTATACAGAAAGCAGTAGTATTCAAGCTTCTCGTTTCTGTCTTCTGTGTACTGTTATACTGTCCTAATGACTGATCTTGTCGCACTCGCGCGTTCGCTCTTCGCACCGGGCAAGGGCATTCTCGCTGCAGACGAGAGCGTGCACACCGCGACCGCGCGGCTTGCCGAGCACGGCATTCCCGCGAGCGAGGAGATG
>Ga0163199_1002891_pt1 | contig 10457 bp, 10 predicted proteins | sample PL_2010_150m_FD_113537 | JGI IMG/M metagenome (GOLD analysis project Ga0163199, IMG submission 113537) | Freshwater microbial communities from Powell Lake, British Columbia, Canada to study Microbial Dark Matter (Phase II) - PL_2010_150m | ecosystem: Environmental > Aquatic > Freshwater > Lake ...
AGATGTTGCTGCGGGGGCGACAGGCGCAGGCTCGTGTTGCCCTGATAATTCCGGCCCAGGAGGTGCTGGTGCGCAGGGCCCAGTTCCCGGCACAGGTGCGAGAAAATCTCAGTCAGGTTTTGGGCTATGAGCTGGATCGGTTGACCCCCTTTCAGGCCCAAGAGGTGTACTACGGATTTCGCTCTCTGCCCGGACCCGAACGGCAACAGCTTGGGATTGAACTGGCGGTGGTACGACGGACGGTGGTGGACGGCTGGTTACAGCGCCTGCACAATGCCGAGGGCGCTGCCGATGTGCTGACCTGGCCCGGGGCCTGGCCTGGCGCCAATCTGCTGCCGACGGGGCAACGCCGTCAACCCGAGCGCGCTGGGCGCTTGTTGCGGATGCTGTCGATGTTGCTGCTGCTTGGCCTGGCGGGGGCGGTCCTGATTTCGCCCTTGGTGGAGAAACGGGCGATCGCCATTGATCTCATCGCCCGAGTGGAGCGGGCGCGGTTCCAGGCCGCCAAGGTCGCGGAGCTGCGAGACCGGGTCGATCAAGAGGAGAAATCCGGTAATTTCGTGGTGGAGCAAAAACGCAATGCCCATTACCTGGTGCCCCTGCTGGCGCGGCTCACCGAGCTGATCCCGGACGATACCTGGATCAACCTGCTCAATTACGGCAATGGGCGCGTGGATTTCTCCGGCGAATCTAAGCAGGCCACCGCCCTGATTGAGCTGCTGGCGCGGGACCCAGCCTTCCACAACATCACCTTTCGGTCGCCAGTCATGGGGGTACGCAATTCCGAGAAGGAGCGTTTTCATATCCAGCTCGACTACAGCGGGACCGAGGAGGCCAATTGACGGATTTGACGCGCAAGGGTGCTGCCCATTGCCTCGGGAAAATCGGGGCGGTCCTGCTGCTGCTCGTGTTGCTGGTGCTCGCTGTGGCGCTGCCGTGGCGGCAGCGTAACGCCTTCTACGAGGATGAGATTGAGAAGCGCACCGAGCAACTACGCCGCTATGGCGCCCTGATTGCTACCCTGTCCACCCTGGAGCGCAGGCAGGGCGCACTGCGGGAAAACAAAGAATTGGACGGCTACTATGTCGGTGCGGTGGACAGCTCCCTGGGGGGAATCGCCCTGCAGCGACGGATAGAAGACTTCGTGCGGGCTGCGGGCGTCAATCTTTCCAGCGTGCAGGTACTACCACCAGAGGATCAGCCGTCCGCCACCCGAGTGGGGGTGCGTTTGCGTTTCGGTTGTTCCATGGACGCCCTATGGCGGTTGCTCTATGACCTCGAGAGCAGCAAGCCGTTGCTTGTGGTCGCGACCCTCAATGTGCGCGTGATGCGCCAGGGTGTGCGGCGCCCAGGCGTCGTCCAGGACCAGACCCCGGACCTCAATGTCAACATGGACGTGTACGGCTATCTCCGGCGAGGCCGCGCATGAGGCTGCTATATGGGGTGGTGCTGGGCGGTCTGGTGGCCCTCCTGTATGGGCAATGGCGCATTTTTCCGGTGACATCGCCGCCCCTGTCCCTGCCACCGTCCGGTGGAGTCCCGGTGTCGAATACATCGGTAGTTTCTACGGGCACCGCCTTTACCTTCCGCCTCCACAATAGGGAGACCTACGATGTCATCTCTCAACGACCCTTATTCTCCGAATCGCGGCGGCCCGAGGAACAGCAGGCTCCAGCGCCCGCACCGGTGGCGGAGCAGGGATTGGAGGGCATGGAACTCAGCGCGGTCTTGATTCGGGGCGCCCGGCGCACGGCGTTGGTCAAGGACCTCAAGTCGAAAGAAACCTTGCGTTTGGCCCAGGGAGATCAAGTGCGAGGCTGGACCTTGAGCGCCATTGAGCAGGGGTACATCAAGCTGGCCCTAGGCGACCAAGCCTCGCAGCTCGACCTGCGAGTCTTTGCCCCCCCTAAGCCGACTAGCGACGGCGTTCCGCCAGCAGGCCCACGGCCACGCCGCCCCCCCGCCCAACCAACCTTTCGCAGGCCACCCGGACCGGTACCTGGGAGAACACCCCATCTATGAATACGCCAACCTCACTCTTTCTTGGCCTCCTCCTGCTCCTATCCGGATGCACCGCGAGCCTATGGGATCCCACCCTGGAGGTGACCGGTAGCACGGGTCATCTCCAGGGCTCGATCACACGCCCCCCCGAGGAGGGGCCGCACGCCCGTACCACACCGATTACGGGCGAACACCCAGAACCCCCTAGGAACCAGCGCTTTCCAGGTACGGGTGTGTTCGTCAAACGGGTAGCGCCGCCCAATACCCCGCGCACACCCCAGCAGGGGGATATCACCCTCAACTTTGAAAATACTGATGTCCGTGAAGTGGTGAAGGTCATCCTGGGCGACCTGCTGGGCGTCAACTACATCCTCGACCCCGCAGTGCAGGGCTCTGTGACCATGGAGACTGGACGCCCGCTCAACCACGAGCTGTTGTTGCCCACCCTGGAGACCCTGCTGCGCATGAACAAGGCGGCCTTGGTCAATAAGGGCGGAACCTATAATGTCATGCCCATAACAACCGCTATGCAGGGCACGGTAACACCCCAGCTCGGCGAGAGTAGCCGTCCCCTGCCCAAGGGTTATAGCGTGCGCATCGTGCCGCTCAACTACATCGGCGCTACCGAAATGAGCAAGATCCTCAAACCGCTGGCTTCGGAGGGCAGCATCATCCGCGTGGATCCGGTGCGTAACCTGCTGGTGCTGGCCGGCTCTGGACCGGAGCTTGGTAGCCTGTTGGAGACCATCGACATGTTCGATGTAAACTGGATCAAGGGGCTCTCGGTGGGGCTATTCAGGATCCAGCACGGCAACCTGCAAGAGATCGTGAAGCAGATCGATAACCTGACCTCTGGTCAGGAAGATAATCCCTTGGCGGGAATGTTCCGGGTCGTCCCGATGGAATCGGCCAACAGCCTGCTGGTGGTCACCCACCAGCAGGAGTATCTCGATCAGATTGCTACCTGGATCGACCGGCTGGATCAGGCTGGGGCGGACAGCGGTAGCGAACCGACCCTCTATGTCTACCGGGTGAAGCACGGTGACGCCGACAATCTGGCGCAGATCCTGAGTCAGCTCTTTTCCGAGGGCCAGGCCCAGGGTTCGAGTGCCGCTCGGGTAGCGCCGGGCCTGCGTGCTAGCGCGATTCGCTCCCGCGGAACATCTTCCCCCTTTAGCAACAGCAATGCCCAGGGTGCTACCTCCGGCGCCAGCAGCAAGTCTAGCCTGGGCAGCCCATCACTCGGCTTTGCCGTGCTGGGGGGGAATACGATGAGGAGTAGCTCAATGAGGAACAGCTCGATGGGGAGCAGCTCGATGGGAAGTGCCGGGATGGGGAGCGCCGCCACCGGTTCCCTGACCCTCGGCAGCGGCACCACCGGTACCTCAGGCACCTCTGGCCAGGCTACCGGATATCACCTGGAGTCCGGGGTCAGCATCGTGGCCGACTCGGTGAACAACTCCTTGCTGATCCGCGCCACCCCGGCCCAATACCGGCAGATCGCAAACGCCCTGGACAAGCTGGACATTCAGCCGTTGCAAGTGCTGGTGGAGGCGACCATTGTCGAGGTGAGCCTGAGTGGAGACCTGAAATACGGATTGGAGTGGTTTTTTCAGGCCCGCAATACCAGCCATATCACCTGGGACGGAAATCAGGACAGCACCACATCTGGGCTTGGAGGTTTGTTCCCAGGCTTCAATTGGAGTCTCGCCAAGGCCGGTGGTGAAATCAGGGCGGTGCTGTCCGCCTTTGCCGGGGACGGCCTGGTGAAGGTGCTCTCCTCGCCTTCGGTGATGGTGCTGGACAACCACACCGCACGCATCCAGGTCGGTGATGAGGTTCCTATCCTGACGGGTCAGCAGCAGAGCAGTGTCACCGGCGATCGATTCAATTCCGTCGATTATCGGGACACCGGGGTGTTGCTTGCGGTTACTCCACGGGTCACGCCGGGCGGGCTGGTGATCATGGAGGTCCAGCAGGAGGTCAGCGATGTCGCGACCACCAGCCAATCCGCGGTAGGCTCGCCTACCATTTCCACGCGCAACATCGCCAGCACCGTGGCAGTGAAGGATGGCCAGGTGGTGGTGCTGGGGGGGCTGATCCGCGACAAGAAGGAGGGCAGTCAAAGCGGGGTACCGGGTCTGTATAAGGTTCCGTTACTGGGTTGGGCGTTTGGTCAGACCTCGAAGAGCGCGAGCCGTACCGAATTGGTGGTGATCCTCACCCCTAAGGTCCTGCGCGACGACCAGGACCTCAGCCGGGTGACCGATGAGTTTCGTACCAAGCTACAGGGGCTGAAGGAGCGGTTCTGAACAGGAAGGCGATGCGCCCGATGTCAGGACAGGATTAAGCTATGCGCGTACTCCACCTCGGCAAGTATTACCCACCCTATTCTGGTGGAATAGAAAACTTTATGGGTGACCTCTTGCCGGCCCTGTCGACCCGGGGTATTGGCACAGCGGCCCTGGTGCACGCCCATGATCGGCGATTCCAGGGACGGGCGGGCGTAACAGAGGTCGCGGGGGTCCCGGTGTGGCGGGCGCCGACCTGGGGACAGATCCTCTATGCCCCCGTCAGTCCCCTGTTCCCTTTTTGGCTGAACCGTGCCCTGCGAGAATTCAAGCCCGATATCCTGCATCTCCACCTGCCGAACACCTCCGCCTTCTGGGCCTTGCGGGAATCGCGGGCGCGGCGTCTACCCTGGGTCCTCCATTGGCATGCGGATGTGGTGGCTTCCGTCCACGACCGGCGCCTGGCCCTGGCCTATCCCCTGTATCGCCCGTTGGAGCAGCGACTGCTGCGTCATGCCCATACCATCATCACCACCTCACCGCCCTATCGAGACTCCAGCCTGCCCTTGGCGCCCTGGCGCGACAAGTGCCGGGTGGTGCCGTTGGGACTGGATACCTCACGCCTAGCGCCTCCCGATCCTGCGGTCCGGCGGGCCGCCGTCGCCCTTTGGGTCAGTGGCGGGGTGCGCCTACTCGCGGTCGGGCGCCTGACCTATTATAAGGGACACGAGATCTTAATTCGTGCGCTGTCCGAGGTCCCTGATGCCCAGTTGATCCTGATCGGCGAGGGCCCGCACAAGGGACGGCTGGACAAATTGATACAGGCACTCGGTCTGGGGGACCGGGCGCATCTCCTCGGCCACCTGCCGGGGCCGGTGCTGCAGGGCCTGCTGGCGAGCTGTGATTGCGTGTGCCTCCCCTCCATTGAGCGCACAGAGGCCTTTGGCCTGGTGCTGCTGGAGGCCATGCACCACGGGAAGCCCGTGATCAGCAGCGATGTGCCGGGCGCGGGTATGGGCTGGGTGGTGAAGAATCGCAAGACTGGGCTGCTAGCCCCCCCGGGGGACGTGGCGGCCTGGGTTGTGGCGTTGCGCGAGCTGGTCAGCGAGTCCCAGTTGCGGCAGATGTTCGGGCTAGCCGGCAAGGAACGGCTGAACGAGCAGTTCGCCATTGGTCCTATTGCCGATCAGCTGATCGCCTTGTATCAGGAGATATTAGGCAGCAATATCCCTCAATTGCCTGGGTAGAGTACTATTTTTCAACTGGCCCCGCAGTACGGGCTGTGGCAAACTGGCCCGCCTAACCTGTAATTACAAATTCAGAGGGGACATACATCATGCGCATCATACTGCTCGGCGGTCCCGGCGCCGGCAAAGGGACCCAGGCCGGTTTCATCAAGGGGCGTTACAACATCCCACAGATCTCCACTGGCGACATGCTGCGCGCCCACGTCAAGGCTGGTAGCGAGCTGGGCAAGGCGGCCAAGAAGATCATGGACGCGGGCGGCCTGGTCTCCGATGACATCATCATGGGCATGGTCAAGGAGCGTATTACCCAGGACGACTGCAAGGCCGGCTATCTGTTCGACGGTTTCCCTCGTACCCTGCCCCAGGCCGATGCCCTGAAGGTGGCGGGGGTGTCTCTGGACGCCGTTGTGGAGATTGACGTGCCCGATGCGGAGATTATCCAGCGTATGTCCGGCCGCCGGGTACACCTGGCCTCCGGTCGCACCTATCATGTCGTCTTCAATCCACCAAAGGCCGAAGGCCTGGACGACGTTACCAGCGAGCCCCTGATCCAGCGCGATGACGATCAGGAAGAAATCGTGCGCCAGCGTCTCAAGGTATACCACGACCAGACCGAGCCGCTGGTGGGCTACTACACCCGCTACGCCGCTAGTGGCGAGCCCGGTGCCCCCCGCTATCACAAGATCGCCGGGGTCGGTGGTGTGGATCAGATTCGCGATGCTATTTTTGCCGCCCTAGGTTGATCCAGACGTTGCACTCGGAGCCGGGCAACCCCCGGCCTTATGCGACCGTTCCCCCAGCGGGGGTGGACGATTACCTTTTTATTACTTCACGATCCTGGCCTTATTAGCAACTTCTGATATCATGCGCGGAACTTTATTTCAGGAGGCGCCTTGCCGTGGCCGTGATTGAGCTGACGAAAGACAGTTTTGAGCAGACTGTCACCGAGAACGATTTCGTGATCGTCGACTTTTGGGCCCCCTGGTGCGCGCCCTGTCGCTCCTTTGCCCCCGTATTCGAGCGGGTCTCCACACAGTTTGATAACGTGGTGTTCGCCAAGGTGAACACTGAGGTGGAGCAGGAGATTGCCGGGCATTTTCAGATCCGTTCCATCCCTACCCTAATGGTTTTCCGCGATAAGGTCATCATTTTCAGCCAACCCGGAGCCCTGCCAGAGCCTGCATTCAAGCAGTTGATAGAGCGCGCTGGTGAGCTGGATATGAACGAAGTACATGCGCAGATCGCGGCGGAGCAGCAATCGGCCCCGCCTAACTGATGGTGCAGCGGTGGGTTATGGGTGCGGCGCAGGTAACGGTGACTATCCGTAGTCCCGCAAATTAATACAGCCCCATACTTGACCGGGCTTCTCGGATACTGCTAAACTCACTACCTAGTGACCTGCTGGGTTATTGGGTCTGAACGATTCCGAGGTACTGTCGTATGAGACTATCCACCAAGGGGCGGTATGCAGTGACCGCCATGCTGGATCTGGCGTTGCACGATGAGGATAGCCCGATGACCTTGTCCGATATCTCGGCCAATCAGGGCATTTCCCTATCTTATCTGGAGCAGTTGTTTGCCGCCTTGCGGGGGCGCCAACTGGTGCGGGGCGTTCGCGGACCGGGTGGTGGTTACTTCCTGGCCAAGTCGGCGCGGGACATTTCCATTGCGGATATCATCTGTGCGGTGGACGAATGGGTAGAGTTCACCCGCTGTGGGGGTCGGGAGGATTGCCACGACGGTCAGCGCTGTCTAACGCACGCCCTATGGGACGAGTTGAGCGACGAGATATTCGACTTCCTTAGCCATATCACCCTGGCGGAGTTGGTGGAGCGGGGGACTCGGAATAAAGACATGCGTACCAATTGCGCCTCGTCGGTGCAGGAGCAGACATCTAAGGCCGCTTAAGGGTGTTTGGAGGCGTTCCAGACTGACCTTGCTCGGGCCACTCCTCACATTCGTGGCAGGTGCGGTAAATGCCCGCGCCGCATGTTTGAGCCTCCGCGCATCTGACCATGGATCTTGCAGCCGAATCCCTGCTCACCCTCCGCGATTTCATTCGTTGGGGCGCTAGCCGCTTCAACGAAGCGCATTTATGTTTTGGCCACGGCACCGATAATGCCCTTGATGAGGCCGTGTCGTTGGTGCTCCACGCCCTGCACCTACCGCCGGACTTGCCCCCGAGCTATTTTCAGGCCCGCCTTACCCCAATCGAGCGTGAGGTGGTTCTGGCCCTCTTGCGCCGTCGGGTGGAAGAGCGGGTGCCGGCGGCCTACCTGATCCAGCGGGCCTGGTTTGCGGGGCTGGAATTCTACCTAGACGACCGGGTGCTGGTCCCCCGCTCGCCCTTCGCTGAGCTGATCGAAAAAGAATTGCACCCCTGGGTGGATCCTCACCAGGTCGGGCGGGTGCTGGATCTATGCACCGGCAGCGGCTGTATCGGCATTGCCGTCGCGGTGCACCTATCGCACACCGAAGTGGACCTGACGGATCTCTCGGAACCCGCCCTGGCGGTGGCGCGGCGCAATGTCGCGGAATTTGGTCTGGATGAACGGGTGCGAGTATGCGACTCCGATCTGTTCGACGCCCTGGCAGGGGAGCGGTATGACCTGATTCTCTCCAATCCGCCCTATGTGGCCGCTGCGGAACTGGCGGCCCTACCGTTGGAATACCAGCGAGAGCCCGCATTGGGGCTGGCCGGTGGGCACGATGGGCTGGATTTGGTACGGCGCATCCTGCGGGATGCCCGCCATCACCTAGAGCCCGAGGGCACCCTCATCGTCGAGGTGGGCAACAGCGCCGCCGCCCTGGAACGGGCCTACCCCGAGGTGCCATTTTTATGGCTGGAGTTCGAGCGCGGGGGAGAAGGTGTATTTTTGCTGACGGCGGAGCAACTGGATGCCCTTTCCGAGGTCTTCGATCGAGAGGTTGAGTAACACCATGAGCTTACGGCGTGCGCGAACAGCGGATGAATACATCGGCTGGGTGAAACAGGCGGTATTTGAAGTGGGCGATTTGCGCGCCTGTCTGGAATATGAGCTAGAGGATCTGCAGCGCTTTCCCGCCTATTTGGATCCCCTGGAGCGGGGCATCAAGGACCTGTTCGAGACCATGCAGGCGGGTCGCTACCAGTTCGGACGGGAGGATCTGCCGTTCATGAACTTGGTGCATCGCTTTGGGGAAGAGATCCCCTTCAGCACTCTACTCAAGCAGATCAACGAGACCCACCGGCGTGGGATCGAGGTTGAGTCCGGCGTTGCCGATTAGCCCATCGGGCGGAACCTTTTCCCGGGAAGTGGGTGGCGCGAATCGGCGCCCAGTCCCAGAGCCGCGGAGCATTGCCATGGACCAAAGCGTTGTCCTTGATCTCGCCCTGATCGCCAAATACGATCAGAGCGGCCCCCGCTACACCTCCTATCCAACTGCGGTGGAATTTCATGACCGTTTCACCGAGTTAGACTACCGAGCCGCCTGCGCCCGCAGCAACGCCACGGGCCGACCCTTGTCTCTGTACTTCCACATCCCATTTTGCGACACCGTCTGCTTTTACTGCGCCTGCAACAAAATCGCCACCAAGAATCGCAACCTGGCCGAGCCCTACTTGGAGCGGGTGTATCGAGAGTTGGCGCTGCAAGGGGAGCTAGTTGACCGTTCGCGACGGGTAGAGCAACTGCACTGGGGCGGGGGCACCCCCACCTTCATTAGCCATGCCCAGATGCGGGAGCTAATGGCACGGACCCGCCAGCATTTTACCCTGGCGGACGATGACAGCGGCGAATACTCCATCGAGATCGACCCCCGGGAGGCCGACGCGGAGACCGTGCATCTGCTGCGCGAGATCGGCTTTAATCGCATGAGCCTGGGGGTGCAGGATTTCGATCCCAAGGTGCAACAAGCGGTCAACCGCATCCAGAGCGAAGCTGAAACCCTAGAGGTGCTGGAGGCCGCCCGTCGGGAGGGCTTTCGCTCCCTGAGCATCGACCTGATCTACGGCCTGCCGTTCCAATCGACGCAGAGCTTTGCCGCCACCCTGGAGCGAATTCTTGGGCTCGCCCCCGACCGCCTATCTCTATTCAATTACGCCCACCTGCCGCAGATGTTCCCACCCCAGCGGCGCATCGACGTGGCAATGCTGCCAGCGCCTGAGGCCAAGCTCGACATCCTGGGCATGGCCATCGACCGACTCACCGCTGCCGGCTACGTCTTTATCGGCATGGATCATTTTGCCCGCCCCAACGACGAGCTGGCGGTGGCCCAACGAGAGGGCACCCTGTACCGTAATTTTCAGGGCTATTCCACCCACGCCCATTGTGACTTGCTAGGCCTGGGCGTTACTTCCATCGGTATGGTGGACAACACCTACAGCCAAAACCTGAAGACCCTGGAGCCTTATTACGCGGCGCTGGACGCCGGTCGACTGCCGTTGCTACGAGGTTTGTTACTCAACCGTGATGACCAAATTCGCCGCTACGTCATTACCCAGCTCATCTGCCATTTTCGCCTCGCCTTCGCGGCCGTGGAGGCGCGGTGGGACATCGACTTCCAGGCCTATTTTCAAGATGCCCTGGCCCAGCTCACCTGTATGCAAGAGGACGGGCTGCTCATCCTAGATGGGCAGGGGATCCAGGTTCAGCCTCGCGGACGGCTGCTGATCCGTAATATTTGCATGGCCTTTGATGCCTACCTGGCAGAGAAGCTGCGGCAGGGTACGGTACACTTCTCCAAAGTGATTTGAGGCAAGGCGGCGCCCCGGCAGCAATTCTCATTTTGGCTAACGGCCTGTTATCAAAGGCGCACACGCATGCCGGTGGGAGCGGCATTTTGCCGCGATCGGGCGGTGGGGAAGCATAAGCCACTGTACGTCGCGGCTAAAAGCCGCTCCCACCAGTCCGGTTGGAAGCTTTCCTGCCTTCTGCCC
>Ga0163199_1002892_pt1 | contig 10453 bp, 6 predicted proteins | sample PL_2010_150m_FD_113537 | JGI IMG/M metagenome (GOLD analysis project Ga0163199, IMG submission 113537) | Freshwater microbial communities from Powell Lake, British Columbia, Canada to study Microbial Dark Matter (Phase II) - PL_2010_150m | ecosystem: Environmental > Aquatic > Freshwater > Lake ...
AGTTCTTTTGCCTTTGCAAGTTCATCTCCGGATTTCGATTTCCCGTAAATGATCTGTCCTTTCTGATTTACCCATTGATCGGTACAGACCAAAGGATTCGGGATAAATTCGCCGTTTACTTTCAGTGCCGGGACAACTTCGGTGAGCAGTCCGCCTTTCAGAGCTTCATAGGCAGACCAGGGATCACAAACGGTGCAGGAGAACATAGCATTCTCGATCCCTACAAAAAGCGGAAGAAAATCTGTGGATCCCCCATCGGGTGCGCTTCCGTGTTTAGGTCCGGCCTGTCCGAACCTTGCAAAATCCTGTGCTATCGAAAAATCACAGGCCATCCCGATCTCCTGCCCTCCGCCTATCCTCATCCCGTTCACCCTGCATATTACGGGTTTATCGTTCATCAGAATGGAAGATACCATATCGTTAAAGAGTCGCATATACTGCTTGTATTCCTGCGGATTTCCTGCGTAGTATTCGGCATACTCCTTTGTGTTTCCCCCGGTGCAAAAAGCCTTATCCCCAACGGCAGTGAAAACTACAGCAACGACAGACCGGTCGTTGGATGCTTCCCGCATGGCAAGGATCACTTCCTTCACCGCACCGGTAGTGTAGGAATTAAACTGCTGAGGGTTGTTAAGAATGATCCAGGCGTTAAACAGCCCTTCCACAGCATTGCCGTTAAGATCGAGGCATGGACGCCTTTCGAAAAGGATCTCTTTGTATTTGAATTCGGTAAGATTGTGACTTGCTAACATGATTTCTGTTTTTTGGAGTGAATAATTCTTCTTTACTGGAAATCGGGAACCAGCACCGACCTTTTGATATAAACATGATCCAGTGTATTTCTGAAAACCTCATTGATCTTTGACATTGGGAAAGTCTCGATAAAGTCGTTGATCTGCAGCTTTCCACCCGAGATGAGTTCGACCACAGCAGGGTACAATTCAGGTTTGCAACCCCAGGTTCCTATAAGTTTCGCATCGAAGGCCATGAGGTTGCTCAGGCGGACTTCGGTCCTGTCGAGAGTGAAACCTACGATAGAAAGTGTTGAAGTAAAAGTAATGAGGTTAAAACCAAGCTCCTGGCCCGCTTTGGTTCCTGATATTTCAAATATTTTCCATCCGAATTTTGACATTCCCAGTCCTTTGGCAATTTCCCTCACCTTTTCCTTTATGGCTTTAATGTCGAGCCCTTTGATATTCAGGGTTGCATCTATCCCGTGGCTGTTAGCGATTTCAAGTTTTTTGTCGTCTATGTCAAGGGCAAGTACTTTTGCTCCGAAGATCCTGGCTATAAGGGTGGCATAAATACCGACCCCTCCTACGCCGATCACAATGGCAAAGTCACCTGCTTCCAGTTCCGATTTGCTGATGACCTGGTACGGCGTGGAGATTGCATCAGCGATCACGGATAATTTTTCAAGAGGATACCTGGAGAGAAGTGTATCGGGAACCGGGCAAAGAAACCTGAAGGGAACCAAAATATGCGAAGCAAAACCGCCGTTGAAATCATTTCCCGGCATCAGCTGTTTCTGGCACATATTACTCCGGCCTTTTTTGCAGAGTTCGCAATCACCACATGGCAGAACAGCAGGGATGATCACATTTTTCCCAAGCCATTGATCCGGGCCTGCAACCACTACGCCGCTTATTTCATGGCCCAGGGTAATGGGAAGTTCTTTCTTTGTTTTGACCCCGTAATGCCAAAAGCTGAGGTCAGTATGACAAACCCCGCAACCGGCGATCTTTACCAGCGCTTCGTTTTCCCGGGGCAGTGGCAATGGGCTTTCCGATAGCTGAAAATCGGCATCCAATGCTGTCATTTGCCAGGAATACATTTTACCTTCCATATTTTTTCGATTTACGTTTGGCGAAGCCAAAATGAGCACGCCATTAAAATTATCAATTAGTGCGAATAATTACGATTTGTTTTCTATACATTATTTGCACTTTCCCACGCCGTCTTTGCAGGATATTGCGTTTACCAGGTTTGTAAGTACCAGGTTTATCGGCGTTTTGATATAATGCTTTCTTCCGTAATCAACGATCTTCCCGTTCATATAGTCGATCTCGGTCTCTCTCTTGTTAATAAGGTCCACTGCCAGTGAAGGCATATGGTTGCCTGCATTACTGAGGTAACGGATAGCCAGTTTGATGAAATTTTCGGGCAGTTTTATTTCTTCGGCATTTGCGACCTGTACTGCTTCATAAAGTATCTGTTCGATGATCTCAAGGGTATCCCCGTTATGCATGGCTTCCTTCATTGTAAGACGGGAGATCGCGCAAAGCGGGCTCAGTGCTGCGTTGAGAATGGTTTTCTCCCATATTTTATCAATGATGGAAAAGGAATTCGTTTGCTCGGTTTTAAGGCCTACACCACTCAAGGTATCGGCTATCCATTTTGCCAGCTCTTCCTGTGAATCATCCATGGAACCGATATAATTAGGAGGATTAAAGAAGCTGATCCCCGTAACATTAGGAGCCTGAAGGTTTCCGGCAAAATTGATAACCATTCTGAGAATGGCCGAATTCGAAAAATGGCTTAGGTACTTTTTTCTGATGTCGATACCATTCTGGGCACTAAGCAGAAAAACATCCTTGGTCAGGTTTTCTTTCAGGATCTTGACAATGGCATCCACATGATAGTCTTTGACGGCTGAGATCAGAATATCGAAATCATGTTCAAGCATTTCTTCAGTAGAGAAATACACGTATTTAAAGAAGGATTTCTTCTCGATATGCTGAACAATTTCTATCCCTTCCTGACGGATGAGGTTGAGCTTTTCCCTGTCCAGATCGGTTATGGCAACTTCACATCCCGCATGTTTAAAATGCACAGCGAGGGTCTGTCCGATAGGTCCCAGCCCGATGATCCCGATCTTATAATTCGTATTTTCCATGGTCCTGATATATCGTTTTAATTCAATTCCGGCTTATAAAATAATCCTGGCATCCACGACACAGATATCATCGCCGGTCGCAAACAGGGGGTTCAGATCAAGTTCTTTAATTGACGGAAAATCCTCGCATAACCTGGAAATACGCTGGAGGATCTCCATTGTTTTTTCCTTGTTGATCCCTTTTTCTCCCCTGAAACCATCGATCAATGCGTTGGATTTTAATGAACTGATCATTTCTTTGGCTTCAACATCACTGAGAGGGCTGATACAAAAGGAAACATCTTTCAGTACTTCAACAAAGATCCCTCCTAAGCCGAACATGATGATATGGCCGTTGCTTTCAGAAGCCTTCGCTCCGATAATAAGTTCCCTGCCGGGTTTAAGAAATTTCTGAACCAGAAACTTCATGCCACCGCCAAGCCCGCTTTTCATCTTTTCGGCTGCAGCATGCGTTTCATCAGCATTTTTAAGGTTTACAGCAACGCCCCCGACATCGCTTTTATGAATGATCATCTCCGAATCGGCTTTGACCACCACCGGATAACCCAGCTGCGAGGCAGCATATACTACTTCTTTGACATCCGAAGCTACTTTCCAGGGGGCAACAGGGATCCTGTAAGTTTCAAGAATGGAATAAACCTCGGTTGCAGAAAGGACTTTCCTGTTCTGCTGGAAGGCGTTCCGGAGTATCTGTTCAACCTTTTCTTTCTTAATATCATCAAATTTCTTCATGGTTCCTTTCCCGGTGGTTTTTATCCTGTTGTACCGGACCAGGGAATACAAGGCCCTGGCAGCGGTCTCAGCAAAATCAAAACATGGGATTTCACCATCTTTCAGTATTTGGGATGTGGTGCCCCACTTTTCCTTATCCGTCATATAATTACACACGATGGGTTTGCCCCCTGCCCTGGCGGCCGCGACAATTTCCCTGGCAACGTTCTCGCAGTCGACAAATGGCGGAGTCACAAAATTCAGGTAAATACTATCGTATTGTTCCTCATTCATCATCACTTCCAGTGCGCTGCGGAAGTGTGCCGGACCTGCAGTTGCCACAACATCCAGGGGATTCCGGATGGAAGCTGATTCAAGCATGGTACTTTTAAGTATTTCTTCGGCTTTGGCGGATAGCGGAGGGATAGTGAGCCCGCAACTCACCAGTTCATCTATGGCAATAACTGAAGGGCCTCCCGTATTGGTAATGATGCCGACCCTGTTGCCTTTGGGAACAGGCTGTGAGGACAGGGCCACTGCCGCATGACACAGTTCTTCCTGGTTTGTGAAGGTCAGGATCCCTGCCTTTCTGAATATGAGATCCATGGAAATACTGCCGGCGAGGCCGCCGATATGCGACCTTGATGCTTCCGCTCCCTTATCAGTCCTTCCGGCCGTGATCGCAAGAACCGGTTTATTTGCAGTTACTTTTCTTACAACTTCAATAAATTCAAGCGGGTTGACAAGGCTTTCGGCATAAAGCACGATCGCCCTGGTTTCAGGATCTTTGCCGTAATAACTGATGAATTCGGTAATGGACACATCCGAACCGTTGCCGTTTGAAGCGTACATCCGCTGTCCGATCCCCATATCATAGAACGCCTGCATCAGCACCGCACCCACTCCGCCGCTCTGGGCAACAATTGAAATATGCCCCGGCTTCGGAAAGGTGAAGGTAAAATTGCAGTAGGCATTTATTGCCGGATCCGAGTTGATTATTCCCTGGCAATTGGGTCCGACTATCCTGATCCCGTATTTTGCTGCTTTATTGAGAAAATCGGTTTCCAGGGCCTGGCCTTCGGCTCCCATTTCCTTAAACCCTGCTGTATTAATGATGATGGCCTTAACTCCCTTTTTTCCGCAATTTTCGACTTCACCCGGTACGAGCGGAGGAGGAATGACAATATGTGCAAGGTCCACTTCGCCCGGAACATCGAGAATGGAAGGATATGCTTTCAGTCCGCGGATCTCATCCACTTTTGGATTAATCGGATATACCGGTCCGTTGAAACGGTAATGGAGCAGGTTTTTAATGATCACGTTCCCTATTGAGAGTTCCTTGACTGACGCTCCGATGATGGCTACTGCCTTCGGCATGAATAAAGAATCAAGATTGTCGTTCATTGAGTAAGGATTGTAACAGTTTGTTTAAGCGTGTTAAAATGAGTCAGGATTTATTCCTAAACAGTTCTAAATCAAAAATCTTTGAAAAAAGCAAAATTTTACAGCAAAATCATCAGGAGGGAAGTAGCCGGCAGCAGGCTTCAAAAGTAGTAAAAAAAATATAAGGATTCAGATTATTTTTGATTTCCCGGCTTCAGGTTACATATAAAATTTTACATTTGTTTTTTTTTGAATCAGACTCAGCCGGATCCAGGTATTAAAAGAAAGTAAAAAAATGAGGTACGCAGAGACCGGGTACAATTTAGAGATTGATCTGACCCGCCGAAACATTGAAAGAGTTGCTTCCGACCCGACCGATACCGAACTTTATCTTGGAGGACTTGGTACCAACGCCAAGATTCTATGGGACAGGGTTCCACCTGAAATTGACCCTTTTTCTCCGGATAACCTGCTGATATTTGCTTCCGGCCTTTTATGCGGCACACCTGCTCCCGGTTGCAACAGGACTATTGTCTCAACCATTTCTCCCCAGACTAAGCTAATGGCATTTTCAATGATGGGCGGATTTTGGGCACCTGAACTGAAATATGCCGGTTATGACAAGGTGATACTCCGAGGCAAGTCCCCCGAACTTGTTTACCTGTGGATAAACAATGACAAGGTAGAAATACGGGACGCTGTCCATTTGAAGGGTAAAGGCGCTGTTGAAACGGAAGAACTTATCCGGGTGGAATTGAATGAACCGAAAGCCCAGGTGGCGGCAATCGGTCTGGCCGGTGAAAACAGGGTTTATTTTGCCTCCATCGAACAAGGCAGATCCAGCGCCAGCCGTGGAGGCATTGGGGCAGTTATGGGTGATAAAGGAGTAAAGGCTATAGCTGTTCGCGGGACCAGGGACATTAATATGGCCCGGCCTGCTGAATTCATGGAACTTTGCAATAAGATACTGGCATATATAAAAAAGAGGGAGGACAATCCGATCCCGGGGGTTATGCCCATTTTAGCGGGACTTGGATCGCCACAGGAAATGAAAGTCCATGATGAGAAATGGCATACCGAGAATTTCATGTGGGGAAACTCCCGTACCCGCAGAAAAGATTTCTGGAATGAAGAGATCGAAAAAAACTGGAGGGAGACACTGGAAAATTCGCGCATAAGGCTTGTCAGTTGTTACAATTGTCCTATGAAATGTGCGGCGACAATTTCCGTTCCGGGATATCCCACCTACATGATGAAATGCTTCTCAAAACTGACCTACACCATGGCAGCCTATTCAGATCTGGATTTTGGTTTAAGAATAGCTCAGAATGCCACTGAGTATGGAGTGGATGCGTTCTCAACACCGCAGGTTATGGCATTTGCCCTTGAACTTTATGAAGCAGGTATTCTCACTGATAAGGACTTCCCGGGGATGCCTTTGGACAACAACGGGAGATTCTTCTGGCTGTTGGACAGAATAGTCAGACGGGAAGGAATAGGGGACATTCTGGCAAATGGCACTTACTGGGCGGCCAAACATATCGGTAACGGGGCAGAAGACTTTGCCCATAATAACATTAAGAAGCATGAACAGCTTCCTCTCAAGCTTTCAATGCTGAATCCCATTTATTTTTTAATGTATGCCACCGGTGAAAAGATAAACATTACCCAGATTGAAGGGCAGTTCCCGCAGGCGGCTTTCCCTACCATGGAGGAAAGAGAAGAATTCGTAAAAGACTGGATACAGGTTCCTGATGAAAAGTTTAAACAATATCTCCTGGACTGGGAACTTCGCGGTGAAAAGTCGATGCCTTTTTACCCGACGGTTCAAATGTGTTGCGAAATTGTTGACTGGCAGGAAAGGATGCATTACATTGATGACGCTCTCGGAATGTGTTCCGGTTTATCTTCGTTTCCCCTGAAGCCCCCATATCATATACACAATTACCCTGAATTCATATCATCAGGCGCCGGGATAGATATGGATGAAGACAAACTGTCGCAGGCTGCAAGGAGATACCGCACTCTGGTCAGGGCGATCAATATAAGAAGAGGCATGAGGAGAGCTGATGAGAAGCCACCTGCAGACCATTGGAAGAAAAGATTTCCGGAACTTGAGAAGGAGCTCCTTGATACGTATTATAAATTTAAAGGCTGGAATAATGATGGCATCCCAACGAAAGAGTTCCTGCATGAACTGGGTCTGGATTACGTCAGCCAGGACTTCCTGTTGAGGGGGATACTGACGGACAGAGAGGAGGCGAATCATGAAGGCTGAAAAGAAAACCAAAACCATTAAAACCATAAGAATCGATGTTGATAAATGCAATGGTTGCAGGGCATGTGAAGTGATCTGCTCCGCTTTCCACGCATCACCCAAATACAGCAGCAATAATCCTTCAAGATCCCGTATCCGTGTGATCCGTGACCCGCTTGCCGACATATTTGTTCCTGTGTATGCAGGCGAGTATGCTGTAGCCGAGTGTGCCGGACGGGATAAATATACGATTGACGGCAAGAATTACGACGAGTGCGCTTTTTGCCGGGCTTCCTGCCCGTCGAGAACCCTGTTCAAAGAACCTGATTCGGGCCTTCCCCTGAAGTGCGATATGTGCGAAAGTGATCCGGCCCAGGAAAAACCTTTGTGTGTACAGTGGTGCTTAAATGAAGCCCTGATATTCGAACAAAGGGAAGTGGAAACAGAAGGAGACAATAAGCAGGAAGAACTGGAGATAGGCCTGGAAGCACTGGCAAACAAATATGGATTGAGCAAAATAAAGGATATAGTTACCCGGATGTCTGTGTCAAAGAAAGGTTAAATCAATCAGGTCAACCGCAGGACTAAGAAAGACAATGGAGAATATAACCGACTATAAAGAGATCGCTGATATAATCAAAGACAAGGGCGGGGATAATTTCAAATTCTGCTACCAATGCGGAAAATGCGATGTTGTTTGTCCTTGGAATGAAGTCAGGCACTTTAGTATGCGGAAATTAGTCCGTGAGGCTACTTTCGGCATGTCCCAGATAGAAGCAGATGATGTTTGGTTGTGCACTACCTGCGGTAAATGCTCCAAAATATGTCCCAGAGATGTGAAACAGGTAGAATCAGGAATAGCAGTGCGCAGGATGGCAACGGAATACGGCGTCTATCCGCCTACGGCTAACCCTATCCGTTCCATAAGATCGAACATCAGCGCCGAAGGTAACCCTTTCGGTGAAGAGCGGAATAAAAGGGCAGACTGGGCAAAAGGCCTTGGAGTAAATGAGTTTACCGGGAACATGGAAATTTTATATTATCCGGGTTGTTACCTCAGTTACGACCCGAGACTGAAAAAAGTAGCCATTGCCACGGCAAACATACTTAACAAAGCAGGTGTAAAATTCGGAATACTTGGTCCAAAAGAGAACTGCTGCGGAGAAAGTATCCGCAAGACCGGTGACGAGGAGTTATTCAGACATTTAGCGAAAGAGAACATCAAAACTTTTGTTGATCATGGTGTAAAGAAAATTCTTGTTTCCTCTCCCCACTGCTATCATACGTTTAAAAACGAATATCCTGAATTCATGGTTCATTTTGAGGTGGTCCATATTGCCCAGTATTTATCCGAACTTATTAATAAAGGAAGGCTGGAGATCAGCAGGGAGTATGGCAAAAGAATTACCTATCATGATCCCTGCTACCTGGGCCGGCACAATGGCATTTATGATGAACCCAGAAATGTACTGCAGAAAGTATCCGGTCTGGAACTGGTTGAAATGGCCGATTCAAAGGAAGACAGCTTTTGCTGCGGTGGTGGTGGCGGCAGGATCTGGATGGACACTCCAAAGGGTGAAAGATTCTCGGACCTCCGGCTGGACCAGGCTGTAGAAACAGGGGCCGAGGTTTTGGTTACTTCTTGCCCTTACTGCATCGCCAATTTTGAAGACAGCATGTTGTCACGGAAGGAAAGTGAAACCATAGAGATAAAGGATATAACTGAAATCATACAGGAAGTGATCTCATGAATTCAGACGATAATTTCGGAGACGTTGTTGTTGTAGGCGGAGGGATCAGCGGCATACAGGCCGCTCTGGATCTTGCCACTACAGGGTATAAGGTTTTTCTGGTTGACAAAGCACCTACCATTGGCGGCAAGATGGCTCAGCTTGACAAGACCTTTCCCACCAATGATTGCTCCATGTGCATTGAATCTCCCAAGTTTATTGAATGTGACAGGCATCCTAATATAGAAATCCTGACCTATACTGAAGTTGCAGATGTAGAAGGAGAAGCAGGAGACTTCACCGTAACGCTGAATAAAAAGCCGAGGTACATCATTGAGGACAAATGCACGGGATGTACTGTTTGTGCAGAATACTGTCCCGTTCATGTCCCCGACCAGTTTAACCAGGAATTATCAACAAATAAAGCGATCCATATCTTTTTTTCCCAGGCAGTCCCTCTTGTTCCTTATATTGATGAAAGTTGCCATTTTCTGAAAGATAAGAAATGCTCTATTTGTGTCAGTGTCTGTAAGAATAACGCGATCGACCTGCACCAGAAGCCTGAGAAGAGGGTTATTAAAGTGGGAGCCATTGTCTTATCCCCGGGATATGATGTGTTTCATCCCGAGGCAAGGGGTGATTATGGTTACGGAAAGTACAAAAACGTTGTTACCAGCCTTGATTTCGAGCGCCTGCTCTGTGCCACAGGCCCTCATACCGGTGAGATTTTACGGCCGTCCGACCATAAACATCCCAAAAAAATTGCCTGGATCCACTGTGTAGGCTCACGGCAGGCAATCGAGGGTGGGAACAGTTATTGTTCTTCTGTTTGCTGTACCTATATCCAGAAACAGGTGATCCTTGCTAAAGACCATGATGCGGATATTCAAGCCATGATTTTTCATAACGATATCCGTTCTTACGGCAAGGAGTTCGAGCGGTTTTATCAGAGAGCTGAAAATCTTCCGGGAGTTAAATTCATAAGAAGCTATGTGACCGTCGGAAGAGAAATTCCCGGTTCAAAAAATGTAACGATCAGGTACGCAACAACCGATGAAGGAGTAAAAGAAGAAGAATTCGATCTTGTTGTACTGGGTGTCGGACTGATCCCTCCCGTTAATGTTGACCGCTTTGCTGATATCTTTGGGATCGAGCTCAATTCACATCAGTTTTGCAATACCAAGGCAACATCACCCATTAAAACCTCCAGGCCCGGTATCTTTATCAGCGGAGCATTCCAGGGACCCGTAGACATTCCCGAATCGGTTGTGGGAGCCAGCGGAGCGAATGCACTTGTGGGTGAACTTTTGGGTTCCAGAAGAGGTAAACTTTCGAAGGAACGTATTTATCCAGAAGAAAGAGATGTTTCCGACGAGGAATTGAGGGTTGGCGTCTTTGCATGCCATTGCGGTGCAAATATCGGCCGTGTGGTGGATATCCCTTCTCTGGTGAATTATTCAAGGACACTCGACAACG
>Ga0163199_1002894_pt1 | contig 10446 bp, 9 predicted proteins | sample PL_2010_150m_FD_113537 | JGI IMG/M metagenome (GOLD analysis project Ga0163199, IMG submission 113537) | Freshwater microbial communities from Powell Lake, British Columbia, Canada to study Microbial Dark Matter (Phase II) - PL_2010_150m | ecosystem: Environmental > Aquatic > Freshwater > Lake ...
GATCTATCTAAGCGATGCATCTCTACGCGCTCCATCTGTTCACTTGGTTCTACTGCAACGCGTGCAGCAAAATGAACAGGAAGTGTTTGTGCCCAATCTTCAGTTAATAATCGGACGCCACTGGTGCCAGCTAAAAGCGCGGGCCATGTGGTTGCTACGTCACCGCCTAGTGGCGTAGTCGCACCAAGACCGGTGACGACTACGCGACGAGCTGACATGATAAAAAGTTTTCTACGTACTACTTAGCTGCGTTGACGATGAAGTTAACGGCATCGCCTACGGTGATGAGATCAGTGACCGCTTCGTCAGGAATTTTAATTCCGAAGCGCTCTTCTGCGGCAACGACAACTTCAACCATGCTCAGTGAGTCAACTTCTAAATCTTCAGTGAAGTTCTTATCCATCTCGATTGATGCAGCAGGAATACCAGCTACTTCTTCGACGATCTCTTTTAGTCCTGCAAGTACGTCAGCTTGTGCAAGTGCCATTTTATTTATTCCATCCGTTAGCGAGTTCATAACTGTAATCAATAGAGCGTTATTCTCTATGAAAAACGGCTTACTTACGAGTATTGAGGGGTCTAAGTGGCGTAAATCTCAAGGTTTAGGCGGCAATTGCACAACTTGGGCGGCATAGACAAGGCCTGCGCCATAACCGATCAAAAGTGCCAGTTGGCCGTGAAGTTCGGGATGTTGTTCAAGAAGTACATCCATGGCCAGCGGAATTGAGGCCGCGGAAGTATTTCCATTGACACGAATGTCATCGGCGATTACAACACTACTTGGCAGTTTCATCTCTTTGACCATTGACTCGATGATGCGCATATTTGCTTGATGCGGAATAAATGCACCAAGTTCATCGGGAGTAATACCTGCAGCTGCAAGCGCTTTGATTCCAACTTTGCCAACGGTAAACACGGCCCAGCGGTATACGGCCTGACCTTGCTGGGAAATATTTGGCCAACCAAGTTCGGTCACGCCTTTATCGGGCGAGTTTCTAAAAACTGTATATGCCGGGCTCAAAGTAATTGCCTCACGCGATTCGGCATCAGAACCCCAAACCGAAGGCCCAATCAGAGGCTCGCTACTTTGTCCAATCACAACTGCGCCAGCGCCATCGCCAAAAATAAATGCCGTTCCACGATCACTCATGTCGAGAAAGTCTGAAATCTTTTCAACGCCAACGACTAAAACTCTTTTAGATGTTCCAGCTCGAACTAAATCACTAGCCATCGCTACGCCATAGCAAAAGCCAGCACAGGCCGCGCTAATATCGAAAGCGGCAATCTTCGGATTTCCTAATACTCTTACTAAATCGGTAGCCGCACTTGGTGCTTGAACTGGATATGTAATCGTTGCCACAATTACTGTGTCAATATCGGCTATCGTCAATTTCGCACGAAGCAGTGCGCTTTCACAGGCAGCTTGCGCCATCGTAATGATAGTTTCATCAGGGCCAGCAAAACGGCGACTCTTAATTCCGGTACGTTGTTGAATCCACTCATCATTTGAATCGATGAGGTCGACAATTTCGCTATTAGGTACGAGCCGCTTAGGCCGATATGAACCGACAGAGAGAATTTGGCTATTACCCATGGCGGGAAGTTTTATGCTCATGCGTGCCTTTCTGCGAATTCGCGCGCTGCTACTAAATCATCAGCGCTCTTTAAGGCAAAGCTTTCGATCTGGGGTGCTACGCGCTTGAGCAAGCCAACCAGAGTTCCGGCCGGTGGTAATTCAATGACACCCGTAACACCCATGCTTTCTAAACGCGCTATGCATAAATCCCAACGCACTGGGTTTGCAATCTGATTAACAATTCGAGTCAAAACCTCTTGCCCATCATTGACTGCTTCGCCATCGCCATTTGAGATGAAGGGCATTGATAGTTGGTGGGTCGTGATAGCGGCAGCTAAATCTTTGAGCGGTTGGACGGCAGTTGACATGAAAGTTGTGTGGAAAGCACCGGCGACGGCCAAAGCACGAACGCGCGAACCAGCTGGTGGACTCGTACTTAAAGCGGCCAAGGCGGTTAGATCTCCAGCGGCAACGATTTGTCCTGCGCCATTATCGTTGGCAGCAACTAAATTTAATGCCGCAATTGCTGCGAGAACTTCAGTGCGATCCCCACCAAGTACGGCCGACATTCCAGCCGGGGAAAGAGCCGCGGCCTTTGCCATTTCAATACCTCGTGCGCGTACAAGTCGCAGTGCATCTAATTCACTGACGGCAGAAGAAATTGCAGCGGCTGCCAGTTCGCCGACTGAGTGACCAGATGTAACGGCAACTTTTGTTAAGCCAAGTGCATGCGCGGCAACAAGTGAAGTTGCAACAATAAGAGGCTGTGCATTTGCGGTGTCTTTAATCTCCTCGGCCCCTGCAGTTGTTCCAAGACGAATGAGATCTAAATTAATTGCATCAGACCACGTGGTCAATAAATTCTTTGACGACGAATCTGCAATCCAGGAATTTAGCATTCCCGGAGTTTGAGCGCCTTGGCCGGGAGCGATGATGGCTAACATGATTTCTAAATGCTACTCGTGAATCGCACGTACTACCTAGTACGCGAGACGAGCCAAACTTGTGCACTGTGGGCCGCCACATTTATTTTCGCACCAGGCGCCGCGATGGCGGGTTCATATGTTGCAATATCTTTACTTGCATCTAAGAGACACCTAAAGGTTTCTCCCCATTGTTGGTCAGGAAGTGCGAAAACAGTTTCACTAATAGACGAGTTCATTAATAACAGAAGTCCGCGAGCTGGATCGGCCTCAACAAAGACAGTGATGCTCCGTTTTTCTTCATCGGCCCAATGGGAATCGCTCATTTCGCGCCCACCCAGCGAGAACCAGGCGATATCTTTTCGTTTCGTTCCTTGATCAACGATTCCAGTAAAAAACTCGGATGTAACATCGACTAAATATCTTTCACGAATCTGTGCCAAGGTCTGCACAGTTGCCAAGATATCGCTCGCCTCTGAATCTAGTTCCCAAGGTAGAGCCCAGCCACCATTAAATGTTGCCGCGCTCTCTTCAGCAAATTCAATCGGCAATGAGTATGCATTGTTGGAACCATTTTGTGAACGGCTTACTTCATCGCCCATATTTAACATTGGAACACCCGATGAGAGCATGAGCGTTACCAGCATGGACTTTTGAATTTGGTGGCGAATTACTTGTATCGATTCCTCGTCGGTTTCACCCTCTTTTCCGACGTTCCATGAGCTGTTTGAATCACTTCCATCGGCGTTGTCTTCCATATTAGCCGCGTTGTGTTTTTCGTTATAGGCCACCATATCGTGAAGCGTAAAACCATCGTGGGCGGCAATGAAGTTGATTGAAGAAGTTGGTCCACGATAGTAAAAAATTGAACTTGATCCGCTGATGCTATTGGCAATATCTGAAACACCTTCACCAAATCCACGGGCTAAATCGCCTAACCAGAATTGACGTACAGAGTCACGATAGACATCGTTCCACTCTCGCCAAGGATGTGGAAAATCCCCGAGCGAGTAACGCGTTACATCCCATGGCTCCGCAATCATCTTAAAGTTTCGTAAAACCGAATCAGATTCAATCGCCGTCATTAATGAGGAGTTAAAGGCACTTTGACTTGTATAAAGGGCGGTCGCTAAATCAAAGCGGAAACCATCTACACCTACAACTTCTATCCACCAACGAAGAGAATCTATTATCTGCCGAACGGAGTGCGGGTTACTGGCCGCGAAAGTATTTCCACACCCAGTTACATCAACATAGTTACCTTGATTGTCATGTCGATAGTAAGACTTATTATCGATCCCTTTATACGAAAGAGTAGGACCGCCAACGCCACCTTCGGCAGTATGGTTGTAGACAACATCTAAAATGACTTCAATGCCCGCGCTATGTAATTGATCTATTGCCCACTGCAGTTCGCTGATCGGATCATCTGTTGCGGCATATGAACTCTCGGGCGCGCTAAAAGCTAAAGAGTTGTAACCCCAGTGATTTTTTCGCCCACGCTTATGTATTGCCGGTTCCGTAATTGAAGCTGCAATTGGTAAGAGTTCAAGGGCGGTAACCCCCAAGGATTTTAAATGTGCAATCGTGCTTGGATGTCCTAAGCCTTTATAAGTTCCGCGTTCATTCGGAGGAATATCGAGGTTCTTGGCCGTTAAGCCCCGCACATGAGCTTCATAGATAATTATTTTCGCCCACGGTACGAGCGGGCGCACAATTTCGCGCACTCTATGATCGGTAACAACCGAGTATGGAACAAAACCGGCGCTGTCTCGATCATCGCGAACTGAGAGATCACCGGCTCCCGTCGCATCGTTGGCAACGTGCCCGAAAATCTCTGGAACGTAAGAGATGGCCCCGCTTAATTGATGTGTGTAAGGGTCAATTAAAAGCTTTTCCGGGTTAAATCGGACGCCATGCTCGGGAGCCCAAGGCCCATATATGCGATAGCCATAACGTTGGCCAGCTCGAACGCCAGCTAAGTAGCCATGCCAAATCGGACCATTTCGATGGGACATTGCAAAGCGTGTTTCAACTGCAGCCCCGTTAACCTCATTAAAAAGGCATAGCTCAACTGCATCAGCGGCATTTGACCAGATGGCAAAGTTAGTTCCGCCGTCAGTGACGGTGGCGCCAAGTGTTCTGGGATCTGCAGGTAGCACGGGGCAATTCTGCCCTGCCTTATCAATTAATTGCCAATTACGAGACTCGCTCCTCTTGGACCTGGGGAATTCCAGCTTCACGTTGATTTACAAACTCAGGGAAATACAACACCGCCCGTGCGCTTCGATCACGCCCAGTCAGAATCTTAAAATATTCACCCATAACCAGGAGAAACGCTGCTGGTAAGAGATCGACGCTTCGCTTGATGAACCAAGGAGTGGCATGTCGGAGCATCCAGAGCAACGAATCTTTACGTGCACGCTCGGTCACAGGATCGATAGTGACGGGATTGATATCCCAATGGGGCGAGAGCAGCTCCTGAAAATTCTGCGCCAGAATCTGGTGGCCATGCTTTGATGGATGCATCCGATCAACGTGCCAGCGTTTTCTGTCATAGATATCTGGAATATCGCGTACAGCTAAAATATGTGCACCAAACTCGGCACCAATCGCACGAACCACGTTATTGACAGAATCTATTCGCCGATTGAGAACAGTTCCTAAAGTTTTTGGCAAAGGTGCAATCTTTGTCGGCTCATGAAGTTGCAAAAGCACAATTTCTGACCCACTCTCACGCAAAGCCCTCAAAGTTTGACGTAGATTATTACGCAAGACGTCAGGGCTAAAGCCATTTCGTAATGCATCATTTCCACCCACAATGACTGCGGTAAGCGTAGGTTCAAGAATTAACGCCTTTGGGAGTTGATCGACCAAGACTTCTGTTGATTGCGCACCTGGACGCGACAGATTGGCATAAATAAGTGGCTGATTAAAGTGAGTTGCCAAGTAATAACTCCAACCCCGCAGGGTCCCATTTCTGTCGTCATCACCTGTACTGGCAGCTGCACTATCACCGAGAATTACAAATGTGGCAACTGGGTTCATTTATGCCGCCCTTGTTTGCCGCGAAGACTTTTTAGGCAATTCGCCATGCAAAGTCAACATCAATGAAACCGTTGAACTCCAAGGAAAGTTCTCTGCTTGGTGCTGGCATGTGGCGGAGAGTCCATGATCAGTATTTCTCATTGCAATAACTTCTTGAATTGAGTCGGCAAAGGATTTCGGATTGTTCTTTGCGATTGCGCCAACCGGCGTTTCACAATCTAGAAGTAAGAACTCTCCAACGGCGCTAGTATTTGATGCAACGACTGGGGTCCCCGAAGCAAGTGATTCAAGGGCAGCTAAGCAAAAAGTCTCGATAGGGCCTGGAGCCAATGAGATATCTGCAGAAGCGAGAATATCTGCCAAGCGATCTCGATCGGCGATGTAACCAAGAAAAGTAACGGGCAAACCTTTAGCATCTTCACGAAGTTTCTTAAACAGTGGCCCGATACCAATATAAATAAGTCGTGCGTTGATTCCCCTTGCGATGAGAAGGTTAAGAGTTTCAAGTGAGCGAGCAGGGTGTTTCTCGCGTGACATGCGGCCGCAGTGTACAAGCAAGATTTCACTGCCTTGGAGTAAGTGAGCCCTTAACTCTTTATCTCGACGCGCCGGAGAAAATTTCTCTAGATCAACACCAAGAGGTACTCGAACCAGATTTTCTATCTTAAGTCTCTCAAACTCACGAGCCGCAAAGCTCGTTGTAGCAATAACGTAGTTAAATCGCTTCGCCAGGCGACGATTATGCCAATCGATTAACGGTGTAATCGGGAATGCAAAATAGTGCTCGGCCAAACCCACCAAAGTCTCGTGGCTGAATACGACCGTCTTGATTTTTCGCTTGCCGGCCCATTCACCGATTCTTGTGAGAGTAAAGCGATCTGAAACCTCTAAGACATCTGGAGCCAAAGTGGTGATAAGTTTCTTGATATAGCTATTGTTTCGGATGATTCGATAACCGCCACTAAATGGAAGAATAAAAGACGGAACAGTTATCCTGCGTCCATCCGGGGTTTCTTCGCAGTAGAGCCCATTGCCTGGCACAATATAAGTAAATTCATGTCCCTTAGAGATGTAGCCAGCTCCAAGTTCGTGCAAAGTCGTGCGAATTCCACCTGACTTCGGGCCGTAAAAGTTAGCGATATGAAGTATTTTCATGCCACCCTCACACTTTCTGCCCGCAACGCTGAGGTTTCGAGAATTTCGTAATAGTGATTAATAAGCTGCTTATGCACAACTGGCCACGTGCGCTCGATAACAGATTCACGGGCTCTGATTGCCATCATTGCTGCATCCGGGTTTGAAAAAATCATGCTGACACTGCTACTCAAATTTTGGCTATTTGCCGTATCAATTAAGTAGCCAGTCAATCCATCCTTAACTAAATCTGTTGGACCACCTGAGTTGGGCGCAATTACCGGAACACCAGAAGCAAGCGCCTCTTGAATCGATTGGCAGAAAGTTTCATGCTTGCCAGTATGCACAAAGATATCCAAGGAGGCGTAGTAACGTGCGAGATCTTCACCACTTTGATATCCAACAAAGCGAGCATTATTTAAAATGCGCTCTAGCTTTGTGCGAGCTGGGCCCTCACCAATAATAACTAATTGGATATCATCGCGTTGATCTAAGACCAATAAATCTTCTATACGTTTTTCATTTGCTAGACGTCCGACATAGCCAATAATTTTTCTATCACTGCGATTACCAAGGAGTTGACTTCTTAATAGTTCATCCCGTTTCGCTGGAGTAAACTTTACGCTATCGACTCCGCGTTGCCATAAGCGGACATTAGGTACACCCGATTTCTCTAAATCTAAACAGGACCATTTCGAAGGTGCGAGTGTTCGATTAGTTTGAGAGTGAATTTTTGCCACCCACTTTTTTAATCCACCATGTGCAATGCTCATGCCGTAATGTCTGGCAAAGCCAGCGACATCAGTCTGGTAAACCGACAAGGTAGGAATCTCTAGGCGCATAGCTATTTTGGTAACGTAGTGTCCGAGAAAAATCGGTGATGCTAAATGGATAACATCGGGTGCAAACCCATCTATGAGCGGATCGAGAGCACGTTGTGGAAAGCCAACTGGAACCAATCCCTTCATTGCAAGACTCGGGACGCGTTTAACTCGAAAGCCGGCATACTCTCGTGGACCGTCGGCACTCTCTGGCGCAATCACAAGCGCTTGATGTCCATCACGGGCGAAACCCTCAAGGATACGAAGGACTGAGTTTGTCACCCCATTTACTTGTGGCAGAAAGGATTCAGTCACAAGGGCGATCCGAAGCACCATGGGGTAAATGTGGATGATGGAGAAACCCTAAAGCCCACGTTGAGGTTACGTGTTGGCAAATCAGAGATGAAATCATCTCCCTGAGATGGAGTTAATGGTTACTCATTAGTAACATAAGCGACATGAAAATTGCCGTCTGCATCAAACAGGTGCCAGATTCATGGGCTGAGAAGAAGATGGTCAATGGGTTCTTAGATCGCGTCAACGTTGATGCCGTTTTAAATGATCTAGATGAATATGCAATTGAAGAGGCGTTACGAATCGTTGAGGCACATGGTGGCAATGATGAAGGTGGACCGCACAGCGTCACGGTTATTTCCATGGGTCCCGAGCGCGCATTGGAATCGGTTCGCAAGGCGCTTTCTATGGGCGCAAACGCCGGAATTTTAATTACCGACTCTTCACTTGTCGGTGCAGATGCGCTCGCAACTTCTAAGGTTTTAGCAGCGGTAATTTCTAAAGGCGAATTTGATCTAGTTATCTGTGGAACTGAATCAACCGATGCACGAATGAGCGTTGTGCCGGCGATGATTGCCGAGCGTATTGGTTGTGCTCAACTTACTTTCGCCGCATCGGTCACGGTTGATCCAGACGCCAAAAAAGTCTCTATCTCACGCGTTACTGAATCTGGAGTGGATGCGATGTCCGGCGAGTTTCCAGCCGTTGTGTCAGTAGTCGAAAAAATTAATGAACCACGATATCCATCGTTTAAGGGAATCATGGCGGCGAAGAAAAAGAGCATTGAAACTATCGATCTATCGAGTCTAGGAATAACAGCTGAGAGCTCGTGGTCATCCGTTGTAGATTCATCACCACGTCCAGCACGCGCAGCTGGAATTGTTATCACTGATGACGGTACTGGAGCAGAAAAACTTGTTGCATATTTGGCAGAGAAGAAATTGATATGAGTAGCGTTTTAATTCTGGCCGATTTTATCGGGGCTAAGGTAACTAAAACCACGGCAGAACTTGCCACGGCGGGTTCACGGATGGGCGAAGTAACTGCCGTCGTACTTGCTCCAACTGGTCTTGGTGCCAGTTTTGCAGCAGCGCTAACCCACGGACCAATTGTGAACGTACTAGTGATTGAGTCCGATAGTTTTCTTGCCCATGGTGTTTCAGCAGCCGCCGATGTTCTTGCCCAAGTTATCGCAACAAAAAATCCGAAAGCTCTCTTAATCGCCTCCCATGCATTTGGTAAAGAGGTTGCTGCAAGAGTTGCGGTGAAAACTAATTCCGGAATTATTACCGATGCCGTTGATGTAAGTGCAGATGCAACGGCTACTCAAGTTGTATTTGGTGGATCAACCACCGTTCACTCAAAAGTTTTACATGGAACGCCGATAATCACGCTTCGCCCCAACACCGTTGAGGCGGACACGAGTTCTGTCACACCGACAATAGAATCCGCGAGTTTTGAAATTTCAGAGAGTTCGAAGAAAGCGATTGTCTCTTCCTCAGAACCACCCGTGCAAGGCGGACGCCCTGAACTAACTGAAGCCAATATCGTTGTTTCAGGCGGGCGCGGAACTAACGGAGATTTTGGCGCAGTTGAAGCTTTTGCCGATTCACTTGGCGCAGCTGTTGGTGCATCGCGTGCGGCAACTGATGCTGGTTGGTATCCGCATTCACACCAAGTAGGTCAAACTGGAAAAACAGTGAGCCCTCAGTTATACGTTGCCTGCGGAATATCTGGCGCAATTCAACATCGAGCCGGCATGCAGACAAGTAAAGCGATTGTTGTCATTAACAAAGATCCCGAAGCCCCCATCTTCGAGCTCGCTGATTTTGGCGTAGTTGGTGACCTCTTTGCCGTGCTACCAAAGGCCACGGAGGGTGTTAACGCGCGTAAGTCCTAGGATTAGACCTATGTCATCAATCTATGTAGACCATGCGGCAACAACACCGATGGTTGAAAGCGCACTTCTTGCCATGACAGCGCAGTTGGCACAGTTGGGTAATCCTTCAAGTTTGCACACGCATGGCCGTGCAACGCGCAAAACCCTTGAAGATGCGCGGGAAACTCTCGCGAAGGAGATTGGCTCTCTTCCGAGCGAAGTTATTTTTACCGCCTCCGGAACTGAGGCAAATAACATTGCATTGAAAGGTTTGTACTGGGCCGGGCGCAGAGACGGAAAAAAAGTTGTAGTGGTTTCAAGTATTGAGCACCATGCGATTCTCGATCCCGCCCATTGGCTAGCAACGCATGAAGGCGCAGAAGTTATTGAAATTCCAGTTAACTCCGATGGCGTCATTGATTTGGTTTTCCTAAAAGATCTGGTTAAAACTCGCGGTGAAGAGATTGCAGTTATCTCGGTGATGCACGCAAATAATGAAACTGGCGCTATCCAACCAGTGAGTGAAGTTGTTGCAATCGCCGGAGAAATTCCGGTACATACCGATGCCGTTCAAAGTTTTAAGAAAGTGCCGCTTTCATTTTCGGAACTTGGCGTAGTTGCCATGTCACTAAGTGCCCACAAGATTGGCGGACCGCTTGGAATCGGCGCACTGATATTGAAACGCGGCGTTGAGATTCCATCGTTATTACATGGCGGCGGGCAAGAGCGCGAGATTCGAAGCGGAACTTTAAATGCTCCGAGCATTGTTGC
>Ga0163199_1002895_pt1 | contig 10440 bp, 6 predicted proteins | sample PL_2010_150m_FD_113537 | JGI IMG/M metagenome (GOLD analysis project Ga0163199, IMG submission 113537) | Freshwater microbial communities from Powell Lake, British Columbia, Canada to study Microbial Dark Matter (Phase II) - PL_2010_150m | ecosystem: Environmental > Aquatic > Freshwater > Lake ...
AATATGAAATGAGTCGTAATTTATGTTATACTTGCATTTTTATATAATTCACATTTTCATCAACTTACATAATTTTCAATTGTCTATTACTTAAATAAAGTCCGGAGGATTTGATATGCAATATTTTATCAGGAACATGGTTTGCAACCGTTGTATTATGGTGGTACATCAGCTGTTTGAGGAGCTTGGCCATCCACCCGTGCGCATTTCGCTTGGAGAGGTAGAAATTGCTAATCCGATCCTTCCAAACGAGCTCGAACAACTCCGGAAAGGACTGGTCGGCTACGGCTTTGAACTAATTGACGACGGCAAAAGTCAACTGATCGAAAAGATCAAAAATACCATTATCAATCTGGTGCATCACAGCAACGAAGATTCGAAAGTAAATCATTCCAGTTACATCGAATCACACCTCAACAGGGATTACGCCTATCTGAGCGCCCTTTTTTCGGAAGTAGAAGGCACTACGATCGAAAAATATATCATCCATCAGAAGATCGAAAGGGTAAAGGAGTTGTTGGTTTACGACGAATTGACCCTGAGCGAAATTGCCGATAAGATGGGATATAGCAATGTGGCCTATTTGTCGAGCCAGTTTAAAAAAGTGACCGGATTAACGCCCAGCCATTTCAAACAGGTAAAAGAAAACAAACGAAAACCACTGGACGAAGTCTAAACCTGAAAATCTTATAAACAATAGTAGAAATTCCATAACAAACGTGTTGCATCCTGACAATACCTTTACCGAAAATTGTAAGTCATGGATTCAACCATTAAAAAGAGCTTCCCGGTTACGGGATTAGCGTGCGCGTCGTGCGCCATTCACGTTGAAGGGGAGTTGAAAGCACACAAAGGTGTTGTGAGCGCCTCTGTCAATTACGCCAACTCTTCTGCCTTCGTTGAATTTGAAGGAAGTGAAACCGATGCGGCCGATTTAAAGTCAGCCATTCAGTCTATCGGATATGATTTACTGATTGAAGCAGAAGGGGACAGCCAACAGGATGAGATCAAACAATCCCATTATAAAAAACTTATAATTAGCACAATAGGAGCTTCCATACTGGCCTTCCCGGTCGTTGTAATTGGTATGTTTATGATGGATATGCCTTATGCCAACTGGATCATGCTCCTGTTAGCAACTCCTGTGGTTGGTTGGTTTGGCCGCAGCTTCTTCGTCAATGCATTCAACCAGGCCAGGCATGGCTCAGCAAACATGGATACACTTGTTGCACTGAGCACCGGTATCTCCTACCTGTTCAGCACTTTTAACACTATATTCCCGGAGATCTGGCACAACCAGGGCATCCATCCACCCGTCTATTTTGAGGCATCTGCCGTGGTGATCGCCTTTATCCTTCTCGGGAAAGTTCTGGAAGAGAGGGCCAAATCGAATACCTCCTCCGCCCTGAAGAAATTGATCGGACTGCAACCAAAAACTGTTAGGGTGGTGCAAAATGACGGATCAGAACTGGAAATTTCCATTTCTCAAGTGCAGAAGAATGACAAGCTGCTCGTTAAGCCGGGAGACAAAATCCCGGTTGACGGTATGCTCCTCTCAGGCTCCTCTTTCGTGGACGAGAGTACCATCACCGGCGAATCCCTGCCTGTCGAAAAAGAGCAGGGAGCAAAAGTATTTGCAGGTACCCTCAACCAGAAAGGTAGTTTTATTCTCACTGCCGAAAAGGTAGGAGGGGAAACCATTTTAGCTCAAATTATCAAGATGGTTCAGGAAGCCCAGGGCAGCAAACCTCCGGTACAGAAGCTGGTGGATAAAATCGCAGGAATCTTTGTTCCGGTTGTCATGGGAATAGCTGTTCTGACTTTCGTGGTCTGGATGGTGGAAGGAGGCGATAATGCCCTCAGCCATGCGCTGCTGGCCATGGTCTCGGTTCTCGTGATCGCCTGTCCCTGTGCCCTTGGATTGGCCACTCCCACCGCCATCATGGTGGGCATTGGCAAGGGTGCTGAAAACGGAATCCTGATCAAAGACGCCGAAAGCCTGGAATTGGCTCACAAGGTCGATGCCATTGTGCTCGACAAGACCGGCACCATCAGTGAAGGCAAACCGGCTGTTATGGATATAGCCTGGAATGTCCCGGAAGCTAAGGAACCGGAACTCACCAAAATACTTTTTGCCATCGAGTCGCTGTCGGAACATCCACTGGCCGATGCCGTAGTCACCTATCTGGACGTCAAAACGGAAGAGCGGATGGCGCCGGATCATTTTGAGAGCATCACCGGCAAAGGAGTTGTGGCAGTTTTCGACCATAAGACCTTCCTGGTAGGAAACAAAAAACTGATGGCCGATTACTCCGTTCAACTGCCTGAAAATCTGAAAACCACCATCAAAGATTGGGAAAATGAGGCCAATACGGTTGTCTATTTTGCCGTTGACGCAGAGCTGGCAGCCATTGTGGCCATTTCAGACAAGATCAAAACCACTTCGGCAGCTGCCATCGCCTCACTCCAGCAGCAGGGGATCGAAGTATACATGCTTACCGGCGATAATTTTCAAACTGCCGGTGCCGTAGCCGGGAAAGTCGGACTCAAAAATTTCAGGGCAGAGATGATGCCTTCCGATAAGTACGATTTTGTTAAAAAGCTGCAACAGCAGGGCAAAGTGGTGGCCATGGTGGGTGACGGCATCAACGATTCGCAAGCGCTGGCGCAAGCCGATGTCAGCATCGCCATGGGAAAAGGTTCTGACATTGCCATGGATGTGGCCAAGATGACCATCATCTCCTCCGATCTTCAACTCATCTCCAAAGCCATCCGCCTATCCAAACTGACCGTCAATGCCATTCACCAGAACCTCTTCTGGGCCTTCTTCTACAACCTGATCGGCATTCCGATCGCAGCCGGAATCTTGTATCCAATATGGGGATTTATGCTCAATCCGATGATCGCCGGGGCTGCAATGGCATTGAGTTCAGTTTCTGTTGTAAGCAATAGTCTAAGGCTAAAATCAAGAAAGCTAATTTAACCATTGATCAATTTCAGCCTTTAGAGATTCGTTTCACTCCACCACATACCTTCCTCTTCCACTCCCCACCAGATTGTCGACCGACACACCATACACGGTAATCACCATCGGACCTTTGTGTTTTAGGTTGGGAAACTTGATTTTCACAGGCTCTTTTCCCCCAAAGTAGACTTCTGATTGCCAGAAGATAGTTGGTCGGCTCTGTAGCAGTGGATTGCTCTCCAACTCAACTTTGGATGGATTGTAAAACTCGACGGATGGGCGGTATAGTTCGATGGGACGCAGCATTTTGTCGTTGCTGTTTTGCAGGTTCCATTTGGTGCGCACCCGGGCCAGATTAGGATCAGAACTTCGTGTGTTGATGAAAATAACCCCTCCCTGTGCCGCCTCGCCGTACCGAACATACCCCATTCGGCTGTCCAGAATGGTGAGCGAAGTGACTTCACTTGGTGAGATGGTGTTTACCCTGGGCCAGCCCCCATCGTAAAGGGGCATTCCATCAAGTACAATCAACGCAGGCAAAGGACCGTGCATAAATGAGATGGTAGTCCTGAGGTAAATATTTGCATTGGTAATTCTATAGGGATAAACCAGTTTGCGGATGGCCGTTTCCAAGGTTGAAGATGACCAAAGTGGCTCATAATCGAGACTCTTGACATTGTCTGCCTGATAGATCCTTTCGTATTCATCCTTGTAGATCTTCTCAGTCTGGTGACCGATAATGGTCACCTCTGCAATTTCAATGGTCTTCTCTTCCATGGCAACAGGCTGTTCCGAGGCTGAGATTCGGTATTCATGGATAGGAAGTAGCGGCTGCTCCAGATGCAATTTGTTGTTTTTGAAATACTGCTCGTTATAGGGGATACTTAGCATGGCTCCGGCTGCCTTGTTTTTACTTTTGACATCAGGCATCATGATAACAGATCTTGTTATTTCCGCGAGGGAATCCAACGGTAATGAGATCTCTCCCAATCCATCGGTGACCAGATGGCGGGAAGAAGCGCCCTCAAGGGATACCAGATCGAGACTCTTCTCCCGTCTGCTCTTGCCTTCATAAAGCACCTTTAGTTTTAGCAGATCATAGTTAACAGGTTGGACGCTATCGGATTTCATTGGTTTAAAATCCCAGCTGATTTTGCTCCAACCATAAACCATCAAAAGAAGATCGCGCTCCGCGTCAGAAAGATTTTCAAGGCCATAGGCCAATATTTTCGGTGGCAGATTACCGGGAAAAACCGGATGATAATTGAAGGTGTATTCAATTCCCGGCAAAAACAACCTGGAGTCAATTCCTCTCAGCGAATCGGTTACTGCGATGGAAAAGAATCCTTCGGAGGGTTTTCCCACCCCGTCAGTGACCGAAACGGATAGTTCTGTCTCCTCTCCGGGATGGGAAACCTGAGTTCCAGGTTGTATGCTGAACTGCAGGTGTTTGTCGCTGTTCAGGTAAATCAACCGCTCTGCAACCGGCTTCATTGAGGGGTCAAACAAGGTGATGTTGGCGACTCCGGAAGGGAGTGAACCTGTATCCACAATGATTTGCTGCCTTTTGGTGAGGTTGATCTCCTGAGAGAAGAAGCGGACCATGTTTAGCGTGCCTGCCACAATTATCTTCTCTCCCGTAAACATATTTGATTGAATATCGACAACCACCGACCTGTTTCCAGCCGGAGCTACACCCAGCGACAAACCCGTAAGTGTAGGCTCGGGCAATGACCATCGTTTCTGCCCTGCGGCTCCTTTGGTCAATTCCACAAAGAGTCCGGATCTGGCCGTACAGACAAAACTTCCCGGACCAAAAGGCCCTGACCGGATGGTATCCAGGATGGAACCAAGGCTGTTTTTCAGTAATCCTTCGATGAGCACAGGTTCTCCCTTGTCGTTGGTGGCATTGAATCCTATCCTTTGTTCGACGCCATGAATGAACGATCCACCCTCCGGTAAAAAGCGCAGATCCAGATGAGCCACCTCCACTGGTACATTGACTTCTGCAGTTAGTGGTTTCTTACCAGGATTGTTTCCCGACTCTTTCACCGAGAGATCCACCTGGAATGCCTCAACGGGATTGTTGTTTTGCATCTGGCTGGTGAAAGCGGCGAAATGGTATATCCCCGATTCTGCCTTTACTGGGATGGTCATCCAGCCGGAGGCTGTAGAATTCTCAATTTTGAAGCGTGCACTGTCGGCCTGAACCCTACTTCCATTGAACAGCAAGGCATACACATACACGCTTTTGGTTCGGAAAACTCCGCTGAAACGATCCCTAATATAGGCCTGAAAAAAGATGGTATCCCCCGGCCTGTAAATGTTTCTGTCAAGATGTACGAACAACTGGTCACCGCAGGAGTATTTTTGTCCGGAGGTGAGGATGTTCTCAACGGAGGGAGCTGTCACCAACGTATCTGACTTAAACTTAGTGGCCGAAAAGGAAAGAAAATCAAACGGCACCATATCGGCCATCCGTTCGCCGGCCATCTTTCCTGACCAGGTGACGGTATAGGGATTGGGGAAAAATCCGTTTTTATAGACCGTCAGTGTATCGGAAAAATCGAGTGCGGACTTGTACCGCAGGGACTGAAATCCAAAGAGACCGTTGTAAAGTTCACCATGGGTATCGACGTAATTGACCATAACCGGCTTGGAAGAATAGATCCTCATCTGTTTTTGGGTTCTGGAGAACCGGATATTCTTCTCACTGATGGGAGTGATTTTCACCGTATCCTTTCGCGATGGATCAAGCCCGGCTTGAAACAATTGAAATTTGGCCTGTTTCAGGGAGTCAGCATAGATCGATCTCAGCAGATGCAACCTGGAACCATAATAAGCCGACAACCTGTTACGTACCCATTTTTTCATCTCTTTGGAACTACCTTCCAAAGGTTGGAAGTAAGGGCTACCGATATATCTCACCATCTCACTTTTTTCATCATATGAAAAATCCGAAAGATCATAATGGATAAGGTAGCCCAACGACTTGTTTTCAATCCGGAGGGATTTGAGGGATTGTCCTTTAAGCACATTGGTATTGGGAATCCTGTATAGATAAAGATCCTCGGGATTTAGAATCCTGCAATTGAGGGAATTTATTGTTTCACCAAGAAATAGTCTGATGAAAATTGCATAATTTTTTTCACGGTTCTTGTCTTTGGATTTCACCGTCACTTCATCCAGCGGAATCGGATTTTCAGATATTTTGATGTTGATGGTCAGGTTTTTACCTTCCGCATTAATCATTTGCGATTTTGTCGTGAAACCGAGACAAGATGAGATGAGCTCATAAACTCCCTCCTGGGGGATAGTTAATTTGTACGCACCATCTTTGTTGGTCATGGTGCCGATGGTAGTCTTCGACAAATAGACCGCGGCAAAGGGGATGGTCTGGTTCGTATCATCCGTAACAATGCCCTTTACAACGGTCTGTCCAAAAAGTTTACCGACAAAAACAAGTAACAAGAGCATCAATAAAACGGGATATTTCATCATGAATGATAAGAGATGGAAGGCGATTTAGCTTATCGAAAGGTACCGATTAATTTTTGAAAAACAAGAGTTCTATTTAACATTTATCGGAGTCGTTTCCATCTCTGCAATTGGATCAAATCAACATCCTGCCATCATCCCTATCGTCCTATGACTCGTCCCAGTCGTCCTAGTCATCCTCTCGTCCCAGTCGCTTAACACTCTCTCTCGAAAAAGCCAGCGTCTTATTCAGCGTATTCACGGCCAGCGATTGGATGGTTTCTCCTGTCACCAGTTGGTTGATCTGGTCACGGATCATGCCATATTGGTGATGCAGCGGACAAGGATTGCGCTCATCGCAGTTTTTCAGTCCAAAACCGCAACCAATAAAAAGTTCCTCCCCCTCAATGGCAATGATAAGTTCTTTCAAAGGCAAATCTTTCTTTTCAGGATCGATGTAGAACCCTCCGCCTTTCCCTTTCATGGATTTGACGAAACCCTGTTTGGCCAGGCGCTGAAATATCTTGGCTGTAAAAAAATAGGGGGCTTCGATCTCATGGGCTATCTCGGTCACACCGGGCCGGCGCTCCTTCAGATTTTGTAACTGAATGTAAACCATCCCTCTCAAAGCATATTCTGTCTCTTTTTTAAACACGGGCGGCAGGATTCATTGTTAAACGAAGTTCAAAAATACAAAAAAATCAGATCTATTTTAAATATTAAAAGACCTTTTTGTCTTTTAATTAAATTGTCTTTATATTTGCAGTGAAAATCTTGGAAAAAACAGTATCAAAAAGGTATAAAATCATGGTTAGAGCAACTCAAAACTTAGAAAACGACCATCAGCATATCTTAAAATTAATCGAAGTGATGGAAGCTATGGTCAAAACTGCAGAACCAACTATTTCCCATCTGGAGGAGGTAGTCGTTCTGATCAGACAATTTGCCGACGGACTTCATCATGCGAAGGAGGAAAATCTGCTATTCCCGCTTATGGCCGAGAAGGGCTTCTCCATGCAACAGGGACCAGTGGCTGTGATGCTGATGGATCATGACCAGGGCAGAACATTTGTGAAAGGCATGGCTGAAAACATACAATTGTACAAGAACGGAGCAACCAATGCCCTGACATTGATATACGAAAACATGCTGGGTTATGCTGAATTATTGACCAACCACATTGCCAAAGAGAACAATATCCTTTTCCGTATGGCAGATAATGTTTTCACAGCAGAAAATCAACAATCCCTTCTACATCAGTTTCAATTGATTGATGCTGGATCCGACAGTAGCATTCCCGCTAAGGATTATATAGGCCGAATTGAAATTCTTGCCAACATATATCTCACAACCAATTAATTAACAAATCATTCATCATCAAAAATTCACCACTATGACACCTAAGAAACTATGGTTAGGCTTTATTGCTGTCATGACCATCTCCTTTGCCGTTTTGATCTATTACGGCATCGAGATTTACCGGGAGGCACCTCCGATCCCGGACAAAGTGATCACATCGGATGGCACCTTGCTTTTCACCGGACAGGATATTAAAGATGGCCAGAACGTATGGCAATCCATGGGCGGACAGGAAATGGGTACGATCTGGGGGCACGGAGCTTACCAGGCCCCAGATTGGAGTGCCGACTGGCTTCACAAGGAGGCACTCTTCATCCTGAACAACCTCGCCATCAAAACAACGGGAAAGCCTTACAACGAACAAACAGACGAGAACAAGGCTGCCTTAAAGATCACTTTGCAACGTGAAATAAGGAAAAACACCTATGATCCTCAAAGCAAAACCATTACTATTTCGACCGATAGGGCCGAAGCCATTGCTTCAAACGGCAAATTTTACAGTGGATTGTTTACCAACGATCCGGCGCTGCTCAAACTTCGTCAAGCATACAGCATCCCTGACAATGCCATCAAATCGCAGGAAAGGCTCAAACCGCTCAACGCATTTTTCTTCTGGACGGCCTGGGCATGCGTCACTCAACGCATTGGACAAGATATCACGTACACGAACAACTGGCCGTCTGAAGAGCTGGTCGGCAATCACCCGACAGGAGCCCTGATCTTATGGACCGGATTCAGTGTAATTATGCTTTTGGCCGGAATCGGACTTATGGTATTTTATTATGCCAGAAGACGGGAAGAGAGTGTCAATGAAATACCAGCCAAATTTCCATTGGCCGATTATGTTCAAACTCCATCACAAAAGGCAACCGTTAAATATTTCTGGATTGTATCGGCTCTGTTTCTGGTTCAGGTAGTTGCGGGGATTATTACCGCACACTATACCGTCGAAGGTCAGGGATTCTTTGGTTTCCCACTGTCGCAATGGCTCCCCTACTCCATATCCCGGACCTGGCACATTCAGATTGCCATTTTCTGGATCGCCACTTCCTGGCTTGCTACCGGACTATATTATGCTCCGGCCATCTCAGGCGTAGAACCCAAATTTCAGAAATTGGGCGTAAACGTACTATTCCTGGCACTGCTTGTAATCGTTGTGGGTTCATTGGCAGGCCAGTGGATGGGCATCATGCAAAAGCTCGGTTACATTCAGAATTTTTGGTTCGGTCACCAGGGATATGAATATGTTGATCTTGGCCGCTTCTGGCAAATCTTCCTCTTTCTTGGACTTTTCATCTGGTTATTCCTGATGGGAAGAGCCATCTGGCCTGCACTGAAGGTCAAATCAGAAAGCCGGAACCTGTTGATTCTATTCCTGATCTCGTCCATCGCCATCGCTGCATTTTACGGAGCCGGACTGATGTGGGGACGTCAAACCAATCTCGCGATAGCTGAATACTGGCGTTGGTGGGTAGTTCATCTTTGGGTAGAAGGATTTTTTGAAGTATTTGCAGCTGTCGTGATGGCTTTCCTGTTTGTCCGCATGCAAATTGTCAAAGCAGCCACAGCAACAACCGCAGTTCTTTTTTCGACAATCGTCTTTTTATCCGGCGGTATTCTGGGTACTTTCCACCACCTCTATTTTACGGGTACCCCGACAGCTGTTATGGCGTTAGGAGCTACCTTCAGCGCCCTGGAAGTTGTTCCATTGGTCCTGATGGGTTTTGAAGCATACGATAATCTAAAATTGAACGGCAGCAACGAATGGATCAAAAAATACCATTGGGCTATCAACTGCTTTATCGCAGTAGCTTTCTGGAATTTGGTTGGCGCCGGCATCTTCGGATTTCTGATCAATCCTCCGATCGCCCTTTATTACATGCAGGGACTTAACACCACAGCCGTTCACGGGCATGCAGCTCTTTTCGGAGTCTATGGTATGCTTGGGATCGGATTGATGCTTTTTGTTCTGAGAGACATGGACAAAGAGGCGGTCTGGAACGAAAAGTGGTTGAAATTTGCCTTCTGGAGCATCAACATCGGATTAACTTCCATGATATTATTTAGCCTTCTCCCGGTAGGACTGGCACAAACATTGGCCAGCGTGAAAGAGGGTTTGTGGTATGCCCGTTCCGCCGAATTTATGCAACAGCCTTTTATTTTGACCTTTAAATGGCTCCGAATGATAGGTGATACAATGTTTGCCTTCGGAACAATCGCGCTGGCCTGGTTTATTTTCGGGCTCAAAACAGGATGGTCACTGAGAAAGTAGTGCCTAAAGTGCACTAAAGTATTTAAAGTGCCTAAAGTTGGGAGTCGTTCAACTCCAAGTATTTTAGGCACTTTAGGCACTTTAAATACTTTAGGCACTTTCCTTTGGTAACAAAAATTTCACATTCGCTCCTCTTTCCTATTATTTTTTTACTTATCATTGCAGAAAGAAATAAACATGACAAAGATCAACTTCCATTTGGGCCATCACCATCTCTTGCCATAAGGTAAGCTGGAGTTGATCATTCTAAAAATATAGAACAATTCATTGGCAGGCTTACCTCAAAAGGTAAGCCTGCTTTTATTTTAACAATATGGAAACAACATTACGTATCGCTATTCAAACCAAAGGACGGTTGAACGAAGAG
>Ga0163199_1002896_pt1 | contig 10438 bp, 11 predicted proteins | sample PL_2010_150m_FD_113537 | JGI IMG/M metagenome (GOLD analysis project Ga0163199, IMG submission 113537) | Freshwater microbial communities from Powell Lake, British Columbia, Canada to study Microbial Dark Matter (Phase II) - PL_2010_150m | ecosystem: Environmental > Aquatic > Freshwater > Lake ...
GAAAGAATTAAGCAGTTGGCCTCTTTAGGGCAGCTCAAGCTGTGGTTTATTCTGGTTTACCCTAATATTAAGGTTTCTACGCCCCTGGTCTATCAGAAATTTGATCAATTCTTTGGGTTGACAACTGCACGGTATAATGTTAAAATACTAATTTCTGAGTTATCAAAAAAGGGTTTCCGGGTTAGCCCGGAATATTTTTTTAATAGCTTGGAGGTTGTTACTACCAGACTTTACCCTGTAGTTAATCAGGTTAAAAACGCGTTTTACGGCATGGGGTTAGAAAAAGTAATGATGTCTGGAAGCGGGCCGGCAGTATTTGCGATCTGCAGTTCACAAAGGCAAGCTCAGGATTTAAGCGGAAAGTTGCGTAAAAAATATAAATCTTGGCAGATTTTTGTAAGTTCCACGGTCTAGTGAGCGTAAGCCTGCCTGTCCGGCGGGTAAGGGAGGGGAGGCAATGGAGATAACTGAAGTGAGGATAGTTTTAAAAGATTCCCCGGACAAGAAATTAAAGGCATATGCCACGGTTACTTTTGATAATGCCTTTGTGGTAAGAAATATTAAGGTAATTGAAGGCTCTACCGGTTTATTTATCGCCATGCCTTCCCGTAAAGTAAAGCATCCTTGCCCGAAATGCGGGTTTAAGAATGAATTGCGCAGCAAATATTGCAATCAGTGTGCTCTAGCGTTACCGGTTGAGGCCAGTACCCGAACTGCGCAAGAAACAGGGACAGCTCAAGCCGAGCACAAGGATATTGCTCATCCTATAACGCAGGCGTTTAGGGAACATTTGCAGAAAAAAGTGCTTGAGGGGTACGAGCAGGAAAAAAATAAAGTCAAGGTTTAGAAGTCTCTGCCCGGTAGTGTAATGGTAGCACTTCAGAATTTTTGAGCCCTGTATTAGATCCTGCGCTGAAGGCGCAGGAGCGTCTGACTCAAGAAGAACTGGGATGTCGTCCAATGGTAGGACACGAGAATTTGGGTCTCGCTATTATGGTTCGAATCCATACATCCCAATGAAAGTATATTGTTGGCAAGATCCTTCGTCCCTGTCGGGACTCAGGACGATTTCTCGCTTAAGCTCGAAATCGATCCTTGCCGGGCAACCAGACACATAATATGAAGATCCTTGCTCCCAATGAAAGTATATTGTTGGCAAGATCCTTATATTGTATAATAACCTTGTGTGCGCTACACTACAAAGATACAGTTATTATTGGAGATCATCTAATCGGGGAAAAGAAGAGAGAAAATGTCTAACGGGGGAAAAAAAGAGATCGCGGTAATAATTCTAGCCGCGGGAAAAAGCACGCGGATGAAATCCGGGATGCCGAAGGCGCTGCATAATCTTTGCGGAAGGCCGATGTTGGGCTATGTCCTGGATTTGGTAGCTTCTTTAAAACCAAAGCAGGTAGTTGCGGTTTTAGGGTTTAAAGATGAGTTGGTGCGTAAAATTATAACTAAGGGGGTAAAGGTTGTTATCCAGAAAAAACTTACCGGTACCGCTGATGCAGTAAAGACAGGTTTATCAGTACTAAAGGATTTTAAAGGCACGGTGCTTGTTCTCTACGGAGACAATCCTCTTTTAAAGAAAGAGACGCTTAAGAAGCTTCTGGATTACCATATTGGAAATAATGTTGACGCTACGCTTCTAACCGCGCAATTGAATAAGCCTGATGGTTATGGCAGGATCATACGCGATAAATATTTTAGTATCTGCGCTATAGTTGAGGAAAAAGACGCGGATGAGGTCGAGAAAGATATCAAAGAGGTTAATACCGGGATTATGGCTTTTAAGAAAGAAAGTTTGCAGGGTAATTTAAAATATGTCCGGCCGCATAACCGCAAAAAGGAATATTATTTAACCGATATAATCGCAATCTTGGCCAAAAAGGATTATCTGGTTGACGGCCTAAAGGCTGAAGATGCCCAGGAAGCCCTGGGGATTAATACTCGCGCTGAATTAGCCAAGGCCAACTCTATTATGCAGAAGAGGATTAATGATAAATTTATGCAGAATGGCGTCACGATTACGGATCCGGTATCTACCTTTATTGATTTCGGCACTAAGATTGGCACCGATACGGTGATTTATCCCTTTACAGTAATTGAAAGGGATGTTAAAATTGGAAAGCGTTGTTTAGTGGGTCCTTTTGCGCACCTGCGGGAAGCTGTCGAGTTGGCAGATGATGTCAGAGCCGGCAACTTCACTGAAATGGTGCGTGCCAAGATCGGCGCCAAAACATTCATTAAACACTTCTCTTACATCGGGGATAGCTCTGTCGGTGCGAGCGTAAATATCGGGGCCGGGACAGTCACAGCTAACTTTGATGGCCTAAAGAAGAATTACACGGTTATTAAAGACAAGGTTAATATCGGCTCAGATACCGTGATTGTCGCCCCTGTAAGAATAGGAAAATCTGCCATTACAGGGGCCGGCTCGGTGATTATTAAAAATATTCCGGATAAGGCGATTGTAGCAGGAGTACCGGCGAGAATCTTAAAGAAACGGGGAGGTAGATATGGATAAGTTAGAGAACAATGGTTTGGCTTCCGGTAGCCAAAGCCATAAGCTAGCGATTTTTAGCGGTAATGCCAATTTCGATTTAGCCAAGGATATCTGCAAGAATTTGCGCGTGAAACTGCAGGACGCTTTTGTCGGCAGATTCAGCGAAGGCGAGATTCGCGTGAAGATTAACGAAAATGTGCGCGGCAAAGATGTTTTTATCATTCAGCCGACCTGCCCGCCGTCCAATGACAATCTTATGGAATTATTAATTATGATCGATGCCTTACGCCGTGCATCCGCCCAAAGGATTACCGCAGTTATCCCGTATTTTGGCTATGCCCGCCAGGACAGAAAGGACCAGCCGCGCGTGCCGATTACCGCAAAATTAGTGGCCAACCTTTTGACTACCGCCGGCTCAAACAGGGTCTTGACCATGGATTTACATGCCGGCCAGATCCAGGGGTTTTTTGATATTCCCGTGGACCATCTTTTTTCTGTGGGGGTATTCGTAGATTATCTCTCGAAGATGAATATTAAAGACCTGGTTGCTGTTTCACCCGATGTGGGCAGTATTAAGATGGCCAGGGCCTATGCTAAAAGAGTTTCCGCGGACCTTGCCATAATTGATAAGCGCCGCGTTTCACCTGAGAAGGCTGAGGCTATGCATATCATGGGCGAGGTTGAAGATAAGAATGTGATTATCGTCGACGATATGATCGCTACAGGTAGTTCGCTTATCGAGGCAGTGGAGGCTTTAAAGAAAGCCGGGGCCAAAAGTATTTATGCCGCGATTACCCATGGCGTTTTAAGCGGCCCGGCAATCGAGCGCATTAATCAGTGCAAGGGGCTGGAGAAGTTGCTGATTACTGACAGTATACCGTTATCGGCGGATAAGAAACATACGAAGATCGAGGTGCTTTCAGTGGCCAATCTTCTGGCCGAAGCAATAAAAAGAATACACAACGAAGAATCAGTTAGCTGCCTATTTGATTAAATGAGCACTTGATACTTGACAAGCCTGTCAAGTATCAATGTGCGAATTTATCCCGACGAATGCGTAAAATTTTAATCAAAAATTTTACGCAAGATTATGAGTCGGGAAATGCAATTATTAATAAGGAGAAGTAAAGCAAATGGAAGAGATATTCTTGGAAGCAGAATTAAGAGAGGAAAAAGGAAGAGGCAAGGTTAAAGACTTAAGGGATAGCGGCTATTTGCCCTCGGTAGTTTATTTTCACGGCAAAGATGCCTTATCGATAAAATTTTCTAAAAGCGCACTTATAAAACTAGTGCATCAGCATCGTTTAGAGAGTAGCATTATTAATTTAAAGATTAAGGACGATAAGAAGGCCAGGGGCCGTCCCTGCCTAATTAAAGAGATCCAGTATGATCCGGTGCATGAAAATATCATTCATCTGGATTTTAATGAGATTTCCCTTACTGAGGCAATTAAGGTTAATGTCCCCGTGGAAACTAAGGGTGAGGCAGCCGGAGTTAAGCAGGAAGGTGGCTCTTTGGAGCATATATTGTGGGAAATAGAAGTGGAGTGCCTGCCTACAAATATCCCTAAGAATATAGAAGTAGATATCACTGCTTTAAAGATGGGTGAAGCTATCCATGTTAAGGATATAGTTTTTCCATCCGGGGTTAAGCCTTTGAGCGATCCTGCGGCGATTGTTTTACATATCGCTGCTCCGATGAAAGAAGAGGCGCCGGTTGAAATTGTTGAAGGAGAAATTAAGCAGGAGCCTGAAGTAATCAAAGAAAAGAAAGAAGTGCCTGTCGGCACTGCCGAAGGTAGCGCTCCCGAGGCTAAAGAAAAAGAGAAAGAAAAAGAGAAAGAAAAGAAGTGAAGTTAATTGTAGGGTTGGGGAATCCCGGTTTAATTTATGCGGGTTGTCGGCACAATATCGGTTTTTCAGTGGTAAAATCTTTAGCCCGTTCTTTAAAAGTTACCCTTAAAAGAGATCGTTCAGTTTTTTCCGCAACAGGCAAGGCCAAGTGGGGAGAGCACAATATAATATTAGCTATGCCACAGACCTTTATGAATTTAAGCGGCGTGGCAGTTAATGCCCTGCTTAAGAGATTTAAAGTCAGCCCGGAAAATCTCCTGGTAATTTGTGATGATCTGGATCTGGAGTTGGGCAGGATAAAGATCCGGCCGTTTGGCTCAAGCGGCGGCCAGCGGGGGCTACAGTCGATTATTGAGCATATTGGCAGAGGAGAGTTTAGCCGTCTGCGTGTGGGTATTGGCCGGCCAAGGAAATCAGCGGATGCCGCAAGGTATGTGCTTGCAGGTTTTTCAAAGAAAGAAAAAGAGATAGTCGAAGAGGCAAAAGAAAACTCCGCCAGCTGTTGCCTTACCTGGGTAGAAAAAGGTGTGGTTGAAACCATGAATATGTTTAACACAAGGAGCAGAAATGAATAAGTACGAAGCAATGGTAGTTGTCAAACCGGATTTATCCGATGAAGATAAGAAAGCGTTATTTAAGCAGATTGACGATGCGGTAATCAAGCATAAAGGTGAGATCTCGCAATCCGGAGTTTGGGCTGAGAGGCGTAAATTATGTTTTCCGATCAATAAGTTTGGCGAGGGGATTTATTATCTGGCGGCTTTTACTGCGCCGTCTTTGGCGATCAAAGAGATCCGCCATGCCTACAAGTTAAACGAGAATATCCTTAGGGTGCTTTTTACCCGTATGGATCTTTAAAAAGGATGGAGAATTAATATGGCTAATTATAATAAGGTATTGTTAATGGGTAATCTTACCAAGGATCCGGAGCTGCGTTACACTCCGCAGGGTACAGCTGTAGTTAATCTGCGCCTGGCAATAAACCGCAAATACCGCACCAAGGACCAGGAATTAAAAGAAGAGGTTTGTTTTATAACGGCGGTGGTCTGGAACAAACAGGCAGAGACCTGTAATCAATATCTGCATAAAGGAAGCAGTGTTTTTGTCGAGGGCAGGCTGCAGTCGCGCTCCTGGGAGGATAATGCCGGGGCCAAGCGCTCGGTAATTGAAGTCAGGGCAGAACGCGTTCAGTTTATGGGTTCTCCTCTTGCTAAGGCGCAAAGCCATAAGTTAGAGAACGATGGTTTGGCTTCCGATAGCCAAAGCCAGCCTCAGCCTAGCGAAACGCATGCAGAGCCGCCGGCCGAGGGGCCTAGCAGTGAATTAACATGGTTAGCAGAAAGCGAGGACGAGGTAAATGAAAGTTAAGACCAGGGGTTTTGGAAAAGATAAAAAGATTATCAAGAAAAAGAAGGATTTGCACGGGCCGGTAAGGAAGAGATTCTGCCGGTTCTGCGCGGATAAATTAGGAAGCATCGACTATAAAGATATAAAAAGGTTAGAAGTCTTTATTACTGAGAAAGGCAAAATCAACGCCAGCCGTTTTTCCGGTAATTGCGCCAGGCATCAGAGAAGGATCAGGGAGTTAATTAACAAAGCCAGATTCCTTTCACTTCTTCCTTATACACGCTAAAAAAAGCTATGGAAGTAATCTTAAAGAAGGATGTAGAAAAAATCGGTAAGGCAGGCACAGTAGTTAAAGTGAAAGAAGGGTTTGCCAGGAATTTTCTTTTCCCTCGCAATTTAGCCCAGCCTGCAACAAGCGCAACTCTAAAGAAATTAGAACAGGATGAATTAGTCAGTTCTGCGCAATCTGCCAAAACAAAAGAGGAATCAGAGAAGCTTAAAGAGCGGTTGGACAGCTTATCTCTGACTATTTCTGCGCTGACCCAGGGCGAGGAAAAATTATACGGTAGCATCCACGCAAACGAGATTTCCGAGGCCCTAAAAGAAGAAGGTTTTTCCATTGATAAAAATCTTATCGTCCCGGTTGAGCCTATAAAGTCTTTAGGGATTTATGAAATTCCGATAAAGCTTCATCCGGAAGTAATTGCTAAACTTAAACTATGGGTAGTCAAAAAGTAATATCTCCGCAAGACGTAATCTTAGATAAGCTGCCTCCGCAGAATCTTGAGGCTGAGATGGCAGTGTTGGGTTCTATGCTCCTGGATGAAGAGGCGGTATCTGTGGCCGTCGAGAAATTAGACAGCGGATCTTTTTATAAGAATACCCACAGGAAGATCTTCCAGACAATAAGCGACCTTTTTAATGCCAATAAAGCCGTAGATTTAATCACCCTTATTGACGCTTTAAAGAAAGATAGCTGCCTTGATGAGGTAGGCGGGGCAAGCTACCTCACTTCTCTAGCCAATGCTGTTCCCACTTCCGCTAATATCAACCATTATGCCAATATTGTCCGTGAGAGGTATATCTTAAGGACCTTAATTAACAACTCGACAAAGATTATCTCTGTTTGCCATGAAAGCCAGGGGAATATTGCCGAAGTTGTGGATACCGCAGAGCGGCTCATTTTTGAGGTCAGTGACAGGAAAAATCAAGGTACTTATTTACATTTAAAAGAAATCGTCAAAGACACTATTGAGACAATTGACAGGCTTTATCAGAATAAAGCGCATGTTACCGGTATTCCGACGGGATACGTAGATTTTGATATTAAGACCGCGGGGCTGCAACCGTCAGATTTAATTATCATTGCCGGAAGGCCTTCGATGGGAAAAAGTGCATTTGCCATTGGCATCGCTGAATATGCCGGAGTGATTGAAAAGGTGCCTACTGCGATCTTTAGCTTAGAGATGTCCAAAGAGCAATTGGTGCAGAGGATGCTTTGTTCTCACGCGCGGGTGGATGCGCATAAAGTAAGAACAGGGTATCTGGCTGTCAGTGACTGGCCGCGCCTGACTGCTGCCGCAGGAAAACTTTCCGAGGCGCCGATTTTTATTGATGATACCCCGGCAATCTCCGTAATGGAGTTACGCGCCAAGGCGCGCCGCCTGAAATCGCACCATGGCATAAAATTAATTATTTTAGATTACATGCAGTTGATGCGCGGAACGGCTTCGAATATGGAGAGCAGGCAGCAGGAGATCTCTGAAATATCGCGTTCGCTTAAAGCTTTAGCCAGGGAGTTAAACGTTCCGGTTATTGCCATCAGCCAGTTGTCTCGCGCAGTGGAATCGCGCACAGACCACCGGCCGCAGCTTTCGGATTTAAGGGAATCCGGGGCCATTGAACAGGACGCTGATGTAGTCGTGCTTATTTTAAGGGAAGAGTACTATAATCCTTCTCCCGATAATCAGGGCGTAGCCGAGGTAATTATCGCCAAGCAGCGTAATGGCCCGGTGGGTTCTTTCAGGTTAGCTTTTATCAAGGAATTTACCAGGTTTGATAATCTGGCCCGGGTTGAATAATTTATTTGATTTAAAGGCCCTATTCCTATATAATAATTAAAATGCGCAAAACAATCCTCCTATTTTTAGCCACCTTTTTGATCTTAGGCAGCAGTGTTTTTGCCGAAGAAAATCCCCAGAAGCAAGACTCTCCGGTTTTAAAGAATGTTACCGCCATAGAAGTCAAAGGCAATAAAGCCATCAGCACCAATGTAGTTATTTCCAAGATGAAGACGCGTATCGGTAGCCTCTACCAGGAGAATATTGTCAGCGATGACTTAAAAAGGCTTTATCTCTTGGGATTTTTCAGCGATATAAAAATTGACACGCAGGATTATAAAGATGGGTTAAAAGTCATTGTCACGGTTAGCGAAAGGCCGATTATCGAGAAGATTAGTTTCACGGGGATCAACCGTATTACTATGAAGGATGAGAAATTAAAGCAGCAGTTAAAATCCCGCGAAACACAATACCTGGATTATCCTGCCCTGGCGGAAGATGTGCGCATATTAAAAAAGATGTATGAAAAGATGGGGTTTAGCCAGGTTGATATTACCTATAAGGTTGACCTGAACGCTAAAGACAACAAGGTGAAGATAGATTTTAATGTCATAGAGGGCCGGAAGATGCGCATTAAGGATATTATTATCCAGGGAAATAAAACTTTCTCAAGCGCACGCATCTTGAAGCTGCTTAAGACTAAGCGCGTCTGGTTCTTTAATGCCGGAATTTTGAAGGAAGAAGTTCTCAAGGAAGATATTGAGCGCATAAAATCATTTTATCAGCGGGAAGGTTTTACTGATGTTACGGTGGGCTATGAAGTTAAGCCTGACGCCAAAAAGGCGTATTTGTTATATATCATGATTAAGGTTACGGAAGGCAAGAAATATCTTGTAGGTTCGGTTATTATCCAGGGAAATAAAGATATCGTTGAAAAAGAAATCTTAAGCCGCCTGAATGACTGTATTCCGGGTAAGGTTTTTAGCCAGGAAGCGATGAAGAAAGATATTATCAGTGTCCAGGGTTTATATTTTGACCGCGGCTATATCTCTGCGCAGGTCCAGGAGTCAACTGTAGTGAATTCAGATTCCGGCCGGGTGGATATAACTTATAGTATTACGGAAAATCAGGTCGCTTACGTGGATAAGATCAAGATCCGCGGAAATATCAAAACCAAGGATGTGGTTATTCGCAGGGAATTGAGGATTCAACCGGGAGAGAAGTTTGATGGCGAAAAATTGCGCCGCAGCAAAGAGCGGCTGCAGAATTTAGGATTCTTCGAAGACGTAAGCTATGATACCGAGGAGACTAAACAACCGGATAAGAAGAATTTAGTTGTGGATGTAAAAGAGAGCAAAACCGGTTCCTTCAGCTTCGGAGGCGGTTACAGCACAGTTGATCAGTTGGTGGGTTTTGTGGAAATCGAGCAAAAGAATTTTGACTGGAGAAACTGGCCTTATTTTACCGGAGCCGGCCAGGATTTGAAAGTGCGCGCCTCAATCGGTTCATTAAGCAATGGTTTTGAATTAAGTTTTACTGAGCCGTGGATGTTTGATTACCCGGTAGCCTTTGGTTTTGACCTTTACCGCAGAGAACATAAGCGCGATTCCGACGTAGGTTATGGTTATGACGAAAAAGTTACCGGCGGAGATTTACGTTTAGGCAAGGAGATCTCTGAGTATCTGCGCACAGATATCACCTATCGTTTGGAGCAAATACAAATCTCAAATATCAATACCCCTGCTTCAAATGACCTTTTAAATGAGGATGGCACGAACGTAATCAGCAGTATTACTCCTTCTTTGACATATGATAGCCGTGATAATGTTTTTGATACCCGAAAAGGTAATTATCTTACCGGTGCCATGGAATTTGCCGGAGGCCCGCTTGCCGGCGACAAGAATTACTGGAAGTTCTCCGGGCAGGCTTCACATTATATGCCTATGCCGTTTAACGCGGTGCTTGAATTTAGAGGTAGGATAGGCCTGGCAGACTCATTCGGTAGTTCCAACAGCCTTCCTATTTATGAAAGATTCTTTGCCGGAGGCGCATACAGTTTAAGAGGCTATGAAGAAAGAAAAGTGGGCCCCGTTGATTCCATATCAAATGATCCTTTAGGCGGCAATTCTATGTTGGTGGGAAATATTGAATATACTTATCCAATATTTGCTTTTTTAAAAGTAGCGGCATTCTATGATGTGGGTAATGTTTGGAAAAAATTAGGGGATATAGGATCTTCCAGCGATTCCGGCGGAATAAATAGCGGAGGATTTAAATCTGACCTGGGTCTAGGTTTAAGAATCAAAACCCCGGTTGGCCCGATAATGCTGGATTATGGTTTTCCCATGAATAAGGCATCCGGCGAAGACAGAAAGAAAAGCGGTAGATTTAACTTTAGCGCCAGCCACGGGTTCTAAAAAATAATTATTAACCAACACCCCGCGCTTAGCGAGGCACCTGGCTCAGATAGGAATTGAGCCAGTGTTCGCCTGGTGGCGAAAATTGCGCGGGGGCGCCCTTGTGGGCAGGGAGGAAGCAGAAATGAAAAAGGCAATAATGGTTTTATGGGGAGCGATTTTTAGTTTGGCTTTATTTGTGGGCAGCGCGCAGGCAGCGGATAAATTCGCCTTTATTGATTTAAGCCGTACTTTTAGTGAATACAACAAGAC
>Ga0163199_1002897_pt1 | contig 10437 bp, 8 predicted proteins | sample PL_2010_150m_FD_113537 | JGI IMG/M metagenome (GOLD analysis project Ga0163199, IMG submission 113537) | Freshwater microbial communities from Powell Lake, British Columbia, Canada to study Microbial Dark Matter (Phase II) - PL_2010_150m | ecosystem: Environmental > Aquatic > Freshwater > Lake ...
CCCTTCCTCTGCATTACCGCCAGCGGCGGCGCACGGATGCAGGAAGGCCTGTTCTCGTTAATGCAGATGATCAAGACCACCGCCGCAGTGAGCCAGCTGGCACAGCATCGCCTCCCGTTCATTACCCTGCTCACCGACCCGACCATGGGCGGTGTCTCGGCAAGCTTTGCTTTTGTCGGCGATGTCGTAATTGCCGAACCCGGGGCCCTGATTGGCTTTGCCGGTCCTCGCGTGATCGAGCAGACAGTCCGCGAGAAGTTGCCGGAAGGCTTTCAACGCGCCGAGTTTCTGATCGGCAAGGGTGCCGTCGACATGATTGTCGATCGTCGCCAGTTGCGCGACAAGCTCGCCACACTATTCGCGCTTTTGCAACGCGTCCCTGCGGTGGCGTGACAATCACCGACATGCCCGCGGCATATTCTTCTCTTGCCTGATACGCTGGATGATTGGCTGATCCATCTCGATGCGCTGCATCCCAGGGGTATCGCGGGCATAGAACTCGGATTGCAGCGTGTTGCCGAAGTCAGCCGGGCGCTGGGACAGCAGCGGAATGTGAATATTCCGTTGATTACCGTGGGGGGAACCAATGGCAAGGGCTCGACCTGCGCCATGCTCGAACGCATTCTCGGATGCGCCGGGTATCGCGTCGGATTATATACTTCACCACATCTGTTAGCCTATAACGAACGTGTGAGGTTGGCCGGCCAGGCGGTTGATTCGGCGGCGCTGTGTCGTAGTTTTGCGCGAATCGAGACGGCCCGGGCCGCGACGGCGCTCACCTACTTCGAGTTCGGGACCCTGGCGGCCTGGGAATGCTTTGTGGATGCAGCGGTCGATGTCATGATTCTCGAAGTCGGCCTCGGCGGACGGCTTGATGCGGTGAATGTCTATGCGAGCGACTGCGCCATTGTCACCGGAGTCGACATCGACCACACGGATTACCTCGGCAGCACGCGTGAGGCAATTGGTTACGAGAAGGCGGGCATATTCCGCAGCGGCAGGGCGGCGATCTGTGCCGATCCGGATCCACCGCAAAGCCTGATCGAACATGCGCAAGGCATCGGCGCCGACCTGCGCCTGATAGGGCGCGATTTTGGCTATCAACGACAGGACGGGAAGTGGCAATTCTGGTGGCGGGGGAAGCACAAGATCAGCCGTCGGGGCGGCTTGGCGCCTCCGGCCCTGCGTGGCGCCAACCAGTTGCAGAACGCCAGCGCGGCTCTGGCGGCGCTGGAGGCGTTGCAGGAGACGCTGCCGGTTGCAATGCCGGCAATCAGTCGCGGTCTGTCAGAAGTCGAGTTGCCCGGTCGTTTCCAGGCGATCCCGGGGCGTCCACTGGTGATACTCGATGTTGCGCATAATCCTCAGGCGGCACGAGTACTCGCCGAAAATCTCGCTTCGCAACTGGAAGGCAGTGTTGATCATTGTCAAACCTGGGCCGTGTTCGGCATGCTGCGCGACAAGGATGTCACCGAGGTAGTTCGCGCATTGGCGGACTGTGTCACGCATTGGCTGCCGTGCTCGTTGAGCGGTTCCCGTGGGTCGACTGCCGGGGAGTTGGCACAATCCCTGGCAGGCGAGGGAATTGTCGCGCGAATGCAGTTCGTATCGCCGCTCGACGCCTACCGCTTTGCGCAGGAGAATGCGGGCGATGATGATAGAATCCTAGTTTTCGGATCCTTCCAAACTGTCGCGGATATTCTTCGCATTCTGACGTAAGCGGCAAGCCGGCCATGGCGGATAAACACTCACGACTCGATCCTGCAGCGGACACCAGTGGAGAGGCGCTACACGACGAACAGCTTGAATTCAAGAAGCGGGCGCGGCGCCGTTTGGTCGGTGCGGTCGCGCTGGCATTGCTGGCAGTGATCGTGCTGCCGATGGTCATGGACCAGGAGCCAAGGCCGATTACTCAGGATATTCAGATTCGCATCCCGAATCAGGACACCAGCTCAGTTTCCACGCTCGCCCGGAGTGTCACCGGCAAGCCCGCTTCGACGCCGTTGCCGGCCGTTCCCAAACCCGTCGCAACCCCGGCTACCGCCGTTCCTGCGGTCGCGCTCGACACGACGGCGCAGACGGCGGCAAAGATCGAGGTGCCGCCTGCCGCGACAACAGATCTGCCCAGGTCGGACGCAGCCGGTGTGGCAAAGCCGCCCAAGGCCAACGATGCCAAGCAGGACAGGCCGGCCTCCCCGCCGCCTGTCACGGAGCAATGGATAGTTCAACTCGGTGCATACCAGGACCCGGCAAACGTAAAGTCGATGCAGAACCGGATCAAAGGGCTCGGGTTGCCGTCCTTCACCGAGAAAGTTGAGACGCCGCAAGGCTCACGGACGCGCGTACGGAGCGGCCCGTTCAGCAGCCGTGCGGCCGCTGAAAAAGCTCAGGCCCAACTAAAGAAAATGGCGATAGGCGCGCCGGCGGGCGGTGTCGTCGCGCAGAAACCGTAACGCCGAGTGAGTTTCGCTGGGATTACGGCGTTTGATTGGATAGTCGTGGCGGTGGTCGCTTGTTCATCGTTGCTCGGTATGTGGCGTGGCTTGGCGAGTGAGGTGTTGGCGCTGCTGGCGTGGATCGCGGCATTTTTCGCCGCGCGTGAATGGGGCGGGATGGTCGCGGGCCTGCTGGGAGGGTGGCTGAGCGATCCGGCCCTGCGTCAGATGGCCGGGTTTGTCGTTGTGTTTGTGGTGACCATGTTGCTGTTCTCGGTGGCGCGCTGGGTATTTTCGCGTTTGCTGCGGGTTGTCGGACTGGGACTGGTGGATCGCTTTCTCGGTACCTTGTTTGGCATCGCGCGCGGCATGCTGATAGTGTTGACGGGTGTTTTGCTCAGTGGATTGACGGATCTGCCGCGCCAGAAATGGTGGCGCGAGGCGTTCCTGGCAGCGCCGCTAGAGGTAGCGGTCGTCGCGATCAAGCCCTGGTTGCCACCGCAGGTGGCACAATGGATTCATTATCGTTAGAGTCACGTTGCGATTCTCGATATTTTGCTCGATCGCTTGCGCGATGCGTGGCTGGCGTAGAAAATGACGGGTGTGGCCGGCGAGTTGGGATCATGGGGATGGGTGGCCTTCATCCCGGTTACAGATAGGCGGTGAGGCGATGTGCGGAATCATTGGGGTTGTCGCTACGACTGCGGTCAATCAGCTGCTTTATGACGGGCTGCAAGTACTGCAACATCGCGGACAGGATGCCGCCGGCATCGCTACGGCCGAGTCCGGCCGCTTCCACATGCACAAGGGATCAGGGCTGGTGCGCGATGTTTTCCGCACCCGCAACATGCGCAGCCTCACGGGTAACTGGGGCATAGGCCACTGCCGCTACCCAACCGCCGGGTCTGCCGACAACGCCGCCGAGGCGCAGCCTTTTTATGTCAATTCGCCGTTCGGCCTGATGCTGGCGCATAACGGCAACCTCACCAACGCCGCGCAGTTGAAACAAGACATGTTCCTGCAGGACTTGCGCCACATGAACACCAACTCCGATACGGAGGTGTTGTTGAATGTACTGGCGCACGAATTGCAGGCCGCGTCCACCAAGTATCAAGTCGACGCGGAGATCATTTTCAAGGCCGTGGCCGGCCTGCATCGGCGCGTGCACGGGGCCTATGCGGTAGTCGCGATGATCGCCGGTTACGGGCTGCTGGCCTTTCGCGATCCGTATGGGATTCGTCCCCTGATCATCGGCCGCAATCAAACCGAGCATGGTGCCGAATACATGGTCGCCTCCGAGAGCGTCGCCCTCGACACCCTCGGCTTCAAGATCCTGCGCGATGTTGCGCCGGGGGAGGCGGTGCTGATCGACATCCATGGCAATTTCATCAGCCGCCAGTGCGCCGAACGCACCATGCATGCGCCATGCATATTCGAATTTGTCTATCTGGCCCGACCCGATTCCCTCATTGACGGCATCTCGGTTTACGCGACACGCCTCAAGATGGGCGAGTTCCTCGCGGAAAAAATCAAGCACACCATGCCACACCTGGAGATCGACACGGTGGTGCCAATCCCGGACTCGAGCCGGCCGTCGGCGATGGAACTGGCAAAGCGCCTCAACCTTCCTTACCGCGAGGGCTTCGTCAAGAATCGCTATATCGGTCGCACGTTCATCATGCCGGGGCAGATGCAGCGGCGCAAGTCTGTACGCCAGAAGCTCAATGCCATTGCGATGGAGTTCAAGGGCAAGAACGTAATGCTGGTCGATGATTCGATCGTACGCGGCACGACCAGCCGGGAAATCGTCATGATGGCGCGTGAAGCTGGCGCGCGACATGTCTATTTCGCCTCGGCGGCCCCGCCGGTGCGATTCGCCAACGTTTACGGGATCGACATGCCGACGCGCGGAGAGTTGATCGCCAGCGACCGTTCCGATGAGGAGATTCGCCGCGAGATTGGCGCCGATGCCTTGATCTATCAGGATCTCCACGATCTAAAGGCCGCCCTGCGCGCCGTCAATCCGGGTATCAGCAACTTTGAGGCGTCTTGTTTTGACGGCAATTACATCACCGGCGACGTCACGGTTGAATATCTATCCAGCGTCGAATCCACACGCGGTGGCCCCGCCAGACTTTTTGACGAGGAAGGTGACGGCACCCAACTCGATCTTAATCTGGTAACGACGGATTGAGGCCGGTCTCGGCAGGAGTGTGTTGACGCGCGTTTCCCAACTGTGTAACTTGTAGTCGGCGCCGAGTTGATTCAGCTTGCGGGCGCTTGATAAATCCAGCTAAAGCGAACCAGACCCGGTCCGCGCCGTAGCATTGCTGGCCGGGTTTTTTATTGTGGCCTGAAAGAAGACGAGCATGAATGACGATTACTCATTCGATACCCTGGCAGTACGCGCTGGGCTGGCGCGCAGCCAGTTCAACGAACATTCGGAAGCGCTATATCTGACTTCCAGCTTCGTGTTCGACAGCGCGGCGCAGGCCGCGGCACGTTTTTCCGGAGCAGAACCCGGAAATGTGTATTCGCGCTTCAGCAACCCGACTGTGACCATGCTGCAAAAACGCCTGGCGGCGCTGGAAGGCGCCGAGGGCTGCATCGCCACGGCTTCGGGCATGGCGGCAATTCTTGCGATGATTATGGCCCTGCTCAAAGGCGGCGAGCATATCGTCGCTTCGCAGAGCATCTTCGGCGCGACCCAGCAATTACTCGGAACGATTCTGCCAAAGTTCGGAATTGCGACAACATTCGTAACCGGCGGCGATCCTGCGGATTTCCAGGCCGCGCTCAGGCCGAATACACGACTGGTGTTCATCGAGACGCCATCGAACCCGCTGACGGAAGTGCTCGACATAACTGTTCTGGCGCAGGTGGCGCATGACGGTGGTGCCTGGCTGGCAGTGGACAACTGCTTTTGCACACCCGCATTGCAGCGTCCGGTGGAACTCGGCGCCGATCTGGTCATCCATTCTGCGACCAAATACCTTGATGGCCAGGGTCGCGTGCTCGGCGGTGCCGTATGCGCCAATTCGGCACTCACCGAGGAAGTGTACAAGTTCCTGCGTACCACCGGCCCGACCCTCTCGCCATTTAGCGCCTGGATTATTCTCAAGGGCCTGGAAACGCTCAACATCCGCATGCAGGCGCAGTCGACCAATGCGCTCGAACTGGCGCACTGGCTCGAAGCGCAACCGCGTGTGGGACGAGTTTTCTTTCCGGGTTTGCCTTCTCATCCGCAGCACGCATTGGCGATGCGCCAGCAGGCCAGCGGCGGTGCCATCCTCTCCTTCGAGGTCGAGGGGGGACGGGAGGCGGCGTGGCGTGTCGTCGATAGCTGCAAGCTCCTTTCCATCACGGCTAACCTGGGGGACACCAAGACCACCATCACTCATCCCGCCAGCACCACGCACGGCCGTATCAGCGCTGAGGCGCGCGCTTCCTCTGGGATCACTGAAGGCATGTTAAGGATTTCCGTGGGCCTCGAGGCCGTGGCGGATATCCGGTCCGATCTCGCGCGCGGCCTGATCGCCCTATGACGCCGAATGGACGCGCGGTAGAAACGCCGGTCGGACGGCCTGTCGTGCTGACCAGCGAGAGGCAGCGTCTGGCCGAGTTGCACTTGCTCAAGGCCGACCGGGTGATGGCCAAGCTGGTGCGCACACATGGCAGTTGCAAGCTGGGCAGCCGGGCATTCCGGCCCTTCCATGCCTTGACCACCGCCATCATCAGCCAGCAATTGTCGGTAAAGGCCGCGGACACCATTGCCTCGCGGGTGGCCCTGCACGCGACGCGCCCGTTCGAGCCAAAATCGATCCTGGCGGTGGCGCCGGAGGCCCTCAGAGATGCCGGCTTGTCTGGTGCCAAGGCCAAGTATATTCAGGGACTGGCCAAGCGCGTCGAAGATGGAACTTTGCGTTTTCCTGAAATCCGCAGGCTGCATGATGAGGCGGCGATCGCGGTGTTGACCGAGGTTCCCGGCATAGGCCGCTGGACCGCCGAGATGTTCCTGATTTTCACGCTCAAGCGGCCGGACATTCTGTCGCTCGGCGATGCCGGATTATGCCGGGCGGTCCGCCTGCTGTATGGGGAGGCGGCGGATATGCAGCGCGTTGCCGAACGCTGGCGGCCTTATCGGTCAGTCGCCTGCTGGTACCTATGGAAGCACCTTGATTCAAACTGATATCACCGTTACATGATACAATTGCGCCGCGCTGGTCATCCTATCAGTCTGTTTGCCGCGCTTCGCGTTTAGATTCTCTCTCCGCGTCCCATCCCGTAAGCGATTCTTCCCAGACTGGTTCGTGGCATACACGCAGGGTTGAGTCCAGGAGTATCCTATGCAATTTGGTTCCGACATCACGCCCGCGAGCGGGCATGAGTCTTCTTTGAAACTTCGTTTTGCCGACCTCGGACTGCGCCCCGAACTGCTTCGCGCCATCGCCGATCAAGGCTACGACACACCCACGCCGATTCAGGCGCGGGCGATTCCCGTCGTCCTGGCTGGTCGCGACCTGATGGCCACGGCCCAGACCGGTACCGGCAAGACAGCGGGCTTCACCCTGCCGATTCTGCAACTGCTCGGCGCACGTCCAGCAGCCTCCCGTATCAAGCCGCGCGTGTTGATTCTCACGCCAACTCGAGAGCTCGCTGCGCAGGTGGAAGATAGCGTGCGAACTTATGGCAAGCATCTGCCGTTCAAATCGGCCGCGATCTTCGGCGGCGTCGGCATGGGGCCCCAGTTGAAGGCGCTGAAAAGCGGCGTCGAAATTCTCGTCGCAACGCCAGGTCGCCTGCTCGACCATTTGGGACAACGCAGCGCCGATCTTTCCGGCGTCGAGATATTCGTCCTGGATGAGGCAGATCGCATGCTCGACATGGGCTTCATGCCGGATATCCGCAAGGTGATCACGCTGATACCCAAGCAGAAGCAATGCCTGTTATTTTCCGCGACATTCCCGGAGGAAATCCGTACCCTGGCCAAGAGCCTCCTGCGCGATCCACAAACGGTGGAAGTTGCGCCCCGCAACGCCACTGCAGACCTGGTAACCCAGGCCGTCTACCATGTCGACAAGTCGCGCAAGCGCGAATTGCTGCAGAAGTTGATCGAAGATCACAGCTGGCACCAGGTGCTGGTGTTTACCCGCACCAAGCACGGCGCCAATGCCCTCTCGGAAAAGCTCGACAAGGCCGGTATCAGTTCCGCCGCGATTCACGGCAACAAGAGCCAGGGGGCGCGTACCCGCGCGCTGGCCGACTTCAAGAGCCTCAAACTCAACGTTCTGGTGGCCACCGACATTGCCGCGCGCGGACTGGACATTGACCAATTGCCGCACGTGGTTAACTATGAATTGCCCAACGTGCCGGAGGATTACGTCCATCGCATCGGTCGCACCGGCCGCGCCGGTTCCAGCGGAGAGGCGGTCTCGCTGGTGTGTGTCGACGAGCACGTGTTGTTGCGTGACATCGAACGCCTGCTCAAGCAGCCGATCGAGAAGCGCCTGATGCCCGGTTTCGAACCTGATCCGAACATCCGCGCCGAACCCATCGAGAACGGCCGGAACAAGGGTCGTCAGGGCAGGCCGGGCGACCAGCGCAGTGGCAATCGTGGCGCGCGGGCCCCCGGCAAGACGGCGCACGGCAAGAGTGGAGGTACTGCCTCGCGCGTGAATGCGTCCGCGCATCATACCGGCGCGCGCGGCCGCTGAATTCATCGTCACTCCGGGGATTGCCGGCGCCGGCCCGACGCCCCGCGATGTCAAAGCGCGATCAGCGCCGGATCATTGCCCCAGTTCGAGAGCGCCGCTGCGGCTGTCGCCTCGCCCAGTTCGAAGCGCGCCAGGATGTCACCCGCAACAATACGCCAGTGGGTGCTGCCCGCGGTGAGCGCCGTTTGCAATTCGTCCGCGTCGTTGTTCGCCTTCCATTCCCGGTAGGCTGCGGCAAGCGCGGGAAACAACGCAAGGCGCATACCGTCGAAATTGGAGAACCAGAAATGCAGCGATCCGCGCGCATCGCGCTCCAGCAGCGTAGGCAGGGTGACCAGACAGTCGGCGAGATTGTCACGCACGGATCGGGCCAGCACTTCGGCGGGCTTGCTGTGGGTTGCGCCGAGCATCATTTCCCAGGCCGGGCCGAGCAAACGACCGGCGGCGTGTTCCCCCAGTTCGTGAAGCACCAGCATCTCGGTTTCCGCTTCGGCCATGCGCTCGATCGCGCCGTCGGGGTCCGTGTCGTAGGCGTAACTGTCTAGCGCCGCCTTCAGCGCGCCATCCGTACGCTTCGTGCGCCACACTTCAATCTTCTGCCACAGCCATTGACGCAAGGCCTCTCCACGAATGACGACGGTATCGCCGCGCAAAACCGCCGGGATCGCAGTCAGATCCCGTGCGTATTCTCGCCCGCAAACCAGGATACTCACGCCTTCACGAATTTCTTCGCGGACCAGCCTGGCCAGAAAGAAATGCGGCTTGCGGAAACGGCCAACGCCTGCGCCATAGGTCAGGCCATTGCCCCGCAGGGCCTGGTTAATCTCAATGCTGTCAAACGGAGGATGGTTTCGGCCGCCGACCGGAACCAGGCCGTAGTCCTGGTCCATCATCGCCTCCCACAAGGCCTCACGGGCGACCAGCCAGGCGCCGATTTCAGTCCGCGACGGCAGTATCCCACCAGGGGAGATGCCGCGTTCCCAGCGGCAGTACTCGCGCATTTCCAGCAAGTAGGTGCACATCGTCATGTCGCGGGCGTGGCGCGCGTCGGCGATGCAGCAGTTGCGCCGCACGGCATCAACCAGGCCGTCGAGCTCGCAAAGTGCGTCGAAGGCGCCCATCAGCGCTTCCCTTCTGGATTTGACCGGGGCTTCACCGGTCCGCGCCCCTGCCAATGGACGACATTGCCCACAATACGCTCAAAAGACCGCAGCTCCAGGTTGACGTAATGCGTGTGAGCGAAAGCAGTTGCCGGGCGGATCTTGTTGCAAGTACTTATTCTTGTCATGGGTCGTATTCTGGCAGCGGCGCGCGGCTCATTCGTCGGAATTTCAAGCGGACAATTTCGTATCATATAACGTGCCACGGCAAGTGGCGAAACGAGCCACGACGAAACACGGATGAAACTCGCGGAACATACCTTGAGTCTGGTGTTGCCGATTTGCGACCATCCGTCAGTACTCGAGGCGGCCAGGAACGTGGGGCGGCCTTTGGCGTGGCGCGACGGTCAGGCTATCGGCGCAATAGTTCGAGCAGCGAAGAACCGTAGCGTGCCGCCTTGGCCTCGCCGATGCCCGGAATGTTGAGCAGCACAGCCAGCGTCTGCGGACGGCGAAAGGCGAGTTCGTGCAGAGTGCGGTCGTGGAAGATCACGTAGGCGGGCACCCCCTGTTCTCGTGCGGCCTGACCGCGCCATTGTCGCAGCATCTCGAACAAGCCAGCTTCGGCGGGGGGCAGGCCGGCCGGGATGCTGGTCCTGGCCCTGGCCGCCTTGCGTCTTGACGGAGCCTGTCGCCGCAACATCAGCGTGGTCTCCGCTTTCAATACCGGCTTGGCGTTCTCGGTGAGCTTGAGCGCGCCATACTGGCGGGCGTCGGCATACAGCAGTCCCCCGGCGAGCAGCTGGCGGGCGATGCTGCGCCAGGCGGATTCGTCCAGGTCGCCGCCAACGCCGAAGGTGGGCAGGCGCTCGTGACCGAACTGGGTGACCTTTTCGGTCGTCTTGCCGCGCAGGATGTCGATCAGGTGCGCGGCACCGAAGCGCTGGCCGGTACGCAGTGCTGCCGACATGAACTTGCGTGCCGGTTCGGTGCCGTCCCAAAGTTCTGGCGGCGTCTGGCAGGTGTCGCAGTTGCCGCATGCAATGGTCGTTTCGCCGAAATACCCGAGCAGCACGCTCCGTCGACAGCCGGCAGCCTCGCAATACGCAAGCATGGCATCGAGCTTGCCGCGCTCGATGCGTTTCTGTTCGTCGGGTGCGGCCGATTCGTCGATACGCATTCTGTGGA
>Ga0163199_1002898_pt1 | contig 10437 bp, 6 predicted proteins | sample PL_2010_150m_FD_113537 | JGI IMG/M metagenome (GOLD analysis project Ga0163199, IMG submission 113537) | Freshwater microbial communities from Powell Lake, British Columbia, Canada to study Microbial Dark Matter (Phase II) - PL_2010_150m | ecosystem: Environmental > Aquatic > Freshwater > Lake ...
GCTGCACCGCCTGTCCGTGAACGGGGACCCAATGCCGCTCAACCAGCTGCCCGGCTGGGTCAAAATCGAAATAGTCGCGCGGCTTATCGTTACCACCAGCCACCCATCCGCCCCGATCAGGCGGCAGCAGATCGTAGAGATCGTTCACATACGACAGCCCAAGCACGACATAATGGGGTTTCAGTGTCGGCCCCTGATCGATGAGCCGCAATAGGTACTGGTGCATGTTGAATGCAACGCACCCGCCGTTGTACACTCGAAATGCTTGACGGTTGCCGCCATGGCCGTCGTCGTTTAGCTTCCGCTCCAAGATCTTCGGCCACGTCTGATGGGTGGAAACGCCAATCGCGTAGGTATGCGAATCGCCCAAGGCGAGAATGCGCGTGCGTGCATCGTCGGCACCCGGGACAAACGGCATATCGTTCATATAGAGCGAATTGATCGTGCCGGTGATGCTAAATTCCTTCGTCGTGGACTTGAAATCTCCGATCGTCGGCTTCCAGCCCCATCGGCCTTCGGAGAACCAAATTCCACCCCTTCCGACATAGCTGTCGTTCCGATTCGTTCGGCATTCCATCACGCTAAAAATCCCTTCGCACAGAATAGCGGCGATCATCATGCCGATCGCCAGGCTTAGGGCGGCGTAGAATAGCTTGCGACCCCAAGAGCGACGTGGAGGGGTGAGCGGTTTCGTGGACGGAAGCGTATTGGTCATAGTCGGCTCCTATTATTGACTGCGATCCTCACGCGGCGGCGCGAGTTTGCCAGCACGCAAGGGAATGCTCCTTGATCACTGGCAATGAGTGTGCGTTAGAACAGCGAATAGATAAACGGTGCAGCCGCGGAACTGCCCAGAATGATCAATGCGCCAACCAAGAGAAGCATTATCAGGATCGGTAGCATCCACCACTTCTTGTGTTGCTTCATGTAATCCCAGAAGTCGCGAAAAAGGCCAGTGCGATGCTGCGTTGCCATCGTCGAAAATCCGTCCTGTTGTTTCTCTTTCATTGTTTTCATTCCTCTTGCTAAGATTGTTTGAAGTAGCGCCTCTTGTCGGATCCCGGATCATGAGGAATCCAGTAGGTCGCGGCCAGCGTTTCGAAGCGGCGCTCCAAGGGGTCTCGCCGCACAATCCGCATGAAAAGCCCGATCGGTGTAAACAACCCGTAATACAGAATCCCGAGAATCACATGCGACATGCACCAGCCGATCGGATACGTCAGACTAATGCAAAGTCGGAAGAACGGGTCACGAACCGGCTTTAGAGTGTAATACATAACGCCGACGCCCGCGCCGACGCACCACAACCACATGGCGGCGACGAGGTGATGCGACCGCCACCAAGATAGTGTGCCCAACACTCCGAAGAAACCCATGAAGATCCATCCGAACCATTTCAGGTCGGACGGAGTGGGATCTTTGTGTTCGATTAACGCCATGCGCCTATCTCCTTCGGTCGGTCCGCGGCCGCTGTAGCCTTGTCGGCGTGCCACGAACGATCGGGCACCCCCGATCCGGCCTTCGGCCTCCGACCGATCATCAAAAAGAAGCCCCCTTCGCGATTACCGGCGGCGATCTGCCTTAATTGCACGAGAATGTGATCCAGCGCCGTGCCGACTGGTTGCGAGTTGAACAGGTCGCACTTGTCCAAACTGTTGCCCTCGGATGTCACGGACGGGATGCCACGCACGAACTGCACTTCCGCCTCTTCGAACCAACCCAACACCTCGTCGATCGTGTGCTTCGACTCGTGTGGATGCCGGTACTGATCGGCGAACCATGCCTTCTGTTTGGCCTGACTAATCTTTTCCCTGCGCAGAATTGGATCGATCCACTTCGCCTTGCCGCCGATGAGTTGAAAGATATTTCGCCGAAGATCGGTCATCAACCTACCATACCTGTTGTAGAGGCCGATGATGATGTGTCCGCCCGGCTTAACGAGTGGCACCAGACCCATGAACCCATCCTTCGGATCAGCAGTATGATGCAGCACGCCATTGCACAAAACGACGTCGAACTGCTCCGGCTCGAAGCATGGACGGAACAAGTTCATTTGTACGAACTGCGTGCGGGTGATTCCCTGTTCTCGTCGGAACGTCTCACCCAGCCGCAGCGAGTTCAGACACATATCGGTGCCGACTACGCGCCGGCAGCCGATCCCCAGAAAATTACTCAATTGACCAGTACCGCAGCCGACTTCCAACACTGTGGAGTTGTACGCGATGCTCCGATCGAGCGCCTGCGCATACATGCCGCGGCGAGCCTTTTCGATTAGCGAGCGCAACGTGTCGTGGTCGTCATAATTGGGGAACGGCGTCTCTTCATAAAACGCCTTAACCATCTCCGTGACATCACTCTTTTCGGTGATCCCCTCGTGCGGCCAAAACATTTGCCAGATGCCGTCGGTCTTGACGAACCGGTGTCCGCTGACCGCGCATATAGCGGCGCTGTTCTCGAAGCGCAGCCGCTGGCCATGACAGGGGCACCGCATGATGGGCTCGGCGACGCGAATTTGGTCACTCGAGAAAGGAGGGAAGACGGCGGGCTGCGCCTGCTTGAACAGCACGCAGTGTCCCAACACCAGTACGTCCAACTCGCAGGACATAAACGTGTCGAAGGCTTCCTTCGGCAGGTTGACGATCGGTTCCCAGCCGAGATTAAAGCTGGTGTTGACGATCACCGGGCATCCCGTCTTGTGATAGAATTTCTCGATCAGCCTACGGTACAGACCGTGGCGTTCGCGATCGACCGTCTGCACACGCGCCGAATAGTCGACGTGTGTAATCGCCTGCACGACTGAGCGAGGTTGCTTGAGCTTGTCGATACCCACGACTTCAGCGCCGCCGCCTCCCCGTACGCGTTTGCTTTCCTGCACCGGGGCCACCAGCAGCATATACGGTGATTCTTCACCCCGCTTCATCTCGAAGTACTCCGGGCAATGCTCTTCGAGCACGGCCGGCGCGAACGGACGGAATCCCTCACGGAACTTCACCTTCAGGTTGATGATCGTCTGCATATCCGGATTGCGTGGGTCGCCAATGATGCTTCGGCTGCCCAGCGCCCGCGGACCGAATTCCATCCGGCCTTGGAACCATCCGACGACCTTGCCGTCGGCGATTGCTTGCGCGACCCGCTCGCACAACGCGTCGTCGTCGGGGATGAATTCGTATATCGCGCGCTGTGCATCAAGGAAGCTGCGGATCTGAACGTCGTCGTAGGCAGGGCCCAGAAGCGAGCCGTATTGCTGGTCACGTGGCTGTGGTGTACGCGGCTGGTCTAGAAGCTGGTGCCAGATAAACAGGGCCACACCCAGCGCCCCTCCGGCGTCGCCGGCTGCGGGCTGAATCCAAATATTTTCGAAAGGGCCCTCCCGGAGAATCTTTCCGTTGGCCACGCAGTTCAGCGCTACGCCGCCCGCCAGACAAATGTTCTTCATACCTGTCTGCTGGTGCGCAAACCGCGCGCAGCGGAGCATGATGTCTTCGGTCACCTTCTGGATCGAGGCGGCAATATCCATCTCGCGCTGAGTGATAGGCGACTCAGCGTTGCGCGGCGGCCCGTCGAAGAGTTGATCAAACTTCCTCGACGTCATAGTCAAGCCCTGGCAGTAATTGAAATACGACATGTCCATGCGGAACGAACCGTCGTCTTTCAGATCGATCAACTTCATGATCTGATTGATATAGAGTGGTTTGCCATACGGCGCCAACCCCATAAGCTTATACTCCCCACTGTTCACCGTGAATCCGGTGAAATACGTAAAGGCGGAGTAGAGCAGGCCGAGCGAATGCGGGAACCGCTGCTCGTGGGTAAGGGTGATTTTGTTTCCGCGCCCGAAACCGACGCTGGCCGTCGCCCATTCCCCGACGCCGTCAACGGTCAAGATCGCGGCCTCTTCGAATGGCGACGGAAAGAAAGCGCTCGCGGCGTGCGATTCGTGATGCTCGGTGAAGATGTATCGCTTCTTGAATTTTCCGCCCAGCCCGCGGTCCATCTCGCGCGGCAGATGCAGTTTCTGACGCAGCCAAAGCGGCATTGCCTGCAGGAATGATTGAAACCCCGCCGGCGCGTACGCGAGATAGGTTTCCAGCAGGCGGTCGAATTTCAGGATCGGCTTGTCGTAGAACCCAACGTAATCGAGCTGATCCGCAGTTATTCCAGCTTCCCTAAGGCAATATTCAATCGCTTTGACGGGGAAGTTGTAGTCGTGCTTTTTGCGGGTAAAACGCTCTTCCTGAGCAGCAGCCACGATCTCCCCATCCACCACCAGTGCCGCGGCAGAATCGTGGTAAAAGGCTGAAATTCCTAGAATTGCGGTCATGCGTAATGTCAGGGCTTGATCGGAGTTGATGCCGGTTAAATCAGACGGGAGGTCAGAATTGCCTCGGCGATTACTTGATGGCCTTCCACCGTAGGATGCGCATCTTTGTGGAAGTGAAGCCAACGACCCGTCTGCTGGTGCTTTGAGCGAAGGGGAGTTTGTGTATCTACGAACCCAATGCCGATTTCCCGGCAATACGTGGAGACTCGGCTCGTGGTGGCCTCCGCATCATACTTCTCGCCCGGGAAGGTGGCCTTCCGTAAATCGTCATAGACTTGCGGCAGATACGGAATGCCAACCACACACTCCGGTTTCGGCCCTCTGCCCAATACCCATTCGTAAACCGATTTCATCTTGTTGGCGGCTTGCCGCCAACTGAACTCACTTGAGACCACCTCCCGGCCTCTCGTCCCCATGGCTCTCAGCGTTTTATCATCCAAGGCCGTTGCCGTGGAAAGGACTTCAGCAATCTGATCCACGGTCGGGGCCACCCACCACCCGCATCCACGTTCGGGAAGCATGGACCAAGGCGTCCCAGTGGTCGTCACCACCGGAAGAGAGTGGGACATGGCCTCCGCGATCGCCATGCCGAAATTCTCGGTATAACTAGGCTGGATAAAGAGACCTGCGCTTTCGTAGGCGTCGCGCAAAGCCTCGGCTTGCAAAGGTCCAGCAAAATCGAAATCGGCTTCAAGCTTGGCCTTGCGGACCAGGGACTCCACTTCCGCCCGGTGACCGGCCTCGTCGGGGCCGACAATCTTCATTTTCCAACCCGCAGGGCGCACCCTGGCCCAGGCTTCCACCAGCATTGGCAGACCTTTCACGGGATAAACTCTCCCGACAAAAAGCGCGATCCGCGGACGAGGATGATCTGGCCGCGCCGCGCCGGCCGGAGGGAGAGATACCCCCCAAGGAATCAAGGCCTTTGGAGGCTTGAGACGCAGTGTTTTGAATTGTCTTGTCTCACGCTCCGAAGCGCCATGCAGAAGCACTGCCCGGTCGAGCAATCGTTTCTGATACATATGCCAGGCAACTTTCTTTTTGAACCATTTATGGGACAATGCCCACGGATCGAGCATCCCATGCGGACTGACCACGCAAGGGACGCCCCGGCTGCTCCAGACCCGAAACCTTCTGACTAGTTGAGGCGCCCATATCCCATGTAGATGCACACAGTCTGGCAAACCGATGGCCTCCTGTTCCGAGGATCGGTTGACATTAACACCGGTCGCCCTTAAATGAGCCACCAATTCCCGGGTCACCGCGTCGATGCCGCCGGCGCGCTGGGGAGCGGCCAACTCTTCGAAATGAATATTCATTTCATTATTCCCCGACGACTTCGCGATACACTGCGGCATATTGTTTGGCCACTGCCGCCGCCGAATACTGGCGCACGTTCCGAAACCCCGCTGCAACTATTTCCTCCCGCAATCCAGCATCTCCCATCAATCGCAGCAACCCCGAACGGATGTCTTCCTTATTGAAAGGATCCACCAAGAGTGCCCCGTCGCCCGCAACTTCGCGCATCGGGGACAGGTTTGAGGTGAGCACCGGACGTCCAATTGCCTGCGCCTCAAGGATGGGGATCCCAAAACCTTCGTAGGTAGAGACAAAAACAACCAGGTCGCTGGCCGCATATAGCGCCACCACCTGATCCTTGGTCAAATTGTTGAACACTTCGTAATCAACCCCCTGACGATCCAGTTGTTCGCGTTGGGATGCTGTTATTCTGCCGAGGATGGAGAGTTGAACTGGAATCTCAGCGCACGCCTCAACCAGCCGGCTGAGGTTTTTATTGTCGGTGGTGCCGACCTGCAACAATCGCGGTTTGTCTGAGGGCCATGGTTTGGGCATGGCGGTGAACTCGGGCCCGACACAACAGGGAATCACCCGCACCTTGCCGGGATTTACGCAGCATAGCGCCAGAAGCCGGGCCTTCGTGAATTCTGAAATCACCGTAACCCGATTCGCCCGCAGACACGGCAAATAGAGCCACCACCACCAGAACAGAAAACGCTTGAGTCCCTGGGCTTCCTCCAGGAATCGCAGGTCAAGAATTGTCAAAACAACCGGACGCCGCCAGACCCCGAGGATCGCGTAATGAATGTCGCCCGTCTGGTGGATCAGATCGCAATCCTTCAAAGACCGCAGCCAGAAAATGTTGGCGACCAACGAACCCAGGTTCGCCCGCCCGCGTGGAGCCGTCGCCACCGTGCTGTTCACCCATTCAGGAAAAGCCCTGGCGATGTTGGAGAAAAGCTCCTCAATGCTCCAGAAGCCCCCCCCACAGCGATTGGCCAAGGTTACTTTAATCTGCTTCATTAATAATGCTAGGTTAACTCATACCTTGTGCCTATGAACTGGGTTTGGCACCACGGACAACCACCAGAGAGTCTAATCAACGCCGCCTGTAAAGCCCGCCGGGTCTGCGGCAGCGTCGCACCAGGAGTTTTTCTTAGTGCGCACATGTTCCTGACGCAGGAACGCAAACGCCAGCGATACCAGCGTCACGTGATGATGCCAGCCCAGCCAAGGAACGCCGCCTTCGGAACTCGCAACCGCCAAGAAGGGGGCAATCGAGGCAACTCCCATCAACTGAACCACGCCATTCACCAGGATCAAGTCAAAATTGACGGCCAACCGGCGTCGGCTGAAGCGCCCGGCAAACCGGATCGCCGCGAGCGTCGCACGCGCTGCCTTCAGAAGCGTAGCAACATGACGGGTAGGATGATCCGTTATCGGGAAATGACACCGGAGGGTAATTCATTTGGATTCCTCAGCGCCCGCCGGAGGGCTGGGACCAGCATTTTCTCGGCACCAGCCTTGGAGAGATGGTGGCTATCCCTGTAGAGGGAAACGCCGTCCGCAGAAATACGATACCATCCTTCCGCCGGGTCAAGGAATTCAAGTCGGGGATCAATGATGCGCGCCCCCAACAATTCAATGTGCTTGAGGAAAACCGTTCCGTAGCCAACAAGGCCGTTCCAGCGTCCAAGCCTGGAGGTGAATTGCGATTCGTCCAATTTGAGGAGCGTTACCATCACCATCGCCTTGGGCACGTCACGGGGCGCGCCTGGAGCCATCAAAAGAATGTATGGCTGGGCTCCTTTCTTCCTCAATTCACCGATTGTCTTCTCAAGAGCATCCTGGAGTTGACCTATTTCCGCAGTGTTTTGGATTTCGCCCTCGGCAGGGCTATTCATGGGAACCGGGGCATACGCATGCCAGGCAGCGACAAGAACCACGCGGGGAATTTTGTTCTTGCTGACATGATCCAGCACCGCCTCGGAGAACCGTCTGGATTTTTCATCCTCCTTGTGCCACCCGACCAAGGGCCCACGCGCCGAACAAATGGCCGCTTGCCCTCTAATGCCCGCTTCCTTGCAAAGCAGGTCAAAAGCGGGCAGCGCCGCCATGGCATGGCTATCGCCCCAGACAAGCATGTCCACGGGCTTGCCCGATTCGCGACTCCCAAAGGGAACCAACGCGCCAGCGCGAACATCCTCCGCCTCAAGATTGCGGACGAACAACAGGTCGTCCTTTGGATTCTCGGCAAAGGCATGACGCAGGCTGTCCGGAAGACGACCGGGCAATCCCTGCTGAAAGGAGATCATGGCCCCTATGCCAAGCACGACGACTAACCCGGCGACAGACACTGCAAACACCTGCGTTCGGGTTGGACAGATCATCCGCTTGCGGAACGGCGTCTCTACGAACTTCCAGGAAATCACCGCCAGCAACAAGGAAGTGAAAACAATGCACCACCGCCATGCCAATGGGGCTGGGCCAAGCGACCAGTAGTTGGTAAAGGCGACCAACGGCCAGTGCCAAAGGTAGAGTGAGTAGGAGATCAACCCGATAAAGACCACTGCGCGTAAGGAAAGTAAGCGACCCAAGGTGGTCAGCTTTGCCAATGCATCGCCGGTTCCGTTCGACCAGATAATGAGTGCAGTTCCAAGGCAAGGAGGAAGAGCTGCGAGGCCGGGGAAAGGGGTGTATTTTTGGTAGGCAAAGCAAGGAATGAGGATGCCCGCAAGCCCTAGATACGATGAGAACTCCCGGACGACGCGGTTTGTTGGCGTGGCGGACCCGGGCAAGAGCGCCACAATCGATCCCACAAGCAACTCCCAACCCCGGCTGGGCAATAGGAAGAAACTGGCAGCCGGATGTTTGACCACCCATGATGTGCTTATCCAAAGACTGGCGAGAAGGCCGGCCCCCAGAATGAGCAGAAGCAGGCGGCGGCGGTGCAAGGCAGGGATTCGAAACAGACCGAGGAGCAGAAGCGGAATCACGAGGTAATATTGCTCCTCGACGGCCAAGGACCATGTGTGGAGCAGTGGCTTCTCCTCGCTGGGTCCGGCGAAATAGCCTGTGCCAAGGTAAAAATAGACGTTTGCGATAAATGCCGAGAGGTAGAGGCCCGACTTGCCCAGGTCCGCGTAGTGGAGCGGCAGGAGCAGAAAGCCACCAGCCAGGAGCGTTGTGAGCGCCACAACAACCAGAGCCGGGATGATCCGCCGGGCACGTCTTTCCCAAAACTGGAAGAGAGTGAAAGACCCCTCCTGTAGATCCTTCACAATCAGTGAGGTGATAAGAAAGCCCGAGATGACGAAAAACACATCAACGCCGATGAACCCACCCGGAAATCCAAGCTTTGCATGGAAAAAGAGCACCGCCATCACGGCAATGGCTCGCAACCCATCGACTTCGGTTCGATACCGCAAGTTCTGAATTAGTGAAGTCATACGAGCGACAATACGAATATGCTCCACGATCCCAGACATACGATAACCCAGTGCATCAGCGGTCCTTCAGTTGGTGGATCGATGCTCTAACCGCTTTATCCATTTGAACGGGATCCAAAACAGAACGCATGACCGCAGAAATCCAGTTTCACTTACTTGGCCTCGGACGAGACAGACCCATCACTTTGCCTCGCGATATCAGCGGGTCGTGATCCCCTTGGTCGCTTGGCGAGCTTTTTTTCACCCAGCAACTCCCATACGTAGCCCCATCCGTAAGCCCCCACCAGCGCTGCAGCGATATTACCCATCAACTCAGAGATCGGAGCAAGCGGCGCATTTATGGCAACTCCCACCAGGAACCACGGAATGGCTCGTCTGAACTCTCCTCCGTAAAGTGCGACGGCAACATTCCTGTCAATCCACCCATACGCGAATCCGAACAAGAGAAACCCCACCACCAGACTGGGCACACCAAAATTCACGTAAAACTCCAGGACCTGCCCCGGGCCAAAGGTGGTTCCTTCACTCAGCACAACGCCGGAAAACTCTTGCATAAGTCTCGAACTGCCCGCGAAATAGGGTTTATTCGCCCACAACGCCCTTGGCACCAGCGCCAACAACCCCTCCCAAACGGAGCTGCCATGTAAAAACTCAACCTTCCCGAATTCGAGGTTTTGTGCCGCAATGCCCACATATTGGTTTTGATTCAAGCGCCGATCCAGTGCGATAAGTTGCTTCGGGTTGTTGGAATCAAACCACCCAAAGTCCGTGATGATTGTGGCGGAACGTGCCACCCTTTGTTCCAGACTTGCCCCTCCCCATACGGCCTCGCGTATTTCAGACCTGTTTTGGAAATAGCTCAGGAAAGCCAGGAAACACAAAAGCGAGAATAACGCCACACACGTATAAGCCCGGACGTGGCTCTTCAGCATCACAAACAACGCGGACATCACCACGAAGACCGAAGTTGAACCGAAGCTGAGAAACCCACCCCATATCAAAACTCTCAGCGGATAAACCGATAGCGCTGCCAGCCATAAGAAAATGCGACCATGACGCCTTTGCTGGACAGAAGCAAGCAAACCAATCAATACCCCAACAATCCATATAGCTCCGGCCTTATCAAGGGCAGCGCCAAAACTCGGGATGCCGCCTAAGACGACTGTTGCACAAACCACAAGCCACCCGCCCCAAAGGCAAAAACCAGCGAATCGTGATATTCCGCCCTGCTGCAACCACCGCGTGTCCGATTTGCCCCCCCCCATGACCCGTTGCGCGAGCACAACGCCGATCACAAAACAAACGACGCCTATCGCGGTGAATCGGAGACCCAATTGGGTGACAGACGAATCTGCAAAGAAATCTCCA
>Ga0163199_1002899_pt1 | contig 10435 bp, 8 predicted proteins | sample PL_2010_150m_FD_113537 | JGI IMG/M metagenome (GOLD analysis project Ga0163199, IMG submission 113537) | Freshwater microbial communities from Powell Lake, British Columbia, Canada to study Microbial Dark Matter (Phase II) - PL_2010_150m | ecosystem: Environmental > Aquatic > Freshwater > Lake ...
CGTCAGCGTAATGCCCAGCAGTCGCGCGGCCTTCTCGGCGTCCTCGAAGAACAGTTCGTAGAAATCCCCCATGCGATAGAACAGCAGCATGTCGGGGTATTCCGCCTTGATGCCGAGGTACTGCTGCATGACGGGGGTGTGCTTTTCTAGGTCATCTGCTGAACCCTTGGTATTGCTAGTGTTCGCGTTATTACTCAACTACTTACCTATTCCTTTCGACTCTCTATTTGGGTCGGTTTGAGTCGCTTTAAACCCCTGCAAATCCGTTTAACTCCATCTGAACGCCTACTCATCGCCTACTTCTCTATCTATTTCAGGTATGATTCGCTTTGTTGAGTAGACTTACAAAGATGGCTCTTGTAACTGATTGATTCAAAACATCCTACTCGGTAATAAAATACTTCAAAAAAGGAGCGTTTTTCGTGAAAATAACGCTAGACCAGAAAATCGTTAATCGGGTGTCGCTCGATGCCATCCCCGAGGTGGGCGAAGATGGCAAAACTACCACCGTATGGGAACCAGCACTCACAGGCACTCGCTCCGTTCTGCTCGTCGATAACCACCGCGATGCTCCCAGAGGCTTCGGGTTGCGTGTTCAAAAATCGACCAACACGTATTTTGCCGAGAAAAAGGTCAATGGCAAAAACATTCGCTTCAAACTCGACGATGCGAAACTCATTACGCTCGAAAAGGCTAGGGAGTTGGCTCGCAAGAAAATCAGCGAGGCGGTCGAGCATGGCGTGTCACCGAATAAGATTAAGAAGGCACGCATTGCTGCCGAAATCACACTGAAAGAAGCATGGGACAGCTATATCAGTTCGCTTCGTTCGCGTCCCCAGATACCGAAACCCCATACCTTCGACAACATTGATAAGGCACGGGAACGGCTTGCGAGGGAGCGGCCTGATTGGGAGAAGCGTAAAGTCAGGACGCTGACGGGGCAGGAAGTCATCGACGTTTTCAATGCAATCGCAACGAATCATCGCACGACAGCCGAGCAAGTAGGCCGTTGGGCGTCGGCGGCGATTCGGCATGCCATCAACCTCGAAATGCACGACGCCCAGACCCGAGGCACGCCGCCGAACCTGACGTATGACCCATTCAGCATTCTTGGCAGGAACGGGCAATCGCTATATAGAAGCCGAGCCCAGATGGAAGAGGATTACCAAATCCGAGGGGTTCGCAATCCAATGGATGGCGAATCGCTGGGGAAGTTCATCACAGCGTGTTGGGCCTATCGTCGAGATAACCCGCTCGGAGCAGACTTCTTGATGCTCACATTGCTGTGGGGGGCTCGAAAAGGCGAGTCCTGCAAGTTCATCTGGCGAGACCGCGTCGATGCCGTTGAGGCAGCATCGTCATCGTTTATTGACATGCAGAAGCGTGTCGCCCATTTTCACGACCCCAAGAATCGGATTAGCTTCGACCAACCTATCGGGCCGTGTGCAATGGAAATCCTTAAACGGCGGCACGAGGAAACAGTTAGCAAGTGGGTTTTTCCAGCGAGGGATTCACGAGCGGTTGTCGGTCACTATAAAGACCCGCAACAAGCACTTAGAAAGGTGAAGACGCTGGCTGGCCTTACGACTACAACCTTGCGGCCTCACGACTTGCGACGCACCGCTGGTCGAGTTGCTGAATCGTTGAATCTATCCGAACGGGCCATCAAGAATATTCTGGGCCACAGCACAACCGATGCCACTTCACGTTACACAGACCCCGAATGGAAAACCCGAATGGAGCGGATGGAAAGGCTTGAAACCCGCATCCTCTCGTCGGCACCAGCGGTCTATAACGCTCTTAGACCACTCAATCGAAGGTCGCTGAACGAAACGGCTCCGCCTATGCTTCTTGCGAGAACCAAGAAGCCGCGAAAGAGCAGGTCAAAAGAGGCTTTGGCAGTCGAAGGTAGTTAGTTAGAATGAGAAAATGGAAAGTATCGACGACCTAGAAAATCAACTGCGAATGGCCGAAGCTAGGTCAAAGTTATCCGCACTGGATGACGACACGTTGGTGTCCGAAGAGCTGGCAAGCATATTTCTCCATGTCTCGCAGAAGGTGATGAAGAATCTCCGAACCGAAGAGGATGGGCCAGAGTTTTTCAAACCTATTGCCGAGGGAGCGAAGAAAGCGAATCAGGCCGTGTCATACACGATGGGGAGTCTGAGACGCTGGAAGCAGAAACATACATACAAGAACAACCTTGATGTCGCTGTAAGAGCTGGCATCAAAGCATGGGTCGTGGAGCCGCGGCCATTTTTCGTCAAGGACGAGCATCGTGGAATGTTCTCCGTCCTTGCTCCTGCCGATGACGTTTTCGATGACGACTGGGGAGACCGATTGGCGACCGCCATTGAAGGCGGTGACGTTAAGGTTGAATGGATAGTTCCTGCCGAAGCAGCTGCTATTCGGTGGAGCGACTTGGCAACACACCAGCGATTTGCAAACGGCTTTCTCGAAGCGATGGACGCGGAGCGTCGTCGCGTTACTGTCGCCCTCGGAGCAACCGACCTCGCGTCCAGTATCTGACTTTTCAGGCGGGTTTCGGTTCGGGTTTCGGGGTTGATGTTGGCACAGGCAGCACAGCCTCGGCACGGGCATTCGGAATCCGCCTGTTCCACGGAAACCCTTGCCATGACTTGTTTCTGTCGATTTGGCACAGGTGGCACAGGCAGATTCAAGAAATAACAATAGTGATATCGCCTTGATGCCCGACACCGATTGCTGGCGACGGAATAGTTTTTCCGAGTAAAGCCCGTGCCACCCGTGCCAGTCCGCAAACCCTTGCGGCTGTTGGCTTCCACTGGCACAGGGAATCCTATCCAGCCCGTTCTTACCCCGTTCCATTACGAACGGTCTTGCCTTTCGCCGTCGCGGCGTTAGCTTGGGGATTCAACTTCTCCCCGAGCGACCGCATGAAACCCAACCCCGACTTGAAGGAAAAGCAGCAACGGCGATGGCTCGCGTTGTGGCGGCGGTGGGGAAAGCCGAGACTGTCGCTGTTGCTCGGATATCAACCCGCACAGTTCGGAGACTTCGACGCGTGTATGGGCGTTTCAGGCATTTCGTTCAGGTCGGCGGGAGATGCCTTCGAGCACGACGGGCGTGTCCTGCAACCCGTCCGTGTTTTCGCCGAGGGCAAGGACATCACGCTGCTTGTCGCGGAGCTGTCGGAACTGCCTGCCTTCGACGGACGCATTGTTGTTCTTTGTTGCAATCCGACGTGGCACGCAATGGGAGTCGTCGCGTCGGCGGTGCTGGTCGCACATCTGAACGCGGCGACGGCTCAGCGAGACATCGAGGCACTGCGTGCCCTCGATGTCGTCCTCGCCTCTCAGCATGTCGCCATCGTCGAGGCCGAAATCCTCGCCGAGGCGACCCGTCGGCAGGACGAGTCTGGCGTCGGTGCATCGGCTGCGTTTTCCGCCCGCTCCAAACGACCCCGCCTCTGACCAGCGGTCATTGACTTCGCGGGGGCGATTCGCGAGGGTAAAGACAGAACCAGACGAGGAGCAAGTTGTGCTGTTCGCCCGTTTTCAACGTGCTCACAGCCTTGCTCTTGCAGAGGGCCGAAACCGAGGAGACGCCGATGGCGGGACGACCGCTGCTGCCGCAGAAGAAAATCCGCCGCCGCCTCGACCTCTACCTGACGGAAGAGGAACGCGGCGACGCACAGGCGAAAGCAAGTCAGGCGAGGATGCCGCTTGCGGTCTATTGCCGCTCGGCCATTCTCGGCCATCAGGTCAAGACCCTGCCGCCGCTTCGAGCGGAGGCGTATGCCGAGCTGGCCCGCGTCGCCGCCAACCTGAACCAGTTGGCGAAGGCCGCGAATCAGGGCCGCGTCGTCGATGTCTCCGCCGACCTGCTCATCGCCGTCTATGAGCAGGTTCAGGCCTTGCGGAAGGAGCTGCTCATGGGAGCGGCGGGAGCAGCGGGATGATTTCAAAAATAATAACGGGCAAGGGCATGCGGGGACTGGCAAAGTATCTTCTGGGCGACGAGAAGAACGGCCCGCGTGACGGTGCCGAGCTACTCGGCACATCATTCGCAGGCGACACGGTCAAGGAGTTCTCCCGTGAGTTCGCCGCGATTCGGCGTCTCAAACCCACGGTCAATCGCGTCGTCAAGCATGTCGCCTTGGCCTTCTCCCCCGAGGACAGGAAGCTCTCGGATGAGGAGCTGCTCGACATCGCCCGCCGTTATCGCGACGGCATGGGCTTCCCCGAGGACGCCCCGTGGCTGTTGGTTAAGCACAGCGACACCGAGCATTTTCAGCATGTTCATCTCGTGCTTTCCCGCATCACCGCAAAAGGCGAAGTCGTGACCGAGGCCCACGAACGCCACCGCAGCAGAAAACTCACCGAGCAGATTGAGAGTGAGTTCGGCCTCGTCCCCGCAGTGAAGTCCAACAACAAGGAGAAGAGCATGGACGGCAACGACAAGCAGCAGAAACAGCAGAAGCGGCAGAAGGCCATCGAGGGCATATTGAACGAGGCGAGCAAGGAGGCCGAAGTCGAACTCGCGACGGCGGCGACCGCCAGCATCGAGCTGCCGCAAAGCGTCGATGTGAAGGCCCGCCGCGACTACCAGCGAGGCGTGCTCGACGACCAATACGAAAGATTCGTCTCCGAGCTTTTCGCCGCCGAGATTCGCTTCGTCAGAAAGCTTCAACGCGGCAGTATGCTGCACTTCAACGACGGCAGCCGCATCGAGGACAGGGGCGACAAAATCACCGCCCACGGGAACGCCGACGCGGCGGCCATCGCGTCTCGCTTCGTCGAGCTGGCCTTGGCCCACAACTGGGGCGGCATCACGGTTCGCGGCTCCGATGCGGTGATTCTCGCGACCTACTCGCTGGCATTGGCTCGCGGGCTTTCGGTGTCGTGCATCGACGCACATCAAATCCATCTCTTCAATCTTGCCAAGCAATCAGCGGGCAGCCCTCCCGCGAGCGTGATGCCGCCACCAGTGCCCGAACCGCCGCCCGACCCAGTCGCGGGACTCACGGGACTGGGCGGATTCAGGGGACGCTTGGGGGACAGTCGGGACGATTCCGCCAGCGGCGGCGGTGCCCGCCCGACTCCGCCGAAGTTTCCGACGAACCGCTGGCCGCGTAGGTGACTCGCGGACGGGCGGCGGCGACAAGGCTTGTGCGTGGAGCAATAGTTGAAGCGTCCATTCACAAGGGAGGATAGCCATGTCAAACATTCGTCAGGAACTCACCGACAAGTTCGTCGCCGCCATCGAGGCAGGTTGTCCGCCTTGGAGGGCGGGATGGACGATGTCCAGCCCGCCGATGAACCCCTCCACTTCGAGGCAATACTCGGGACTCAATCGCCTCATATTGATGCAGGCGGTCGCAGACTGCGGCGGAGAATTTCGTTTTATGACGCTCAGGCAGGCGTCGGCCATGGGCTACAAAATCCGTGCGGGTTCGAAGGCGTTTCGCATCATCCGAGTGGCCGAGGTCGATAAGAAGCCGAACGAGGCGGCACCCGAGAACGCCGAGGTGGTCGCCGAGGACAAGGCCAAGCGGCTCATCCTCCGTGTCCATCACGTTTTCAACGGCAACGACATCGAAGGGTTGCCGCCCGCCGAGAAGCCGTCGGCCCCCATCGAGCCCGTCGTCGCCGCACAGCAGGTTGTCGATGGCATGAAGGCGACGGGCCTTGTCGTCCTCGAAGGCGGCGACAAGGCCTGCTACATGCCGAAGTCCGACACGATTAGGATGCCCGACCGCTGGCGGTTCAAGGGCGGCAGCAACGGAACGGCGACGGCGGAGTGGTGGGCGACAATTTTGCATGAGTGCTGCCATTCGACTTTGAACGAGAGACGCATGAATAGAAAAATCGTCAGGACTGGCACAGAGGGAACTGCCCGCGAAGAGTTGCGGGTTGAGATTGCCTCGGCATTCCTTTGTCAGGAGCTTGGCATTCCGCAGGCGGCCAGCCTGCTCGATTCGCATTCCAGCTACCTTGCCGACTGGGCCTCGGCGTTGCGAAGCGACCCGCAGGAAATCATCAAGGCCGCGTCGGACGCACAGAAGATTGCCGACTATCTGATAGGGCACGCATTGAAGCCAGAGGCGAAAGTCGAGGCGAAGGTAGAGCCCGTCGTCACGGCTCAACCTGTCGTCACGGCTGAACCCGTTGTCGCGGCGACCGTCATGGCCGAGGCCGCGAATCAGGCTGCCCCGAAACGGAGACGCTACGGGGCGAGAATGTAGTCATGGCGAAGCCACGCGACTAGCTCATCTGGCGAGCTTCGGCCATCGCATACTTCTGGCTGCCAGTGACCGAGTTTGGGGCGGAACCGCCCCATACCTACGCTTTCCCGTGGTCATCGCAGGGGCTTTCAACTATCATGGCTGGTCGCCAAAACCATCGCTGCGGGCGGCAAGTATTACGAATGGCATAGCCGACATTGTGGCTCTGTCGCCAATGAAATGAACGAGCAGGTTCTTACAGAAAGCTTGTGATGGTAGATAAAACGACGCAACAGATTTCAAGGACGTGCTTTGCGTGGCACCCCACGAAGGATGTCCCATCAACCCGCAAACGAACAGCGTGGTTTGAGATATTGCGGGTCGGCGACGGCGACAATCAGACGACATCTTTCAGTGTCATTGTCGATACAAGGGCAGCCAAGAAGGGCGGGAAGCATCAAAGCAATAGTTTTGAGAATGCATATCTCTCGAAGGTCTTGATGCCCATTCAAGAGTTGGGAATCATAATGTCCGAGGCTTATTTTGACCCCGTGCTTATTGAGACGCCCCCGAAGTGGCTGGATAGTTTTTTCGAGACGCTCGCGGGCATGCTTGAAGAGAAAGACATAATCCCCTCCCAGCTAAAAATGGTGGCCATGACTGCGTTGGCACAGGCGGCATATCTTGATGTCACGACGCCGAAGGCACCGCCGACGCCGCCGCCGATAACGGCCTTGGGAATTAAGAAAAGACTCTGAGATGGACAACGGGGGAGGATGACGCATTGCGTCTGATAAAGAATAGCGGAAGCGACCGCGTCATTGACGAGCTGCGTCATTGCCTGCTGCCGAAGTCATCGCTCGACATTGCGTCCCCCGCGTTTTCACTGTTCGCATTTGCCGAGCTGCAAGACCTGTTGGCGGGTGTCGGCAAGGCCCGCTTGGCGTTGCCCGCGAGCGATTTGGAAATGCTCGGGGCCGAGGCCGACAGGGCGTTTCGCAACCGCCTGCAAACCCGTTGGCTCGCCAAGCAGTGTGCCGACTGGGTCGCCAAGAAGGCGGAGGTCAAGCAGGCCAGCGGTTCCATCCCGCAATCGACGATGGTTGTCCGTTCCGACTCGGGCGTTCCCAGCCGTGTCATCACGGGCACCAGCTCATTTTCCACCAGCGGACTCGGCCTCACGCCGAATCACCAGTTCAGTCTCATCCAGTCGGCGGAAAGTGCCGACGAATGCTCGCTGCTGGCGTCGTGGTTCGACGGCATGTGGTCAAGTCTGCCCGCGACGGGCGACGCCAAGGCCGACCTGCTTGCACGCTTGCAGGAGCTTTCGGCACATCGGCAGCCGTCGCTCATCTATTACCTGACGCTGTTCCATCTGTTCAAAGACCTCGGCGACGAACTCGACGAGGAAAAGATAATCAAGTCGGCCACGGGCATCAAGAACAGCGTTGTCTGGCAGAAGCTCTACAAGTTCCAGCGGGACGGCGTTGTCGGTGCCATCGACAAGCTCGAACGGCACGGCGGCTGCATCATCGCCGACAGCGTCGGCCTCGGCAAGACCTTCGAGGCCTTGGCAATCATCAAGTATTACGAGCTGCGGAACGACCGCGTCTTGGTGCTGGTTCCCAAGCGGCTTCGCGACAACTGGACACTCTACAAGGCCAACGACCGCCGCAACATCCTCGCTTCCGACCGCCTGCATTACGACGTTCTCAATCACACCGACCTGTCCCGCGAGGGAGGCCAGTCGGGCGACATCGACCTGTCGCACGTGAACTGGGGCAACTACGATTTGGTTGTCATCGACGAGTCGCACAACTTCCGCAACAAGATTACGCATCAAGGCAGGGAGAGCCGCTACGACCGCCTGATGCGGCAAATCATCCGCGAGGGTGTCAAGACACGGGTGCTGATGTTGTCGGCCACGCCCGTCAATAACCGCCTCGCCGACTTGAAGAACCAGATTGCGTTCCTCACCGAGGGAGCCGACGGAGCCCTCGACGGCCACGGCATCCCGAGCATCGAGGCGACGGTTCGGCAGGCCCAGTCCCAGTTCAATCGCTGGCTTCGCCTCGAAGAGACCGACCGCAGGCCGTCGCGGCTGATGGACATGCTCGGCTTCGACTATTTCAAGCTGCTCGACCTGCTGACCATCGCCCGCTCACGCAAGCACATCGAGAAATACTACGGCACCGACGAGACGGGCACCTTCCCGAATCGCTTGAAGCCAGTCAATATCAAGGCCGATGTCGATTTGTCGGGGCAGTTCCCCGCCATCCGCGAAATCAACAACGAGATTCGGCGGTTGAACCTGAGTCCCTACGCACCGTTGCGGTATGTCCTGCCGAACAAGATGGCGGACTACGACGCCAAATACAGCACCCGCATTCGCGGCGGCCAGAGCTTCTTCCGACAGGCGGACCGCGAGGAAAGTCTGGTTCAGTTGATTCGCGTCAATCTGCTCAAACGCATGGAAAGCTCAGTGGTGTCGTTCGCCCTGACCTTGAAGCGGCAGCTCGGCGGCGTCGATGCCTTGCTCGGCCGCATTGACGCCCATGAGGATTCCGTCGAGGAACTGGACATCGACGACATCGAAATCGACGACCCCGCCTATGAGTTGCTGCTGGTGGGCCGCAAGGTCAAGGTGCTGTTGCAGGACGTGGATAGGGTGCGTTGGCGGCAGGACTTGCAGGAAGACCGCAACCGCCTAGCGACGCTGCTTTCCGCAGCAGAGCAGATTACGGCGGAGCGGGACGCCAAGCTCGCCGAGCTTCGCAAGCTGATTGCCGACAAGGTCGCCAAACCCCTCAACGTCGGCAATCGCAAGGTCATCGTCTTCACGGCGTTCGCCGACACGGCGGCGTATCTGTATCGGGAGCTGGCGGGCTGGGCGAAGAAGGAGCTGGGGATACATTCGGCGTTGGTTGTCGGGGCGGGCAGCAACAAGACCAACCTGCCGAAGCTGCGAACCGACCTTGCGAGCATGCTCACCGCGTTTTCGCCACGCTCGAAGGAGCGGCCCGCCGAATACGCCAGCGACGGCGACCTCGACTTGCTCATCGCCACGGACTGCATTTCGGAAGGCCAGAACCTGCAAGACTGCGACTACCTCATCAACTACGACATCCACTGGAACCCCGTCCGCATCATCCAGCGGTTCGGGCGAATCGACCGCATCGGCTCGCCGAACGACAGCATCCAGCTTGCCAACTTCTGGCCCAACATGGAGTTGGAGGAATACATCAACCTCGAACAGCGGGTGAGCGGCAAGATGGTGTTGCTCGACATCTCGGCCACGGGCGAGGAGAACATCATCGAGCAGCAGTCGGGAAACCAGATGAACGACTTGGAATACCGACGCCAGCAGCTCTCGAAACTTCAAGACACGGTCATAGACCTCGAAGACCTGTCCAGCGGCGTCTCCATCGCCGACCTGACGCTGAACGACTTCCGCATCGACCTTGCCAGCCAGTTGAAGGAACATCAAGGACTGCTCGACTCCCTGCCGCTGGGTTCGTTCGCCGTGACCTCGACGGTGGAGGCGGGCGAGGCGTCCATTCCCGCTGGCGTTGTCTTCTGCCTGCGTGCGGTCGGCGAGGCGGGAGCGAACGTCGCCGAATCAGGCTATCCGCTCGCACCGCATTATCTGGTGCATGTCGGCGACGACGGAGCAGTGGTGTTGCCCTTCACCCAAGCCAAGCAGATTCTCGACCGCCTGAAAAAACTTTGCGTCGGACGCGACATGCCCGATGCCTCGGCGTGTGCCAGATTCGACAAGGCCACGAAGGACGGCAAGGACATGGCGAAGGCCCAAGACCTGCTCGGCAAGGCCATCGCCTCGGTGGTCGGCAAGTAGGAAGAAAAGACTGTGGCGCGCCTTTTCACGGCAGGCGGCACCCACGCACAGAAAGGCGAGTTCGCGGGCATCAACGATTTCGAGGTTGTGGCGTGGCTGGCCGTTTTGTCGGAGACAGCCGCGTGAGTCTTGGGGCTGTTCTCGATGCACTGGCGTTGCCCGCCGATGCGAGGGTGGAACAGCGTATTCCGAAGAAACTGCTGGTCGAGCAGGGAGCACCGACGGCGGCGGACAAGCGGCAGATTCAGGACGGCATCGAGGAACTGCAATGGGTCGCCGCGTTGAAGCCGACGAACATCGGCGTCCCCGTGTTCCGCGACGCCGAACGCGAATATCTCGAAGTGGCGGTTCTGACGGCGGCCTTCCGACAGAAC
>Ga0163199_1002901_pt1 | contig 10434 bp, 8 predicted proteins | sample PL_2010_150m_FD_113537 | JGI IMG/M metagenome (GOLD analysis project Ga0163199, IMG submission 113537) | Freshwater microbial communities from Powell Lake, British Columbia, Canada to study Microbial Dark Matter (Phase II) - PL_2010_150m | ecosystem: Environmental > Aquatic > Freshwater > Lake ...
AGATGATGGGATAAAAATGCGTGCGACAAACCTTGAAACTGGTATTGATTTGAAATTGTATGGAGAAGTAAAAACAGAAGGGGTTGTAGCTATACCAGCGACGCTTCTACAACAAATAGCCAGCTCGCTCACGAACGAAGGGAAAATAACCCTCGAACACACTGGGGATATTATTTCTCTTACAAGTGGTACTGGTAAAAGTTCTATAAAAACCATCCCCTACGATGATTTTCCATCCATTCCTTTCCCCGAGAATCCAAAGAATCGGATAGTGCTCCCTGGAATACTTCTTCGGAATCTTTTTATAACTATTGCGTCATGTGCATCGTCTTCAACTGTTCGTCCAGAATTAGCGAGTCTCTATCTCTCCATAGAGGGTGGGGTACTCACTGCAGTTGCAACAGACTCATTCAGGCTCGCCGAAAAGAAAGTACCACTTTCAAATAAGGGTACCCAAGGTAAGTTTCTTATTCCGGCAAAAAATGCGCTCGAGATAGCTCAAGCTCTTCCTGACGATGAAATAATTGTTTCTTTCGATGAACACCAGTGCGCGTTCGTGGGGAATATGGGTATGCTTGTTTCGCGCCTCACTAATGCTACCTACCCCGACTATCGGCAAATAATTCCAAAAGAGTCTGTTGTTGAAGCAATTATATTGCGAAAAGATTTTGAAACCGCGCTCAAACACACGACCATCTTCTCAGACGCATTCCAGAAAGTCCGCATTAGTTTTGATCCAAAAAAGAAAAATTTTTCATTCTTTGCGCGAAATACTGATGTTGGGGAATCAGTAGAAACACTTCCGGCACAAATATCCGGCAGTACTCTCGAACTTTCTTTCAACCATCGTTACCTTTCAACTATACTTTCACTCACTACAGCCGAAAGCCTCTCGCTCACTGCCGCCGGCATCGGCCGACCTCTCATCATAAAAGGCACCAGCGACACTTCTCTACTTTATCTCGTCTCCCCGATGAATCAATAATTATTGGACAGAAGGTATTGAAAGTGGAACGGGAAGCATAACGCCGGCAGTAAATAGTTCTGAATGGGCGGCATACCACGAGGAGACGCCGTATTCCCAATACGCGAATTGAGGGTCTTGAGCAGGGTTAGCGGGTGCCGGACCTTGGGGATTATTTTTATCGGTCCAATAGAGGAGATCGTGTGGAACTACCGCCCCTTGAGCATCTGAAATATACCAATTCCCGCGCAACATCGGAGGGACGGTGGCGTAGATGGGAGACGGCTCGCCGAAATAAGTCTTAGGATACTTCGAGAGGGCGTATACCATAGCCTCGTGCCACATCGGCGCCGCGATGAAGCCGGCGATAGACTTCACCATCTTTGAGTTGTCGTTATTGCCCGCCCAAACACCAATGGCAATAGACGGAGTATAGCCGATGACCCACGCGTCGCGTGTGTCGTTGGTCGTACCGGTTTTCACTGCAACATCGTAGCCTGAGAAGGAGAGAGGGGAGTTGAGCGGATATTCTGGCAGGCGCGCGGGGGCATCAGAGAGCATCGCAGACATATCGCGGGCAATGTTCTCGGGGAGCACACGAGTTGGTTGAGGGGTGAACCCTGTGAGAATATTCCCTTGGGCGTCGTCAACCTCGAGTATGCCGGTGGGAGTGTTCAGGACACCGTCGTTGCCAAAGGCGGCGTAGGCGCCCGTGAGGTCGAGGAGACGCACTTCGCCGCCACCGAGCACGAGAGTGAGTCCGTACTGATTGGAATCGCCAAGTGTGGTGAGACCGAATGACTTTGCGAGGTCTATCGCATTCTGTATACCGACGAGATACAGCGTCTTGATAGCCGGTACGTTGATGGATTGAGCGAGGGCTGTTTCAAATGTCATTGGTCCGCGGAATTTTTCGTCATAGTCCGAAGGTGCGTAGCAAGGAGGAGCATCATTGAAATTATCTGACGGCTTGCACGCGGTCGAGAATTGCGTCGGCGTATCAAAGACGACTGTGTCGCGCGTGTATCCGCGCAGGAGCGCGAGCGAATAAATAAATGGCTTCATCGCGGAGCCTGGCTGGCGGAGAGAGAGCGTCGCATTGTACTGCCCGTCGATAGCCTTATCGAAGAAGTCGCGCGAGCCGACCATCGCGAGTATCTGCCCCGTTGCAGGGTCCAGAGCTATGAGAGAAGCATTTGATGCTTTGAAATCAGTTGCATTCTTCATCGCATAGTCGTGAACGATCGACTCCGCTTTTACTTCAAGGTCAGCGTCGAGTGTCGTCGTCACCTTCATTCCCGACATAAGCGCATTCGCGCCATACATCGTCTCTAGCTGGTTGAGGATATAAAAAACAAAATGCGGAGCAATGATGGAGTTCTGTCCGGCGGTCGCAAAAGACACCCGTTCATCCTTTGCCTTCGTGTAGGTCGCCTCATCAATGAAGCCGAGCGTGTGCATCCGCTCGAGCACAAGGTCCTTACGAATGTCGAGCTCAGCTCGGTGTGTGCCGTAGGGAGAATAGCGCGAAGGTGCCTGTATCATCGAGGCGAGGTACGCGGCTTCAGCGAGCGAGAGGTCCTTTGCGGGAATGCCGAAATAAGCTTCGGCAGCGGCCTCGATGCCATAGAGTGTACCGCCATAAGGGATGTTGTTGAGATAGGTCTCTAGTATTTGTTCCTTCGAATACACCTGCTCCATCTTTATCGCGAGCGCCCACTCATTAATCTTTCTTATGATACTTTTTTTACTCGTGAGCAGGGTGTTCTTCACCACTTGTTGAGTGATGGTGGAGCCCCCTTGAGAAAGGGTGGCGCCGAAGGCGTCGGCGATGATTGCGCGGAAGATGGAGGTAAGGCGGATGCCACCGTGTTCATAGAAGCTTGAATCCTCGATGGCTATGGTCGCGTTGATAGTGTTCGGCGAGATGTTAGAGAGAGGGATGATGTTTCGTTTAGCATCGCGGTTGTAGTCGTAGAGGAGAACTTGGCCGGTGCGGTCGTATATTTTTGTCGATTGATCGACCTGGCGCGAAGCGAACGAGTTGATGTCGGGGACGGGAGTCATCGCGACGGCAGCGAAGATGCCACCAGCAAAAAGGAATCCGAGCCCAAAGAGTGCAAGGATTACCGCGAGGAGCGTGTGTCGCCACTGCTTCCACGAAAGACGCAGACGAGAGGTCATGCCCCGTATGGTATCAGATTTTGTACTGAGCGAGTGCAGTGATGCCGATAGCGATAGCATCCAGCTCGTCATCAAGGCGCTTCTTTTTCGGCAGAGTGAGCAGTCGCGGAATCATGCGCGCAACATCGGTCTTACTTGCGCCGCCATGCCCGGCAACAGCAAGTTTTATTTGCTGAGGGGAATATTCTCTAATGGGAACGGATGCAATACCGGCAGCGGCGAGTATCGCACCACGCGCCTCAGCGACGCCAATGGCCGTTTTCTTGTTGACGCTGAAAAAAAGCGTTTCAATAGCAAGCACATCAGGCGCATATTCTTGTATCGTATTAGTGATAGCACGCGAGACGTGCGCGAGACGTTTCTCATGTTCGCCCTTGTCGGGAATGATGCAATCACTCCAGAGAAGCGTCGGGCGCGAAGGGTCGCCCTCGACGACAGCGATGCCGAGCCGGTCGTAGCCAGGGTCAATCGCCAGCACCCGGAGGGGCCACTTAGTCGGAATTCTCATCATTGGTGCTCTCGTATCCGCGCGCATTCGTAAAGACTTGCTGGACGTCTTCATGTTCATCGAGCGCGTCGAGAATAGCTGAAAGTTTTTCCTCATCGTCTCCCGAAATTTCGGTCAGCGGCTCATTAGGAACGTATGTGTTGCCGACTTTCGTAAATGCCCAGCTCGCGGCACCGGGGGCAGCGACTTCAAAATTCATCTTCGAAAAGAGGTGTTTTATTTCTGGCGTAGTGCGGTTCTTATTATCAGTGAGTGCATCAACGATGATCGCGACGCCAGCAGGGCCGTAGGCCTCATAAATAACCTGCTCAAGATTACCAGAATCTTTTGATGCGCCTTTTGTGATAGCGCGCTCGATATTATCTTTGGGCATATTCACTGCCTTTGCGCGCGCGATAGCGGCCGCGAGCCCATGCGCTCCGACTATCCCGTTTGCTTTTTTTGATTCCATCGCGATAAGACGTGCATAACGTGAGAAGACTCGGCTCCGCGCGGCATCAGTCACCCCCTTTTGCCTCTTTATCTGCGACCACTTACTGTGTCCGGACATATTTAGAACATAGCACCGGATTTCTCGCCGTTCAAATATTCGCGACCTCGCTCGGTCAAAATTCGCCCGCGGGGAGAGCGCTCAATGAAGCCGAGACGCAGGAGGTACGGCTCATACACGTGTTCGATAGTGTCAGGGTCTTCGTGAAGTCCGGCCGCGAGCGCGGTGACGCCCGCGGGTCCGCCGCGGAAACTGGTGAGAAGGGAGGTGAGATAGCGCCGATCGTCTTTAGTGAGCCCGAGCGCATCAATGCCGAAGAGTGCGCATGCTTCGTCGAGAAGTTCTGTAGAAATTTTTCTATCGTGTACTTCGGAGAAATCGCGCACGCGCTTCAGAAGTGCATTTGCGACACGCGGGGTCGCACGGCTCCGCCTCGCTATTTTCTCAATGACGTCTTCCGGTGCGGAGAGTTCGAGAAGCTGTGCAGAACGGCGGATGATATCGCGCAAGTCATCGTTGTTGTAGAAATCCAACTGAAAAGTACCGCCGCCGAAGCGCGAGCGCAATGGGCCCGAGAGTTGAGCGACGCGCGTCGTTGCGCCGATAAGGGTGAATGGAGAGAGTGCGAGTTCAACGGTGCGCGCTGACGGGCCCTTACCGAGCACGATATCCAAGTGTCCTGACTCGAGCGCTGGATAGAGAAGCTCTTCTATTTTGCGCGAGAGGCGATGTATTTCATCTATGAAGAGAACGGTACCGGGCTCGAGATTGGTGAGAATAGCGGCGAGGTCGCCCGCGCGCTCGATAGCGACGCCGGAGGTGCTCTTCAGCGGTGCTTCAAGCGTCGTCGCAACAAGATGGGCAAGCGTCGTCTTACCAACGCCTGGCGGGCCATAGAAAAGGATGTGTTCGGGCATCCCTCCGCGCTTCTTGGCGGCATCAATGGCGATGCGCACGTTCGCTTTGACCTGCTTCTGCCCCACATATTCGTCCCAATGAGAGGGTCGAAGCGCCGCGTCGAGCGATTTTGGAAGCGGAGAGAGGCTTGGATGGGACCTTGACATAAAAATACTACAATGCTAGCATTCTAGCATAGATTTTTGATCCTGTTCATCATCCTCTAGGCAAGGCTTGACGGCTTCGGGCGTTTCCCCAAGGACTTTCTGGTCCGACACTCCGGTGTTGGCGCTGGGAACATCCTCAGGTGTCTCGTCCACCCCGCGATTTATTGCGGGTTATTGCCTTGAGGACTATGGACGGGATTTTCGTTTTCAAGTACCGAAAAGGTCATGATGCGTGCCGACCGCAATAAACCGAACGACATCAAGATTTTCATGATAATAAATGGCGCGATAATCACCAGTTATGTTGATACTACGGCAGCCGGCATAGGTTCCATGCAGAGGATGATTCTCTAATAGAGAATGAAAAGGGTCTGTCGCAAAGAGTTTCAAACGGTCGCTGAGCTTCTGTCTGATTGATTTCGCGAACTTTGCTCTTTGTTTTTCAAAACGCCGAGAGAAGTTCAACGTCATGCGTCATTGCGCTCAAGCCATTTGATGGCGTCGTTCGCATTGTTGAACATCGGCGAGAATGCTTTTTCATTCCCTTCTCGTATATCACGTAGTGCCTCATCAAGAATCTTGCGTGTTTTAGCATTCGGGATGAGTGGCTCATAAAACTCGATACGTCGTTCGTCGGCAAATTGTTTCAACTGCTGATTCACCACCATTGAGAGCGGTATGCCGATCCTCTTAGCGACGCTCCGCGCACGGTTGCGCACGTCTATATCTATCTTTAGGCTGATAGCAGTTTTCATATAACCGAAGTATATACAACGGTTACATCGTGTCAATCCGAGTTTTTCTTCTGCCAATATGCCATACTTTCCCCATGAACCACGAAAGCTTCGCTGCCGCAAAATCCTTGAGACCAAACGATCTCGAAGGCAAGCAGGTAGCAATCGAAGGTCAGGAACAGATCCTTGCGCAATTTTCTCCCGAGGAGCGAAAGCTCATTCGCGAGCGTATGCGCGTTCTGTCCCTCATTCCGAATCACATCGGCAAGGATTTCGAAATGGAGGTCGAACTGAATACTCCGGGTGGAGGATGGCATTGGAATTTTGCTATCAATCACGTCCGTGTCGATCCGAAAGACTTGTTGGAAAAACCGCTCGATTGGTGTCGCCAGACGATGGTGCATGAAGGCGGCCACCGTCGCGTATCGCGTACCGATTTCATTCCGAAAGATGTGTGGGAACAGCCGGGATTCTCTTCAATGATGAACGCGATAGAAGATCCACGCATGGAGAATTTCGTCTCCGAAGCGTATCCGCCGTATCGCAAATTGCAGAAAACGGCGTATGAACACGATCTCGAGTCAGAAAAACGGATGAAAGAAAAAGCGAGCGAGCAATTGGGACGACAGCCGCGCTTCATGCAGGCTGGATTTGAATACATCAAACAATGGTTCAAGCAGTCGCAAGGACAACCTTTCGAGCTTTCCCCCGACCTGCCCGATGACGTACGCGCGGTCGTCGAGAAAACACTGAAGGCCGCAGAGGATTCGTGGCTCCGCTATCCGACCCGGGACGAAGCTGACAAGAGCGAAGAACTCGTCAGGGCGTACGCGGAAAAATCATACGAGATCAATCGCGATCGTGTGTGGCCGGATTTCAAACAGCTCGTCGAACAGGACATAAAAGATCAAGAAATTCCGCAGTTCATCAAAGACTTGATGAAGGGCGAGGGCAAACCTGAACCGGGTCAGGGAGAAGGACTTCCAGAGAAGGACGTACAAAATATAAAAGATGCGGTTAAAGCGGCACTTGGCGAGAAAGGTGAAGGCAAACCCATACCTCCCGGCGCATTGTCCGAAGAACTTAAACAGAAAATCCAAGCTGCGTTTGATGCACTTCCAGAGGACAAGAAGCGCAAGATTATGGAAGCGGCACGGGCTGCGATAAGGGAGTTGGCGGATGAATTTGCCGAACAGTTTGAGGGCGAGTACGTCAAAGCGGGAGAACCCCAAGGCAAACCTGAACCAGGAACACAGGAACCTGAGAGTCGCGCATGGAGCGAGTCGGAACGCGTTGCTGACAACGCTCGTCACGAAATGCGACGACGTATGGAAGAGTCTCTTGAGCGCGGTGAAGGCGATCCGTATCGGGAGGCACTTACAGAAATGGCTTCGTATATTGATGCACTCACGGGTGATCTGCGCGATGTATTCGTGAAGCGCAAGATGACGAAGACGGAATCCGGCTATCGCTCAGGAAGGCGTTGGAATATCCGCACTCGCATTAAAGAGCGCATTGCGGATATCCCGCTTATCAAAACCCAGAGCCGAGAACAGCCAGAATCGTCCGGCGAAGAAACCGACTACGCAGTTCTTCTGCAAATTGATCTCTCCGGCTCTATGAGTCGAGGTAACAAAATCGAAGAAGCATTCAAGGCAATCGTCCTACTCAGCGAAACACTCAACAATCTCAATATCCACTTCGAGATTGATGGCTTCCAAGACCTCCTTCTTGAATTCAAACGTTTTGAGGAACAACTCGATGAATCGATGCGGCTTACATTGAACCAGTTGTTGCTTGAGGTTGAGAATGAGAATCCAAACGGTCACAATAACTCTGGTGATAACGACGATGGCGCATGCCTGCGAGAGGCGTCTCTTCATCTTGGATTGCAGGCAGCGCGGGAGAAAATCTTAATTGTCCTCTCAGATGGTCAACCCGCCATGGATTCAGGGCGTAAGACCCAAGGACAGCTTGATCGAGAACTCAAAGCAGTCATTCGCGAAATTCGTGAGAATACCGACCAAAAACTCATCGGCATCGGCATAAATTCGAGTGCCGTTTCCAGCTATTACGAAAACAATCTTCCGAATGTCGATGCGAAAGAGTTAGCCCTGACCCTCGGCGAGCTACTGCGTAGCGTGATTGAACGCAACTGACACACCCTGATATACTTCACCATATGATCCAAACCTCAGTTGCCCCCTCCGCCCTCATAAGCCAATCTATAGGGCTTCCAAATTTGGTCATCGTCGAAAATACGAAGACTCTCGAAGAAGCCGAGGCGCGGGTCCGAAAAGATCTGGCGGGCTTTATGAAAGCATCTGATGCCGTCTCCGCGCTTGATCTCCTTGGTAAAGGTATGAGTGTCCTCTATATTGAGCGAAGCGAGAAGCTTAATTCTCAGGTGGAAACGATCGTGACTAACTATGCGGCTGGCATGGCAAGCTTCGCTTCACAGAGTGGTCTTGTCTCTTGTAGCTTCGATCCAATGCACTCCGCACTCACGATTGTCATTTCTCGCGGTGCTCTTGAGAAAAGCTACCCACAGCTCCTCACGTATGCGGGCGCAGTTACTTCTATTTCATAATTCTCTATGACCGAGCGACAACCAATTGCGAAAAAAGAAAAGCCGGGACGCGAGCCGTTCATTGTGGAGAAGGACGAGTCAGTATCGTACCTCGGGGTCGAGGTGCCCAAAGGCGAGGGCGGTCCGCTCGTGCCAGCACGGCAAGAATCAGAGAATTATTTTTATACCGAAGAAGATTATCTTTTGCGCCGCGAGATGGCGACGTCAATCGCGCTCAATAAACCGATCCTCTTTGAGGGCGGCACGGGCATTGGCAAGACTTCAGCAGTTGCGGCGATGTGCGCCGAACTCAATCTCAATTTCTGCAAAGTGTCCTTTGCGCGCGACATGGCCATCGAAGATGTGATTGGTGGCAAGACGATAGTTAAAGAGGGCGATGCAGAAGTCGTGAAATGGTACGACGGCAATCTCATGGTCGCTATTCGCCACGGCGGTATCGCGCTCCTCGATGAATACAATTTCCAAGGCAGCAAAGTCGGCTCGCGCGTAAACCCAATCATCGACGCGATTTTGAACGGCAGAAAAGAAATATCAGTGCCTGAGAATGATAATGAGCGCGTGATGGTGCATCCTAATTTCCGACTCGTGGGAGCGCAAAATCCTCCGGGTACCGAAGAGGGTCAAGAATTCACCGGACGTGAGCAGATGTCCGCAGAAACCTTCGGTCGATGGACGTTTAACAAACTCCCGCTGGAAATGAGCCGCCCTATGCGCGACAAACGCCTCGCTGGCATGATGGGGGAATCCGTGGATATTCAGATGCCGCCGGAAGCGTTCCACAAGCTTGGCGAGGGCGTTCCGTTCCACGAACTCAAAGACATTCCCGGTATGACGCACTGGCGTCGCGCAGCACTCGACGTGCTTGATCAGCTCAAAGCCAAATCGACCGGCGCGGATCGTGAGATGGCGAAGACACAACGCCAACGTCTCTACTTCAATCCTCGTCTTGAACAGGGACTTTTGAACTATGTTTCCCGCTTTTATCGCGGCGACGTGAATCAGGCGTGGAGCGAAGCATTCGAGCATCTCATCATTGGCATGTATAAAGACGAGGATGATCGGCAAGCGGTGCGAGAATTGCTCAAGCTGAACGCATATGAGCCGCAGGTTGATACGAAGCGCAAACCATTGGAAGCGACAAATCCACCGGCTATCCCAGAAGAACAGGGCGAACAACCATCAGCATTTCCGGAATCTGCGGAGGGAGCTACGTTTGCCGACGCAGAAAGGATTCTTGGCAAAGAATCGGTGCTTGGTCAAAAAGAGGTGGAGCAGGTCTTCGGCATTAAGTTGGATCGCCTACCGGCCATTCCATTTTCACAACTAGAATTGCAACGCGCCAAAGAACTCGGTCAGCAACTCATTCTCCAAGTCGATACGATGACGCACAAAGCAGGGGGTATCATGTCTCGCGAGAAGGTCGCTCCGCTTACGCTCGAGAATCTGAAACAGAAATTCACAAAATCACACGACGATAAAAAAGTCTTCTATGACCAAGATTGGTACAACAATGAGGACTTCTTCAAGAAAGAGAGGCCACGCACCGGCTGGCGGCTCACTTCCAAAGACCTCATTCCTGGCTCCACCTCAAAGAGCTATCTCGAGCAAACCGACGTGCTCGTCGAGCATTTGGAAAAACAAATCTTCAAAGGCGTTGAAGTTCCAAAACAATATAAAGATGCTATTGCCGAATTCAAGCGTAAGCGAGCAGAAATCGAACCACTCGCAAAAAGCGGGACAGATTCAGAATGGCGACAAGGCTCTCAAATGCTTGCCGACCTTGCGATTACCAAGCTTGTTCGCGAATTGCCGGTCGAGGCCATGTACCGCCTTATCCTCAATGATCAGGCTCGCAAAGATAAACCACTTCCGTCGACCTATACGTGGACAGCGAGTCGTG
>Ga0163199_1002902_pt1 | contig 10433 bp, 8 predicted proteins | sample PL_2010_150m_FD_113537 | JGI IMG/M metagenome (GOLD analysis project Ga0163199, IMG submission 113537) | Freshwater microbial communities from Powell Lake, British Columbia, Canada to study Microbial Dark Matter (Phase II) - PL_2010_150m | ecosystem: Environmental > Aquatic > Freshwater > Lake ...
CGTTCCAGGTGCTGGCCGGTTTCCGGGTCGCGCGATTCGGCCAGCTTGGACATCGCGAAAATGGTGGCGAGCTGGGTGGAGGTGATTTCCTTTACTTGCCGGCGAATTTGTTCCTCCAGCAGGTTGTTGTGCTCTTCGATGCGCTGGCGGTACTCCGCCTGGAGGTCGTGCAGGCGCTTCTTTTCCAGGCAGGCATTGATGCGCGCCTTGAGCAAAATGGGGTTGAAGGGCTTGGGCAGGTAGTCCTCGGCCCCCATTTCGATGCAGCGCACCACGCTGTCCATTTCGTTGAGCGCGCTGATCATGATGATCGGGATATGGCGCAGCTTTTCGTCCGCCTTCACGGTGGAAAGCACCTGGAAACCGTCGAGACGGGGCATCATGATGTCGAGCAGGACCAGGTCGAAACGCTCGTTCTGCATCTTTTCCAGGGCTTCATGGCCGTCTTCGGCGAAGGAAAGCCGGAAACCGTTATGTTGCAGACGGCGTTCCAGCAGGTTGCGGTTGACCTCGATGTCGTCCACGATCAGGAGGGAATACGGCGATGGATTCATGGTTGTGCCTCGGTAGAGATGCAGCGGGTCATCAGCAGCGAAACATCGTCGTGGGCGCAACGCGCCCCGAGGTGATCGTGCAGGTGATTGATCAAGTAGTCGAAGCGTTCCCCGGCGGGGGCGTTTCCCAGCGCCGCGGCGGCGAAATCAGCCGATGGCATGGCGGTCCTCCGGCTGCGAATCGGCGTGCAAGCTGGCCGGCAGGGTCACGGTGAAGGTGGAACCCTTGCCGGGTTCGCTGCTGGCCGCGATGTCGCCCCCCATCATGCGGCAAAAGCGCTGGCTGATGGCCAGTCCCAGGCCGGTTCCGCCGTATTTGCGGGTGGTGGAAGCGTCGGCCTGGATGAACGCCTGGAACAGTTTGCCCAGTTGTTCTTCGGTCATGCCGATACCGGAATCGGCAATTTCGAATCTCAGCCAGTCGTTTGCGCCGCCGCTGCCTTCCCGGGAGATGGTCAATACTATCGTGCCTTGCTCGGTGAACTTGCTGGCGTTGGAGAGCAGGTTGAAGAGGATCTGCCGGATTTTGGTCAAGTCCGCACGCATTTCCCCGGACACGCCAGCGTAGCGGACTTCCAGCGTGTTGCCGTTTTTTTCGACCAGCGGCAGGAGGGTGGCGCACACCTCGTCGGCCATGGCGGCGACGTTGAAATTTTCCAGGTAGAGTTCCATCTTGTCCGCCTCGATCTTGGACAGATCCAGGATGTTGTTGATCAGTCCCAACAGATGCCTGCCGGCGGAATGGATCTTGTGCAGATCGGAGACGAATTCCTCTTCGCCCAGTCCTTTTGCCTCTTCCGCCAGCATTTCGCTGTAACCGAGGATGGCGTTCAACGGGGTGCGCAACTCGTGGCTCATATTGGCCAGGAATTGGCTCTTGAACTGGCTGGCCATGATCGCCTCGTCCCTGGCGCGGTTGGCCGCGGCGGTACGTTCCATCTCGGCATTGATTTGCATCTGGGTGATTTGGCGCATCAAATCGTGGCCGGTGCCGGTACCCAGGTAACGTTCCCCTTCGGTGACGATAAAGCCGTCCGAGAGGTGGTGGAGATCGGCTTGCGCAATGGTCAGGCTGAGTTCCTGAAGACTGGTGTCCTTGTCGACCAGCAAGGGTTTGCTGTCCATGATCGTGGTACACGGTTTCTTGCCGTAAAGTTCGCGCTGATACGGCCGGGCAAAGCGGTTGATCAGGTTGGCACGGGTGATCAGTCCGATTGGACGGCCGGCGTCTACCACCGGCAGCATGTGCAGGCCGGGATCGGCGGAGAAGGCGTCGTAAACCTGGGCGTTAAGCATTCCGGGAACGATCGTTGGCCCGTTGCATATCAGATCGAAGGCGGTCATGGTGTTTTGGAATTCATCGAGGCGTCTATTCATTTCCGGTTATGCCTTAAAGCGTTTTCAGGTAATTGCCGCGATGGCATGGCGATCCTCTGCGAGCGGATTGACGGTCAAGCTGGCCGGCAGGATCACGATGAAAGTGGAACCCTGGCCGGATACGCTGGCGACCGCGATGTCGCCCCCCATCAGACGGCAAAAGCGCCGGCTGATGGCCAGCCCCAGACCGGTTCCGCCGTATTTGCGGGTGGTGGAGGCGTCTGCCTGGGTGAAGTCCTGAAATAGCTGGCCCAGCTGTTCCTGGCTGATGCCGATGCCGGTATCGGTAATCTCGAAGCGGAGTTGCTCGCCATCGACGCCGCTTTCCCGGCTCACCCTGAGGGAGACCGTGCCGTTTTCGGTAAACTTGAGCGCGTTGCTGAGCAGATTGAGTAGGACTTGGCTTACCTTGGCGTGATCGGAATAAAGCGTTCCTATCCCTGGCGGACAGCTTACCTGAAGGGTGTTGCGGTTTGTTGGCGCCAGCGGATGGACGGTTGCGGTCACCTCGGCCACCATTTCGGCCACGTCGACCTGTTCCAGGGTAAGGGTCATTTTGCCGGCTTCGATCTTCGAGAGGTCGAGGATGTCGTTGATCAGGGTCAGCAGTTGGTGGCCGGCGCTGCGGATTCTGCCCAGATCCTCTACCACTTCCTCCTGCTCGTCGCCGTGCAGTTCCTCGGCGAGGATTTCGCTGTAGCCGATGATGGCGTTGAGCGGTGTGCGCAATTCGTGGCTCATGTTGGCGAGGAAGGCGCTTTTGGCTTGGCTTGCCACTTCGGCCTGTTCCTTGGCGCGGCGCAACGCTTCTTCCGCTTCCATGCGCAGGTGGATGTCGCGGAACGAGACCACCGCACCGATAATTTCGCCGTTGCCGGTGATGATCGGGGTGGAGGTGGATTCCACCCGTAACGGTCGACCGTCCTTGCGCCAGAACAGTTCGTCCGGCATGTGGTAGATCGAGCCGTTACGCATGGTGGCGCCTATCGGGCATTCCTCCGCCGGGAAAACGCTGCCGTCGGCACGGGTGTGATGGGTCAGCGCGTGCAAGGGCTGACCGAGCAACTCGTCGTGGCTGTAGCCGAGCATCTGGGTGGCGGCGATATTGACGAAGGAAGTGCGGCCATCCAGGTCGAGGCCGCAAATGCCCTCCGCCACGGTATTGAGGATCAACTGGTTCTGGCGGGCAATCTGTTCGATTTCCTTTTCCAGTATTTTTCGTCCGGTAATGTCGCGGATGACCGCGACGATGCATTGCTGCTCGTTCATTTTCATCGCGGCGACGGCGATTTCCGCATCGAGCCGCCTGCCGGCTTTGGTCACGATGGCGGTTTCAAATCGGGTTTCCATTTTTTCTCCGCGCAGGCGGCGCTGGTAACGCTCGTTCGCCTGATCCCGGTCGTCGGGATGGATCAATGCCAGGAAGGTAGGCAGCGCCTTGATTTCCGTCGCGTCGTGGCCGAACAGGCTACAGGCCGCGTCGTTGGCCAGGATGATGCGGCCGTTGTCGATCACCAGCACGCCTTCTCCGGCATCCGACTGGGCGCGCAGCAGCGCTTCGTAAAGGCTGTACTGTTCCGCCAAAGCCTTTTCCGCGGCTTTGCGCGCGGTGATGTCCTGCTTGATCGCGACGAAGCGGATGATCTGTCCCGCTTCATCGACCACCGGAGTGATGATGGATTCATCCACGTAAATCTCGCCGTTCTTGCGCCGATTGGTGACTTCGCCCTGCCACACCTTGCCGGCCAGGATGGTTTGCCACAAAGTCTGGTAGAACGCCGCCGGCTGAAGGCCGGATTTGAGCAGGGACGGCGTCCGGCCAAGCGCTTCTGCGGCGCTATAACCGGTGACGCGGCTGAAGGCCGGATTGACGTATTCGATGATGCCGTGCCGGTCGGTGATGAAGATGCTGGCGGCAGCGGCTTCGATGGTGGTGGAGCGGATCAGCAGCGCCTTTTCCGACTCGCGGCGCTGGCCGAGTTCCGCCTTGAGCTGCGTCTGGGTTTCGCGCAAGCGCCGGTTCAGGCGGTAAAAATTGACCGCCAGCGCGCCCAGGAAAATCAGCAGCGCAGTGCCTGCCAGGATCAGGTAATAATATTTCTGCACCACCGATTTCAGGCTGATCACGCCCACGTCCTTGTAAGGGCCGAGGTGGAGTTTCAGATACAGTTCGTTGATCGGTTCGTAGTTGAGGGCGATGGTCCAGCCGGCGCTCGACGATGCTTGCGCCGCCGGACTGTCTTCGGGCATCGCCATCAGCGCGATGGCGACTTCCTCGGCCAGATTGCGCGGCGTGTGCTTGAGCGCGGCGAACGGCCATTCGGGATAAAGCCGGGTGCTGAGGGCGAAGGGGAAGTCACGGTCGCGCTGCGCTTTTTCGTTCAGCACGACGAAATCGTCAAGGCGGATTTTCCCCTCTTCCGCCATGCGTTCGAGCGTGTCGCTGCGCACCGTTCCCGCATCCGCCCGTCCGTCGAGCACGGCATAGATCACGGCGTCGTGGGTGCCGCCGAAGCTCAGATATTTGAAATCCTGGTAGGGGTTTACCCCGGCATCGAGCAAGACACCCCAGGCGGCTTGCCAGCCGCCCAGCGAGGATTCGTCCACGCCCATGAAGGTTTTACCCTTGAGGTCTTTGAGGACGGCGATGTCGGAACGGCCGGCGCGGCGGAAAATCACCCCGCCGAACTGGGTGAACAGCTTGTCGCGCCAACGGCTTTTGAGGGTGGCGATGCGGTTCACGCCGTATTGAATGTCGAAATCCAGATACATCCCGGAATTGGTGATGACGAAATCCGCCTGGTTATTCGCGACGCTATGCTGGATGGCGGCGAAATCCAGCGGAATAATCGTGAAGCGGTAACCGGGCAGTTGTTTATTCAGGTAATCCGCGGTCGGTTGCCAGTTTTGGGTGGCGCGCGCTTCGCCGCGCTGGGCGAGGACGGCGATGCGGATTTCCGTGGGGACGGGCGGCGGGGTCGCCGCCACGGTTTGCCATGCTGCGATCAGCACCAGACAGAAAAGTGCGCGAACGGTTCGGGAAAGCGGTCTGGTTATAAGGAAAAACATGTGCTTAGCATTCTGCGGTTTTTCCGTGTTTTTGCAGCAGGGCGTTAATTTTTCCGAGCAGGCGCTGGAACTCGACCGGTTTGGTGTCGTAATCGTCGCAGCCTGCCGCGAGGGTTTTTTCCCGGTCGCCGCTCATTGCGTGCGCGGTCAGCGCGATGATCGGAATCGCGCGGGTGGGCGGGTTGGCCTTGATGCGCCGGGAGGCTTCCCAGCCATCCAGCACCGGCATGTTCATGTCCATCAGGATCAGGTCGGGCAGCTCCGCTTCAGCCATGCTGACCCCCTGTGCGCCATCGGCGGCGAAGGTCATCTGGAATCCCCGCCGCTCAAGGCGGCGCGAGAGCATGTCGCGGTTCATTTCGTTGTCTTCGACCAGCAGTATCTTGGGCATTGCGTTTCTCTTTCTGGCAGGAGCGCGCGGCTAGGTTGCAGCGTAGAGGCGGCGGGCGTGAACCAGTTCACGGACGTTTTTCAATAAATCCTCGCGGCGATAAGCGCCCTTTTGCATAATCTTCTCGACATGGCCGTTGAGGCGCCGCCGGTCTTCCAGCGTCAAATCCTTGGCGGTGACGACGAGGATCGGGATGGCGCGCCATTCCTGGTTTTTTTCCAGTTCCAGGACGAACTGGAAGCCGTCCATCTCGGGCATCATCAGGTCGAGCAGGATCAGTCCGGGCGGGTTTTTTGCCACCTGCGCCAGCCCGGCCCGGCCGTTTTCCGCGATGGTCACGAACCAGCCTTCCTTTTCCAACATGCGCTGGGTCATGTCGCGCGTCGGCGCATCGTCTTCCACCAGCAGTACGCGCTTGTCGCCGTTGTCCGGCCGATAGCGTTCCAGCACGGTACGCAGCCGTTCCCGGCTCAACGGCTTGACCAGGTAGTCGGCGGCGCCCAGCGCATAGCCCATGTTCTTGTCGTCGACGATGGTCAGCATGATCACCGGGATGTCCGCCAGTTCGTGATCGTTTTTCAGCGCGTTGAGCACCGCCCAGCCGTCCATGCTGGGCATGATCACGTCGAGGGTGATCGCGCACGGCTTGAGATTGCGCGCCAGCGCCAAGCCTTCATCGCCGCTGGTGGCAGTGATGACGTGAAAGCCGTCTTCGGCGAGGAAACGTTGCATCATTTCGCACACCAGCGGGTCGTCGTCGATGACCAGCACGGTGCAGTTTCCTTCGCCGCAGCTGGCACTGGACAGTGGGGTGCTTTCCGGCGCAGCCGCCGCCACCTCCGCTTTTTGCTCCGCCAACCGGGCCGGCAAGCTGACGGCGAACACCGACCCATTGCCTTCCTCGCTACGCACGTCGATGGTGCCGCCCAGCATTTCGCAAAAACGCCGGGTAATGGTCAGCCCCAGCCCGGTTCCGCCGTATTTCCGGGTGGTGGAAACGTCGGCCTGGGTGAATGCCTGGAACAGTCTCCCCATTTGCGCTTCCGTCATGCCGATGCCGTTGTCGGCTACCGTGAAGATCAACCGCTCGCCTTCGGCATGGCTGGCGCGTTCGAGACTGAGGGTGATGGCGCCGTCTTCGGTGAATTTGCTGGCATTGGAAAGCAGGTTGAACAATATTTGCCGCACCTTGGTGAGGTCGGAACGCATTTCGCCCAGATCGCCCTGGCGGCGGATTTCCAGCCGGTTGGCGTTTTTCTCGATCAAGGGGCGGATGGTGGTGCAAACCTCTTCCACCATCGCGGCAACCTCGAAATCCTCGAGATACAGCCCCATTTTGCCGGCCTCGATCTTGGAAAGGTCGAGGATGTCGTTGATCAGTCCCAGCAAATGCTTGCCGGCGGAATATATCTTGTGCAGATCGGCGCTGAGGCTGGCATCGCCCAGATCCTCGACTTCTTCCTGCAGCATTTCGCTGTAGCCGATGATGGCGTTCAACGGCGTGCGCAGTTCGTGGCTCATGTTGGCGAGGAAGATGCTCTTGGAACGGTTCGCCTGCTCGGCGGCTTCCTGGGCGCGGTTGGCCTCGTCGATCATGCGATGGAGTTCGGCGTTGAGGCGTTCGAGCTCGCGGGTGCGCGCTTCCTCGCTTTTTTGCAGCGTGATGTTGCGCTCGAACAGCGAATGAGCGCCGCCGCCCTCGGTGCGCTCCATCAGCACCTTGTTGATCTTGCGCTGCGCGGCCAGGGCTTCTTCCAGCCTGGCCACCTGTTCCTTCAAATCGTCGTTGGTTTCCATGTTCAGCTTCCCAGGGCAATGCCGGTCAGGGGGTGATTGACGGTGGATAACCGCTTGCGGCGGTGATTTTGCTGATGTGGCCGATCAGCGGGCAGGCGAAATGCCCCTTTTTTACGCCTAACCGGTCTTGCATCGTCGTTCCAAACATTGAGATGTGCGGTTGTGGAGCGCTTGATCTCCATTCTCCTGTTCGGGATATTGAGATTTGTCGCCCGGATGATTTTTACCGGATGATATTGGCATACCCGGCGTGTGGGTATCGGGGTTACCCCTATTATTTTGCGGGCTTTAACTTAATGCGTACGAATCATCCTGTCCCACTGGCACTTCCAGGATGATTCGTGGGCGGCGGCATTGATGCGATAATCAGGCGGAAAGGCGTGCGTTATATTCTTTGAGGAAGGAAACACCATGTTCAAGGCCATTTTCCAGCTGCCGCGCACGGTCTGGCTGCTCGGCCTGGTGAGCCTGTTCAACGACAGCACCAGCGAGCTGATCTATCCGCTGGTGCCGCTGTACCTCGCCTCGGTGCTGATGGCGGGACCCAAGGCGCTGGGCCTGATCGAGGGCGTTGCTGAGGCCACTGCCAGCCTGCTGAAGCTCTTTTCCGGGGTGGTGATGGATAGGCGCGGACACGCCAAGGGCTGGGTGGCGGCGGGCTACGGCTTGGCGGCGTTGGCGCGCCCGCTGTTTTACCTGGCGTCGAGCTGGCCGGCGGTGCTGGCGCTGCGTTTCGCCGACCGGGTGGGCAAGGGGCTGCGTACCTCGCCGCGCGACGCGCTGCTCGCTAGTGCGGTGGATGAAAAGCGCCGCGGCCTGGCGTTCGGCCTGCACCGCGCGATGGACAACGCCGGGGCGGTGCTCGGGCCGCTGCTGGCAGCCTGGCTGCTGGCGCGCGGTGTGCCGCTCAAGGAGGTGTTCCTGTGGGCCGTCGTGCCGGGCGCGATCACGGTGGCGCTGGCGCTGCTGATCCGCGAGCCGCCGACCATTCCGGCGGCCAGCCGTCCGCCCTTTTCCTGGCGGCTGGAAGGTTTCCCACCGGCCTTCAAGCGCTACCTGCTGGTGCTGGCGCTGTTCACGCTGGGCAACTCGTCCAACATGTTCCTGCTGCTGCGCGCCAAGGAGCTCGGCCTGCCGGATTACCAGGTGCCGCTGTTGTGGGCGCTGGTGTCGGGGGTGGCGATGGTGTTTTCCACGCCGCTGTCGGCACTGTCCGACCGCATCGGGCGGATGCGCCTGATCCTCGCCGGCTGGGCGGTGTACGGGCTGTTTTACCTGCTGCTGGGGATCAACGGTTTCCATAGCGTGCTGTTGTGGCCGCTGTTCGCCTTCTACGGGCTGTTCCTGGCCGCCACGGAAGGGGCTGAGAAGGCGCTGGTGGCCGATCTCGCGCCGCGCGAGCGGCTCGGTACCGCCTACGGCTGGTTCAATCTCACCGCCGGGGTGATGCTGCTGCCCGCCTCGCTGCTGTTCGGCTGGCTGTGGCAGGGGGTTGCCGCCCAAGCGGCGTTCGCTTTCTCCGCCGGCTGTGCGCTGGCGGCGGCGCTGCTGCTGCGTTTTTGGGTGGGACGGGCAGCTTGAAACCTGGGTGTAACGGGGACATGCAAAACTGCACTCAATGTCTATCCTAACATAGCGTTTTTCACCCACGGAGGTCAGCATGAACACCAGCATCCAGTCGATTCACGCCCGCGAAATTCTCGATTCGCGCGGCAATCCCACGGTCGAGGTCGAGGTCGCCCTGGAAGGCGGCGCATTCGCGCGCGCGGCGGTGCCGTCGGGGGCTTCCACCGGCGTCCACGAGGCGCTGGAGTTGCGCGACGGCGACCAGGGGCGCTACGGCGGCAAGGGCGTGAAAAAAGCCGTCGGCCACGTCAATACCGAGATTGCGCTGGCGCTGAGCGGCATGGATGCGCTCAATCAGGGGGCGGTGGACCGCGTGATGCTGGAACTGGACGGCACCCCGCACAAGGAAAAATTCGGCGCCAACGCCATCCTCGGCGTGAGCCTGGCGGTGGCGCGGGCGGCGGCGGAAGCCAGCGGCCTGCCGCTGTTCCGCTATTTGGGCGGCTCGGCGGCCTGCCGGATGCCGGTGCCGATGTTCAATATTCTCAACGGCGGTGCTCACGCCAACTGGCAAGGCACCGATTTGCAGGAATTCATGATTGCGCCGGTCGGCGCCCCCAATTTCAGCGAGGCGTTGCGCTGGGGCAGCGAGATCTACCACGCGCTGAAAAAAGTCCTCAAGGACGGCGGATATTCCACCGGGGTGGGCGACGAGGGCGGTTTTGCGCCGGTGTTGAAGCGCAATTCCGATGCGATGGACTTGATCGTCAAGGCCATCGAACAAGCCGGCTACCGTCCCGGCGACGACGTGGTGATCGCCCTCGATCCGGCCTCCAGCGGCTTTTACGAGGACGGCCTGTATCACCTGCGCACCGAGGGACGCAAGGTGGATGCTGCGGAAATGGTGGCGATGTATGCCGAATGGGCGGCCAAATATCCCTTCGCGGTGTTGGAGGACGGCCTGGCCGAAGACGACTGGGAAGGCTGGAAGCTGCTCAACCGAGAACTGGGCGACAAGCTCGAACTGGTGGGCGACGACCTGTTCGTCACCAACGTCGAGCGGATTGCGCGCGGCATCGAGGAAAACGTCGCCAATGCGGTGCTGATCAAGCTCAACCAGATCGGCTCGCTCTCCGAAACCATCGCCGCCGTGCAACTCGCCTATTCGGCCAAATGGGGCGCGATGGTGTCGCACCGCAGCGGCGAGACGGTGGACAGTTTTATCGCCGACCTCACCGTGGCGCTGGGTACCGGCCACCTCAAGACCGGCGCACCGTGCCGCGGCGAACGGGTGGAAAAATACAACCAGTTGATGCGCATCGAGGAATACCTCGGCGATTCGGCGGTGTATGCCGGGCGTAAGGCATTCGTGCGCTGAGGGGGAATACAAAAAGCCCCGGAGTCGTTAAACGCCGGGGCTTTTGGTAGGTGTTGCTTTCAGGAACCGCTTATTTCAGCTTGGTTTCCTTGTATTCCACGTGCTTGCGGACAACCGGGTCGTACTTCTTGATCGACATTTTTTCCGGCATGGTGCGCTTGTTCTTGGTAGTGGTGTAGAAATGGCCGGTGCCGGCGCTGGATTCCAGTTTGATCTTTTCACGCATGATGAAATTCCTCGGTTAGATCTTTTCGCCGCGGGCGCGCAAATCGGCCAGCACAGCGTCAATACCATTCTTGTC
>Ga0163199_1002903_pt1 | contig 10433 bp, 7 predicted proteins | sample PL_2010_150m_FD_113537 | JGI IMG/M metagenome (GOLD analysis project Ga0163199, IMG submission 113537) | Freshwater microbial communities from Powell Lake, British Columbia, Canada to study Microbial Dark Matter (Phase II) - PL_2010_150m | ecosystem: Environmental > Aquatic > Freshwater > Lake ...
GCAAACCCTGCGCAGCGTCGCGCGGCGCGGCAAATACCTGCTGCTGGAATGCGACCGCGGCTGGCTGATCGCCCACCTCGGCATGTCCGGCAGCCTGCGCATCATTCCCGCCGCCACCCCGCCGGAAAAACACGACCATTTCGACCTGGTGCTGGAAAACGGGCTGTGCATGAGACTGCGCGACCCGCGCCGCTTCGGCCTGATCCTGTGGACTGCGGCAGATCCGCTCGCCCACCCGCTGCTCGCCAAACTCGGCGTCGAACCCTTGAGCGACGCCTTCGACGGCGAGCTGTTGTACCGCGCCAGCCGCCAGCGCGCCATCCCGGTCAAACAGTTCATCATGGAAGGTGCAACGGTAGTCGGCGTCGGCAACATCTACGCCAGCGAATCGCTGTTCCGCGCCGCCATCCGCCCGCAGAGCGCCTGCGGCAAGCTCGGCAAAGCCCGCTACCAGCGGCTGGCCGCCGAAATCAAAGCCACCCTGCAAGATTCCCTTGCCGCCGGCGGCAGCAGCCTGCGCGACTTCGTCGACAGCAGCGGCAAGCCCGGCTATTTCCAGCAGCAATATTACGTCTACGGCCGCACCGGCCAACCCTGCCGGGTGTGCGGCACTCCCATCGCCAGCCTGCGCCAAGGCCAACGCGCGACGTTTTATTGCCCGCACTGCCAGAAACCGTAATCGCACAAGCGAGCGCAGCCCGGCCAGGGAAAAATTACCCTCCAATTTGACATCAAATATTTCCCCCGATAACCCCAAAAACGCCTGTCGGCATATATCTATCCATCGGATTTTACGTAAGAATATCAGGATAAAAAAACGGGGCGGAAAAACAACTCAAGCGCACCCGTAGCAAGCCAGCCGTCTATCCAACAAGGGGGAAGTCGCCGTGTCATCGTCCATATCCATGTCCGCAAGCGCCGCCGGGGAAGAGGCATGAGCGACATCTTCATCGGCTACCGCCGCCACGACGGCGGCCATGCCCGCGCCATTTACGAAGGGCTGTGCTACTGGTACGACGCCGCGCAAGTGTTCCTCGACCACGAAAGTCTGCCCCCCGGCGCGAAATTCAGGGACGAACTGGGCGTAGCCATCGAGGGCTGCCGGGTATTCCTCGCCGTCATCGGCCCACACTGGCTTTCCCCCGAAAACCATGCCCGCCTGCAAGACCCGGACGACATCACCCGCGGCGAAATCCGCAGCGCGCTGCAACACCGCAAACCGATCATCCCCATCCTCGCCGGGGGCGCGGGCTTTCCCAATAGTTCGGCGCTCCCCGAGGACATCCGGTCGATGCAGGAAGCCAACGCCCACCATCAACTCGAAGCGCAATACCACGCCAGCTTTCAAGACCTGCTCGAAGTCCTGAAAACCCGCCACGGCCTCAAGCCGGTGTTCCGCCGCCGCGACGGCAGCCCCCAGCCCTTCCGCCTCATCGACCTGCCGCTCAGCAACAACTTCGTCGATCCCGCCGGGCATTTGCCCGAATTGCACAAAACGCTCGCAGATCAAGGCGCGGCGGCGGTGATCGCGGCGGCCACGGTGCATGGCATGGGCGGCGTCGGCAAGACCCAGTTGGCGCTCAAATACAGCCACGCCTGGCGCGCCGAATACGCCGGGGTATGGTGGTTCCGCGCCGAAAACAACGGCCAATTGGAACTCGATTGCCAGGAATTCTGTAGCGAACTGGGCTGCCCCCCGCGCGACGGCGAGCTTCCCCACCAGGCCGTCAAACGCTGGTTACAAAGCCAACCGCGCTGGCTGCTGGTGTACGACAACGCCGAAAACAAGCACGACCTCGCAGGCTTTCTCCCCTCCGTCGGCGGGCATCATCTCCTGATCACCTCGCGCGACCGCGACTGGGACGAAATCGCCCAGCCGCTGGCGCTGGACGTGTGGACGGACGAGCAGGCGCTGGAGTTCCTGCGCCGCCGCCTGGAAAACGCCGGCGACAACGAGCACCGCCAACTCGCCCACGCCCTCGGCGGTCTGCCGCTCGCGCTGGAACAAGCCTGCGCCTACATCCTCAAGCAGCGCATCGGCATCGCCGACTATTGCCGCGAAGTGGAAAACTGGCAGCGCGCCAATCCCCTGCTCGACCGCAAGGACGCCGTCGGCTACCCCTATTCCGTCCTCACCACCCTCTCGCTGGCCTTCGCCAAGCTAACCCCGGCAGCCCAGCAACTGCTGCGCCTATGCGCCTGGTTCGCCCCGGAAGCGATCCCCGAGCGGCTGTTCCGCGAACACACCGAGCTGTTGCCGGAAGCTTTGCAAGCCGCCGCCAAGGACGAACTGGCCTGGGCCGAAACCGCCGCCCAACTGGAAAGCCACGCGCTGCTCCAGCGCGGTACCATCCCTGCCCTTGACCGCCAGCCCGGAGAAACCCGCGAGGAACCCGCCTTCACCCTGCACCGCCTGACGCAGGAAGCGGTGCGCGCCAAACTGGCGGACAAGGCCAACGACTGTGCAGTCACGGTCGAACTACTGCGCGCCGCTTATCCCAGCGACACACTGCTCCCAAGCAACTGGCCGACCTGCGCCACATTGCTGTCCCACGTACGGCGACTACAGGACTTCCACCCGCACGGTTGGGTCGCGCCCCGCCCGCTGACTTGGCTGATGGATAGTGCGGCGGCTTACCTGCAATACGGCCCGGCACTCTACCGTGAAGCCGTGGAACTGTTCCGCGCCGCGCTGGGCATTGCCGTCGCGGACTTGGGCGAGGAACACCCCGACACACTTACCGTAATGAATAACCTGGCAGGAACGCTCCGAGCACAAGGCGACCTGCTCGGCGCACGAACTTTGCAAGAAAAAGTGCGGGACATCCGCCACCGCGTGCTGGGCGAGGAGCACCCCGACACCCTTACCGCGATGAACAACTTGGCGCATACCCTCTGGACGCAAGACGACCTACCCGGCGCGCGCGTTTTGGAGGAAAAGGTGCTGGACATCCGCCGCCGCCTGCTGGGCGAGGAGCACCACGACACCCTCATCACGATGGGCAACTTGGCAGCGACGCTCAAAGCGCAAGGCGACCTGCCCGGCGCACGAATTTTGCAGGAAAAAGTGCTGGGCATCCGCAACCGACTGCTGGGCGAGGAGCACCCTGACACTCTCATCGCGATGAACAACCTGGCAGTGACGCTCAAGGCGCAAGGCTACCTGCCCGACGCACGCGCTTTGGAGGAAAAGGCGCTGGAGATCCGCCGCCGCGTGTTGGGCGAGGAGCACCCATCCACCAGCATTTCCGCTTTCAACCTGTTCGCCACGCTCCTGAAAATGCAGGAAACCGCAGCCGCCCACGCACTCTTCCGAGATCACCTCGCCTGGCTGCTGCAACGCGACCCGGCCAGCTTGGGGGCAGATCAGCGCGACATCAGGGAGCAGTTGCACAAATTCTTCTCCAACACCGGCTTTCCCCCGCCCTGACCCCAAACCCGCCGCCGCAAGGGGGAGCGACGGCATTTAAAAAAGGCGTTTGCGATGCGATTGCTCGATGCGTGTTTGGCTTTGGTATTGACGCTGGCGGTGTTTGCCAGTTCGGTGACGGTGCTGGTGGAGGCGCTGCATTTCCTCCTCGACAGCCGGGCGAAGGCGTTGAAAGGGATGCTGGACGCTGTTTTCGAACGCGCGCTGGACGAGGGGGAGGTGCGGCAGCAGCTGGCGAGCGACCCGCAGCAACTGGCGGCATTGCGCCAGAATTTTTTCGAGGTGTTGGGTACCAGCCGCACGCTCACGCAACTGGAAGCGCGCAACGGCTTGGCCGGAAAGCTGGCGCGCGGCGCGCTGGGGCTGCTGCGCAAGCATTCCGCCACGTTGGGCGCGGTGTACCGGGTATCCCTGCCAGACGCCCTGCGCCGTTTGGGCCGCACGGAACTGGCTGAGACCTTCGGGGACAAGAAGGAAATCCTCGCCAAGCTGCAAGCCAGCCTGGATGCGCGCTATGCCCGCTTCGAGCAGAGCGCCAGCGAGTATTTCCGCGACAAGTCGCGCAACCTGGCGTTTATCGTCGGGATATTTCTGGCCGTGACGGTGAACGTCGACGCGGTGCGCATGTTCGACGCCTTCCTCGCCGACCCAGCACTCACCGCCCAGACCATCGCGCGAATGCAGGCTGAACAGAAAATCTCAGCCGAAAACGCCGCAGCGGCAACCAACCAGTCCCCAGAAGAGAAGGTTCGCGATGCCCTGGTCTGGGCCGAAACCAGCCGCAGCGCCGGATTCCCCGTGGGCTGGGCTTACTTCCCCTACTGCACGCCGCCCGGCGCCCAGCAGGTGGACTTGCGCTGCCTGGACGAGAAAGGCCAAACCAAATCCCTGCGCCAACGCTTCTGGCCCGGCGAGCAGGTGGCCGGCAAGCCTTTCCTCGCCCAGGCGCAGGTCGGCGGCCAAGGTACGCTCTGGCTGATCTCCGCGATCGTCACCGGCCTCCTCATCGGCCTGGGCGGCCCGTTCTGGTTCGACCTCGCCGCCTCGCTCGGCCGCTTGCGCGAGTTGCTGCGCGGCACGGGCAAGGAAAAGAGTGAAACCCAAAAATAAGCCATTGCGATTGGAATAGCTGCCGCTGCGGCAGCTTGGCGAAGTGGCAACGCCAAATAGCAGTGCAAAACGCTTCCTCACCCGTTCCACCGAATCGGTCATCAGGAACAGTGAGGAGCACTATCGGGCGAGGAACCCGCGGAAGCCGTAGTCAGATTCGATCTTCAACCCAACTTAAGGAGCTTTGTCATGACCATCTATTGGAACGAACACGATATGCAGGATGCGGCCGTTTCACCCCAGATTTTGGCGGAGGGCGATTCCTGGTTTTCTTATTGGATACCTGGCACCGGCAATCTGCTCAACAAAATCGACGCGTTATGGGGGAGCGGCAGAACAATCTACAGCACGGCTTACCCGGGGGATGAGGCGCGGAGCATGTTGACCGGGCGGAGCCGGGAGGTGTTGATTGCCAATCTAAAGAGCTACAGCACTTTGCGCATGGTCCTCTTCAGCGGCGGGGGAAACGATATTGCCGCTGAAAACCTGGTTTCCGTTTTACGGACGGACTGCTCGGGCGCACAACAGGTTGCCGACTGTTTTCGTACCGGCCAGCCTGATGCGAGGATGACTGAAATCATGAATGCCTATGAAACGCTCATCGAACTTCGTGACATGCATCGTCCCGACGCAGTGATTATTACGCACACTTATTCCTATGCGATACCCGATGGCCGCGGCGTTCTCTGTGCCGGCCCATGGCTGTTGCCGCAGTTGAAGGACGCGAAGGTTCCCGTTGCGTTGCGCCAGCCGCTCGTCAACCTGTTGATGGACAAGTTTGCTGCCGGGTTGTTGGCACTCCAGGACAAAAAATTCCGGGTTGTGGATACGCGGAAAAAGCTTGGGCCTGATGACTGGGCTAATGAACTCCACCCGACATCCGCCGGTTTCACCAAGATCGCACAAGCGATGGATGCCGAACTGAAGGCGGTATTGTCCTGAAAAACATCAAGCTTATAAGGGGAGCAGAATGACGACCAAACATCTTGACCTTGCACATGCCTATCTCGAAGGCAAGGAACTGGAAGCCCCACGGCTCAAGGATTTGATAAAAGCGCTGAAGGGCAGCAACAGTTTTGCCATGGCAAGGCAGGTACTGGATAAGGCGGCGGCCAAACCAGCGGGGCAATGGGAGGGAAAAACGACGCTGTGGATACAGCAGCAGCGCGCGCTGTGCACCTACAAGGATAGCGAACGCCCGCCCGAGGCGCGTTTCGCCGAGGCGTTAGAGATTCTCGAAAAAGCCGGTCTCCATGACGAGAATAACCACGATTTTGAAACTCTGGGCCTAGGCGGCGCCATATACAAGCGCATGTGGGAATTCGACGGCCACCATGCCAATATCCAGGCGGCCTTGAGCCTTTATCGGGCGGGGTGGGAGCGCGACAAGGAAAATGACAAAGGATATTGCGGGGGCAATGCCGCCTACCTTCTTGATTTGCAGTCGTTGCTGGCTGCGGAGGCTTCAAGGCGTGTTCACGGCGACGATACCCAGGCCAAACTTTTCGCCGAGCAAGCGCGTGGCTTGCGGGAAGAAATCCTGGCGTTCCTGGAAAACCTGCCGGAGGACGAGAAAGCCAATTACTGGAGTATGGCCACCAGGACTGAAATCCATTTTGGCCTGGGGAATTACGAGGATGCAGGAATATTGTTGGCATCCATGAAGGCTGCCTCTCCCGAGGGCTGGAAGTCGGAGACGACTACCCGCCAGTTGCTCGACCTGGCGCGCTGCCAAGGGGTTTATCCTGCGAAAAACGCCAAAGAGGAGCGCGACCGCCGCGCCAGGGAGGCATTAAAACCCTTGCTGGGAGATGATGGCGACAACCTGCTGAACCTCAGCCGCGGCAAGGTGGGGCTTGCATTGTCCGGGGGTGGGTTTCGGGCTTCTTTTTTTCAACTAGGCATGCTTGCCAGGTTGGCGGAAGCCGATGTGTTGCGCCATGTCGAGGTGCTGTCTACGGTATCCGGCGGCAGCATCCTAGGGATGCATTATTATCTTGAATTGAAACGTCTTCTGGAAACCAAATCTGACCTTACAATATCGCGAGAAGATTATCTTGCGCTGGTGAGGCGGGTCCAGGAACAGTTTTTTCAGGCGGTCGGCCGCAACCTGCGGATGCGCACTTTGGCGAACTTTTTGGCAAACCTGAAAATGGCGTTCAGTTCTACTTACAGCCGCAGCCATCGTATCGGCGAGTTGTACGAATCCGAAATCTATGCGCGCATCGACGATGGCAAGGGCGTCGGCGGCAAGCGCATCATGGACGACCTCCTGATCCGGCCTGCCGGCCATGACATTGCCCGGCAATTCAAGCCAAACGAGGAAAATTGGCGGCGCCATGCCAAGGTGCCGATTTTGCTGGTAAATACCACTTCACTGAATTCGGGGCATAACTTCCACTTCACGGCCACCTGGATGGGAGAACCGCCAGGATTAACCGGGGCGGAGGTGGATATGAACGTCCGTTATCGCCGTCTCTATTACCATGAGGCGCCCACCGCCGAATTGCGGTGTTTCCGGGTAGGCTATGCGGTAGCCGCTTCCGCTTGCGTGCCGGTGCTGTTCGAACCGCTGGTGCTGAAAAACCTCTATCCCGGCCGCACCATTCGCCTAGTTGACGGCGGCGTGCATGATAATCAGGGAGTCAATGGTTTGCTCGATGAGGGCTGCAATTTCATCCTGTGCGGCGACGCCTCCGGCCAGATGCATGACGATCCGGCTCCCGGCAGCAATCCCCTCGGCGTTTTCATGCGTAGCGACAGCATCCTCCAGGACAGGATAAGGGAGGCCCAATACCAGGACCTGGCCGCGCGGGAAAAATCCGGTGCGTGCAAGGAGTTGTTCTTCGTCCACTTGAAGAAAGACCTTAGCCAGGAAACGATCAGTTGGTCGGGCTGCGAACAAAACGCCGTCCCGGCCCCCCAGCCCAATCAGACTTCTTATGGCATCGACCGTGATATACAACGCCGTCTTTCCGAGTTGCGCACCGATCTCGACGCATTTACCGAGGTGGAGGCGCAATCGCTGATGCTGAGCGGTTATCTGATGACCGATCGCCAGCTCAGGGAGTTGGACAGGGAGCATCGCCGTAAAGGCCGGGCGGGAAGCTGGGGCGGCTTTGACATCGCTGCCGAGCGGGGTAACTGGGCTTTCCTTAAACTAGCCCCGATCGCCGCCAAACCAGCAGACTCCTCCGATCTGCGCCGCCGCGATCTGGAAAAGCAACTCAAGGTCGGCAGCCAGATCGCCTTCAAGGCCTATCAGCTTATTCCATGGCTGAAGAGTGTTGGAATAGGCGTATTGGCGGGGTTGGCGGCGATCCTGGCTTGGGCGGTGACCACTTACTGGTCAAGCACTTTTGAACTCCCGCCGCTGTCGGTTGGCGCTTCACTGATTGCCGTAACCATGATGTTGGCCGGAATTGCACTGCCATTCGTGAAATACCTCAACCCGCAGACGGCACGCAGAAATTTCTTCATCAGGTTGGGCGTGGCATTGCTTGGCACGGTTGCCGCCAATCTCCACCTTTACCTGATTGGACCGTTATTCAAGCGCCGTGGTAGTGTGGAAAGACTATGTCGCCTTCCCGAGGGGAAGGAATGAGCGAACCCAATCTTCTACTGCCGTTTTGTGAAACGGCGTGACACTCCTACAGGAAAACTCATTAATCAACGGCTGCAATGCCAACAGGAGACTGACATCGTGAACCCTCTCTGCTTCATCCTCATGCCCTTCGGCCAGAAACCCGCCAGCGACGGGCGCATGGTGGATTTCGATGCGGTGTATGAGACGCTGATCGCTCCCGCCGTTCGTGATGCGGGCATGGAGCCGCTGCGCGCCGACCATGAGATGGGCGGTGGAATTATCCACAAGCCGATGTTCGAGCGCTTGATCCTGTGCGAATTCGCGGTGGCCGATCTCACCACCGCGAATGCCAATGTGTTTTACGAGCTGGGCTTGCGCCATGCGGTACGACCTTGGGCGACCGTGTTGCTGTTCGCCGAGGGGGTGGGGCAACTGCCTTTCGATGTGGCATTGCTGCGCGGCTTGCCTTACCAACTCGGCGCGGACGGCAAGCCGGCCGCCGTTGCAGCCGCACGCGCGGCTTTGGCCGAACGGCTGCGCGCGGCGCGGGAGGCGGCAACCGACAGCCCGGTGTTCCAGTTGGTGGAAAATTTCCCCGAGCCGAATATCCAGCATATCAAGACCGACGTTTTCCGCGAACGGGTGCGCTACGCCGAGGACATCAAGGCCAGGCTGGCCGTGGCGCACCGGCAGGGGCTGGAAGCGGTGCGGGCGGTGGAGTCGGCCTTGGGAGAGATTGCCGAGGTCGAGGCGGGGGTGGTGATCGACTTGTTCCTCTCCTACCGGGCGGTGAAGGCTTGGGACGAGATGATCGCGCTCGCCGGGCGCATGACGCCGCCCCTGGCGCAAAGCGTGATGGTGCAGGAACAGCTCGGGCTGGCGCTGAACCGCGCCAATCGCGGCGAGGAGGCGGAACAGGTGCTGCTCGACCTGATCGCCCGGCGCGGCACTAGCAGCGAAAGTTACGGCATCCTCGGGCGGGTCTATAAGGATCGTTGGGAGGCTGCCGCCAAGACGGGCGACGATATGCTGGCGCGCGGGCTGCTGGAAAAGGCCATCGACGCCTATCTCAAGGGCTTCGAGGCCGACTGGCGCGATGCCTACCCTGGCATTAACGTCGTCACGCTGATGGAATTGCGGCAGCCGCCCGATCCGCGCCGCGAAAAGCTGCTGCCGGTAGTGGGCTATGCCGTGGAACGGCGTATCGCACAAAGCCAGCCGGATTACTGGGACTATGCCACCCGCCTGGAACTGGCGGTGCTGGCACGCGAGCAGGGGGCGGCGCTGGATGCGCTCGCCGCGACGCTCGTCCACGTGCGCGAAGCGTGGGAGCCGGAAAGCACGGCGCGTAACCTGCGCCTGATCCGTGAGGCACGGGAAAGAAACGGGAATGCTTGCGGATGGGAAAAGAAGATTGAAGAACGGCTTGCGAAAGCAGGCAGCGGCGCTTAGCGGTGTTCTCTATCGGTTCCAAATGAACAACGGCGGCAACCTGGAAGGGTGCCGCCGTTGTTCATTCCAAACCGTTACAGCTTACTTCGCCGCGCTGATCTTCTCGAATTTAGCTTGCAGTTGGTCCTTGGTTTCGACGTGGCTGGGGTCCTGGGGGATGCAATCCACCGGGCACACCGACACGCATTGCGGTTCGTCGTAGTGGCCGACGCATTCGGTGCACAGGGCGGGGTCGATCACATAGATTTCATCGCCTTGGCTGATCGCGCCGTTGGGGCACTCGGGCTCGCACACGTCGCAGTTGATGCATTCGTCAGTAATCATTAAAGCCATGATAGTTTCCTTTAGGTTAAGTTAAGACAAAATCCGGTTCATCATTCTGGTTTTGATCAGGGGTTGCACGAATTGAGCGACATCCCCGCCCAGCAGCGCGATTTCGCGCACCATGCTGGCTGAAATAAACATATATTGCTCCGATGGCGTCAGGAATACCGTTTCGACCTCGGCATACAGGCTGCGATTCATCCCCGCCAACTGGAATTCGTATTCGAAGTCGGAAACGGCACGCAAGCCGCGCAACACCACGCGCGCATCGTTCGCACGCAAGAAATCCATCAACAAGCCTTCGAAGCCGACCACCCGCACCGAGGGCAAATCGGCCAGCACGGCGGCGGCCATTTCCACGCGTTCTTCCAGCGGAAAATAGGGCTTTTTGCTGGGGCTGCCGGCGACCGCCACAATCACTTCGTCGAACAGCCTGACCGCACGCCGCACCAAGTCTTCATGGCCGCGCGTGACCGGGTCGAAAGTGCCGTGATATATCGCCCTTAGCGTCATGAAGCCTCCCGCACCAAC
>Ga0163199_1002906_pt1 | contig 10420 bp, 11 predicted proteins | sample PL_2010_150m_FD_113537 | JGI IMG/M metagenome (GOLD analysis project Ga0163199, IMG submission 113537) | Freshwater microbial communities from Powell Lake, British Columbia, Canada to study Microbial Dark Matter (Phase II) - PL_2010_150m | ecosystem: Environmental > Aquatic > Freshwater > Lake ...
GTTTTTTGCACGCGATAGGAAACCGTGCCGGTGGCCGTAAACGGTTTGGTGACGAGGTTGTCGTTGCCCTGTCGGATAGCGGAGACGCGCACTCCATTGCTCACAACGAAGCCAAACCAGTAGTCGCCAAACTGCCCGCCGGCCCATGCGCCAATCGCGCCGCGAATGTAGCATCCGGCAATGGCGGTCGCAGTCGCGGATCCTCCACCGAGCGCCAGCAATTCGCTCACAACGGGAAACGTCCACTCGATGGTGAGATCGCCGGTCACCGGCGTCATCGCAGCGGGTAGATCAAGAAATCCAGTGAGGCGGGGACCAACGGCCGCGACGGGGGCGACGTAGACGGCGCGGCCACTCGCGTAATTGACGGTGTAGGCGGCGTTGGCTTGCGCGGGGTTGTCGTTGGGACCGTAGGTTTGAACGAGCGGCGAGGGTGAGCCGTTGTTGAAATTGACGCTCAGCGTGCCAGCGCGAAGCTGTCCGGCGATGATGGCCAAGACGACGAGGTTGGTGAGGAAGGATTTCATGGAGTGGAGGGCAGTGCGTAAACTTCGACGAGTGCTGCGCCCTTCGTGCTGCCGGTCACCTGGGCGGTGTAAGCTCCCGGCGGGAGGGTGATGACGAGAGCGGCATCGAGACTGCCGTCGCTCAGGGGAAACGCGCCGGCCCGGACAAAGGTGGCGGCAAGCGAGCGGTCCCAGTCGTCGTTCCGCGCAAGTTCGCGGCCGGCCGAGTCGAAAATCGTGAGCGCCGGGTTCGCGAGCGGGGTGCCGACGCCGAAAGTCGCGAGCGTCGGACCGACGGCGCGAATGAGCACAGTGCGGGGTTCGTCGCTGATAACCACGCCGGCGGTCAGCGGCTCGGTGGCGGACACCGCTCCACCCGTGGAGAGATTGACGAGACGGCCGTTGCCGCCGGCCGGTGCGGCGGCGAGAAGTCCATCGGTATTGTAGTAGACGACCATGACGTCGGCGCTGCCTTCACCGATAAGAGTCCGCGTGAGGGGCGATGGATCGAAATCGACCGGGCCGGTGAAACGCCCGGTGATCACGACACCATTGAGGGCGAGCGCGATGCCGGCGCCGAGCCCGAGCGCATCGGCGGTCTGTGCAGGCGATCCGAACGTGCGCGCCCAGCGGAGCGCGCCAGACGCGTCGAATTTCACGAGGAAGGCGTCTCCGCCGCCCGTGGCGGTGGCCGTGAACGTCGCGGTCGCGGGGCCGGGATCAAAATCAACGGTGGTGCGGAAGCTGCCGGTGGCGTAGACCTCGTTGGCGGAGGTCACGACGAGGCGGTGGACGAAATCGAGACTGGTGCCGCCGAAGGTGATCACCGATTTGAAATCGCCAGTGGGTGAATAGCGCGCGAGGAAACAGTCGCCGAGCCCGGTGCTGGTGCGGTTGGCCGTGCCGGGGCCGGGATCGAAATCGGTGGTGCCGGTGAAGTCGCCGCCGATCCACACGTCCCCGTCAGGGCCGAGGGCGAGCGCCCCCGGGCGGACTTGGTCGTTGCCGGGCCCGCCGAAGGAGCGGACCCATTGAAACGCGCCGTCGCTTGCCCGGTATTTCGCAAGGAAGACATCCCAGCTTGTGCCCAAGGCAGTGGCCGTGGCGGTGCCGGACGAAGGATCGAAATCAACCGTGCCGCCAAAAAATCCTGCGACGTAGACCATGCCGTCGGTGCCGACCTTGAGTGCGTGGGCTTGTTCGCGGCCCGCGCCGCCGACGGCGAAGCCCCAGCGAAGGCGGCCTTCGGGATCGTAACTGGCCACGTAGGAATCGATGCCGGTGCTGGTGAGTTCCGGCGCACCCGGAGCAAGGAGCACAGTGCCGTTGAAGATGCCGCAGACGTAGGTGTTGCCCGCGGCGTCGAAGGTGAGATCCATGCCTTCCTCAAAGAAATCCTCGTCGTCAGGCGCAGTTTCCGGATCGCCGATGGAAACGGCCCAGCGCAGTTCGCCGCTGGGCGAGTAGCGCGCGACGAAGGCGTTGCGGCCGATGCCGGCATTGAGTATGGTGGTGCCTGGGCCGGGATCGAAATCGACGGCGCCGCTGAAATAGCCGGTGAGACCGATGTCGCCATTGGGCGCGAGACGGATGGTGTGGGGCATGTCCGCACCGGCGCCACCGATCGTGAAGACAAACTGGAGTGCGCCGGCCGGGGAGTATTTTGCGACGAAGATATCAACCGCTCCGGGATTGGCCGACGAACCTTGGGCGGTGCGGTTGACGACGCCGGGGCCTGGATCGAAGTCGACCGTGCCCTGAAAATATCCGGTGACGTAGAGGTTCCCCGCGGCGTCGGTCGTGAGGTCCTTGCCGTAGTCGGTGCCCTCGGCACCAATGCGAAACGCGGTCTGCGCCGGAAGACCCGCAATGCCGAAAATGAACGCGGGTAGGGCCGTGAGAAACCGGAAAATTGGGCGCATGGTTGGGGAGGTTACACTCGTCATACGGCGGGGTCGCGGCGGTGTTACCGCGGCGGCGCGAGAATCTTTTTGATCTTTCCCGTAACGCCCCGTCACCTCGGTCGTATGACTGCGGTAATGCGTGCTGTGCCGACTAGCTGATCCCGCCCATGTCGACGCCGGAGCGTTTGTTCGCCTGCGTGGATGCCTGGGTGAGGAATGGCGACGAGACGGCCGCCCGCACCCTCATGGAAGCCCTACATCCCCGCGTTGCCGCCATCGTGCGCCACCATCTGCCTCCCCGCGAGGCGGTGGAGGACATCGTGCAGGAAGTTTTCGTGAAGGTATTTCAGAATCTGGCAAAGTTTCAGCGCGACCTGCCGCTGGAAAATTGGGTGTCACGCATCGCCACGAACACCTGTATTGATCGACTGCGGGCGCGTCGGCGTCGGCCAGAACTGCGGTGGAGCGATCTGGAGCCGGCGCATGCCGAGGCGCTCGCGGCGACGCTTCGCGCGCCGGAGGGAGGCGAGGCGGACTTCGCGCCGCACGCGGCGCGTGAGTTGCTGGGAAAATTGCTGCCCGCGCTGGGGCCGGCGGAGCGGCTGGTCTTCAACCTGCACTATCTGGAGGAACGCACGCTGGCGGAGATTGGGTCGATGACTGGGCAGAGCGGAGTGGCGGTGCGCGTGCGGCTGTTTCGGGCGCGGCAGAAGCTGAAGAACGCGCTGCGCGGGCTCGAGAAGAATTTACCATGAAAAAACACGATCGAATCCTCGACCGACTGGCGCGGGCGGCGTCCCAGGACACCATTCCCGCCGCCGAACTTTCCCCGGGTCTCGCCACGCGAGTGCTCGCCGAGGTGCGGACACCCCGGGTCAGCGAACCGGATTACCTCGCGGTGCTCGAGCGGTGGCTGGTGGGCGCAATGCCGGCTGCGCTCGCGGTGGCCGTGGGACTCTGGCTCGCCGGCCCGCGCCAGCCCACTGCAACGCGTTCGTCCGCCGATACCGAGGCGGCGGTGGTCGATGAAATTTTCGAGGAGGCGTTGCAGCCATGAATATCCGCATGCACTTCGCCGCAGCCGTCGCGGTAGCAGGGATCTTTTCGACCGGCGTGGTGACGGGCCGTTGGTCGGCCGCTACGCCGGGCGCCAGCTCCAGGTCGGCGAATCCGTCCACGACGACGGCGGTCGCACCCGTGTCGACACTCGAACAGCGCTGGTCCGGCGCGACGATGGAGGAGTATCGACGTCGGTTGCAGCTTACGCCGGCCCAAGTCGAAGGCATTCGGCCGCTCCTGCAGGAAACTTCCGGAAGGATGGCTCAGATGCGGCGGGACGTGAAGACGAACATCCACGCCTCGATACGGAGCATGAATGAGCGGGTATCGACCCTGTTGACCGCGGAACAGCGACGAGGGTTTGTGGCGTTAATTCGTGAAAAACAGGCGTTGAGGGAGGACACGCCAGGCAAATAACGCGTCCCCCTCCCGGCGCTGGCCAGAGCCGTCCCTGGTCCTTCAAAACAATAAGACGTGCGTCGGTGCTGACAGCGGAATGCCTGCCGCGAAGGTGCACGTTATTCCGCGTATCGATAAGGCATCCAGAATAGATATTCCCTGCGCCCTTCCCAATTACGTCGGCATGTTATTGGTCCACTGGTGATGAAAGTTAACTGAGAGATAGCCGCACCGCGAAGATCGGGTGTCTATAAAACCAAGGTCATCGGGACACCCGAATTATGCGTCAACGCTCCTCTCGTTCATTTTCTGCAGGGTTCCGACTGCAGAGGCGAGCCGAAGTTTGAGTTCATCCAACTGAACCGGCTTGTGCATGTAATCGTCAATGCCGGCGCTTAAGGTGGCAGCATAATTCTCGGGTGAGTCTGCCTGGTTGGTGACGAGGATAAAATAAACGTAGGGGCCGCCGCGTTTGCGGACTTGCCGGCAGAATTCCGGTCCATCAATCCCCGGCATCCACCAATCGGCTAACACGATTCGGATGCTGCGATCAGCCAGGTGCTGCGATGCCGCGACAGCGTCAGCGGCAACTGCCACCTCGTAGCCGAGGGACCTCAACAAGAATTCCAAGTGGAGGCGAGTCACCGAGTCGTCTTCCACGATCAGTATTCTCATGCACGGAGTATTCGTGCTGTTCATGGAGCGACCGCAAACACTAATCCTGCGCACCGACCCTTGGCTTTTCGCAAACGCTTGCCGGGACGCCATGGACTCGCGCGCGAGAGCGGGCCGCGGATTCAAAAACAGGAGGGCCGCCCCGCTGCGATGAGGCGGCCCCAACTAACATACCTACATCTACTAGTGTTGTGTTGCAGTAATGACTAGACATACCAATCCGGTTGTGATTCGCTGGCGGGGTGAGCAGGAACAAGAGCATCACCTTGACGCTGGATCCAAATCAAAGGGCGTTGCTCGAACAGTGGGTGGGTGCCCATGGAACGCCGCAACAAGTGGTGAAGCGTTGTCGGATTGTATTGATGGCGGAGGAAGGGAAGAGCGATCTGGCGACCGCGGCGGAATTGGCGGTCAACCGGCATACGTGCCGGCTGTGGCGAGAGCGCTTTGCCTCGGCGGGACCGGACAGCCTGTGGGAGGTGGAGGCGGGCCGGGGACGCAAGCCGCAGGCGGGGCTGGCCAAGCGGATCGTCGAAGCGACGCTGAAGACCAAACCGACGGGCCAGACGCACTGGAGCACGCGAGCGATGGCCGAAGCGCAGGGCGTGCATGCCAGCACGGTGTGCCGGATTTGGCAGGAGCACGGGCTGCAGCCGCATCGGCAGGAGACGTTCAAACTGTCGCGCGATCCGCAGTTTGTCCCGAAGCTCCTGGATGTGGTGGGAGTGTATCTGAACCCGCCGCAGCATGCGGTCGTGTTGTGCGTGGACGAGAAGAGCCAGATTCAAGCGCTGGACCGCACGCAACCGGGCCTGCCGCTCAAGCGCGGACGCTGCGGCACGTGGACCCACGATTATGTCCGGCACGGCACGACCACCTTGTTCGCCGCCCTGAATGTGGCGGCGGGAAAAATCAGCGGTTGTTGCTTCAATCGCCACCGCAACGGCGAGTTTCTGAAGTTCCTGCGCCAGCTCGACGAAGAATACCCCGCCCCGCTCGAATTGCATCTGGTGCTCGACAACTACGGCACCCACAAACACCCGCGCGTCCAGCGCTGGCTCGCCCAGCGTCCTCGGATCAAAATTCACTTTATACCGACCAGCTCCAGCTGGCTCAATCTGGTCGAGCGCTGGTTTGCCGAACTCACCGGCAAGGCGGTGCGCCGCGGCAGCTTCCGGAGCGTCCCCGACTTGATCGCAGCCATCGAGGTCTTCATCGCCGAATGGAATCGCAAGCCCAAGCCCTTCGTCTGGACGGCCAAGGCCGAGGATATCCTCGCGAAACTCGACCGTTGCCGCCGTCGTCTCGAAGAAATCCAGCCCGGCTGCACCGTGCGCCGTCGCCGAAAAGCGGCCTAGCCATTGTATAGTCATATCCGCAGCATTACACTAGAATCAGCTTGCGCTGACGGTGAGCTAGACGTGTGCATGGTGGAATAGATTCGTTTACCGGGGGCTTCTTCGTGTCCGCAACTACAGCCCCTCGCGCCGAGATCAGGCCGTGGCGGGCAAGTCATGCGGCGCTTTTCGGGAGGAAATAGATTCTCAGGGGCAGCTTCGGGCCGAGCGGGAAGGACTCGGGCTGCTTAGTGCAACCAGAATTTCCCTAATCTGCCAAGGTGTCGCGCACCAGATTCCGCAAGCGCCGTCGCGAGACGCGCAGCCGCAGCGTCCGATGAAGGAAATCCCGATTGTGAGGATTGTGCGTGTAGTCCTGCTCCTCAGAGTTGAAATCCTGCAGCCGTGAAATCCGCCCGACTCCGCGGATGAACTCACGGTCGGCGGCAAAGTAGTCTGGGTTGAGATTCAGCAGCGGCCTCAGCACGCGCGCAGCGGGGCGCAACGTCAGCCGCAGGACAGTCGCCTCAAAATCTTGGGGATGAACTTTGCGCTTGGCGCAGAATTTCTCGGCAAAAGTCATGCGGTTCACGCCTGGCGTATTGAGAAAAGCTCTAAACTACATCACGTCATCCTGGCCACGCCGCGCTCCCAGTTGATTACAAGGGCGCATTGGTGATACAACACTAGGAAATCTTTTTCTTCGCTGCTCAGACCATCCAGCCACTCAATAACTGCTTCCGGCTCCGAGAATGGCATGTCGTGCAACGGGCAACTCGACAGATTCGACTTGGCGTGAGCGCATCCTGCAATCCGGGTTGTGAGCTGCTGACACAACCACTCCACATTGAGGCCATCGGTCGCTGAAACTGTTGGTGGGGTGTCCATGTGGGATAACCCTAATGCGCGATGGATTGACCGGGAAAGCAAGAAGCGCGTCTGTCACGCGAAGATAGATAAGCGTATTTTGCTCACGCATTTCTTGGCATTTCACAAACGCTTGCCGGGACGCCATGGACTTCGCGCGCGAGAGAGCGGGCCGCGGATTCAAAAACAGGAGGGCCGTCCCGCTGCGATGGGACGGCCCAAACCTGATGCTAACTTGGCCAGTTCAGCTCAGGCTTTCGCTGCCGTTGAGCGCATCGCGGGAAAGAATCGGCTCACAAGAAAAGCAAATAATGCGCGGCTTATCTGCCTCAAAGGCAATACATGCACACCTTTGGTCAACAGATGCGCAGTCGAAACTCCTCTTTCGTGGCATTAAAAGGTCAGTGACCTCGACACCTGTTCAAGCAGTGGCATAACCCCAAGCAAACTGTTGTCAGGTAGTTGTTAGTTCAACGTAGCAGGAGCCGCCACAGTCAAATGTGGCGGCTCTTGCGTTTGTGGCGACCGCTTATCGACACATGTGTCGTTAGGCAGAGTGTCGCACTTGGTCGTAGCGATAAGACCGGCTGAATATCTGGCGGGACTTCCAAAGGGATTTTGAGCATTTCGACCGAAGGGGCGTCTCTCCTGTAAGCTTGATCGTAGCTGCTTTTTTCTCAGCGAATGAACTCCTCCATTGTTACCGCTGCCGCGTGGCGTGACGAGGCTGTCGCGCTCGCAGCCAACGCAGTGCTGAGTGAATTTCCGGACGTGGATTCTGAAACCGTGATGGCCGCGGCCAAGCGCTGCCGCGTCGAAGTGCCCGTGACCAAGGGACTGCCTCTGCTGCGCCACCGCATCCGGCAGCGGGTGCTGGGGATCGCACTGCTGATGAAGTCCTGAGTTGGGCGATTACTTTGCTGGAGAGTTCAATTCACCCGGTTGAGCCGTAGGTGGCTGACCCCGCTTTTCAGCCGTCCCAGAAATCAACCAAATAGAAACGGCTACGCCGGTTTTTCGGCCTTCCGACCGGCTTCCGGGCGAAGTTGGGCGTTTCCCAGACGGTGGGTATTGAAACGCGCCAGATTGGCGCAGATCGCACGAGTTTGGCGCGCAGACGAGTTTCACTTCTCAAGCCACACGTATTGATAGCGCCGCACGCGGAGCGGCGAAGGCGCCCAACCTTTCACCGCCGGGTGGATGAGGTAGGTCTGGGTATCGAAATAGAGTGGCGCAATCGGCGCTTCTTCGAGCAGGAGGGCTTCGGCCTGCTGAAGAAACTCGAAACGCCGCTCCGGGTCCGGCGTACGGGACGCTTCCGCGATCAGCCGGTCGTATTCAGGATTGGCCCACCCGGTCCAATTTTGCGCGCCTTTCCTGATGAACGCTTCGAGATTATTTACGGGATCGGCGAAATCATAGCCCATACCAGCAAGTGCGACGGAGTAATCCGATGTCTGCAGCTCCTGAATGACCGTTTTCGTTTCCTTGGCCGCGATCGTGCTGCCGACTCCAAGTTCGCGTCGCCATGTTTCCTGAATCACCTCGGCGGTCCTCACACGCTCGGTGAAGTTTCCTACTTTGATTTCAACGACCGGCAAACCCCGACCTGCGGGGAAGCCGGCCTCAGCCAACAGGCGGCGCGCGGCGGCGAAATCAGTCGGCAGGTGCGCCCGGGCGGTGTAGCCGCCGCAATCCGGGGGCGTCAGATGCTCCGCCGGCTGACGGGAGTCGGCGAAGACCGCCCGCACAATGCCGGTGCGATCGAGGGCGAGCGCTAGGGCGCGGCGGACTTTTTGGTTGTCGAATGGCGCCTTGGTCACGTTGAAGCGCAGAAAATACGGCACGAGAAGCGGATCAAGACGTAGTCGCGCCGGCTCGCGTTCGCGGTAGACGGCGATCTTCGCGGTCGGCAGACCCCAGGTCACATGAGTTTGGCCGGTGCGGAAGTTATGCTCCTCCACGTCGGTATTCTCGGTCGGAAAGAAGACGATCCGATCGAGCCGGTTGCGCGGGGCGTCCCAGTAAAACCGATTCTTCTGCACGACGACTTGAACATCCGCACGCCACTCTGTGAGGGTGAAGGGTCCGTTGCCCACGAAGGTGCCGGGTCGCGCCCATGGCGCAGTGCGGCTGTTCACCGCGCGGTGTTTCTCCAATGTGGGTCGGTGAAGCGGAAACAACCCCGCCACCAGCGCGGGCAGGTAGGGCGCCGGATGTTCAAGGGTGAGGCGCAGCGTATGTTCGTCGACAACCGCCACTCCCACGGCGGAAAAGTCACGAATCTTGCCGTTATTGAAGGCTTCGGCGTTCTTGATCGGACGAAGCAGGTAGGAGTTGGGAGACCCGAACTCCGGGTTGAGGAGTCGCTGGGAGGTAAAGGAGAAGTCGGCCGCCGTCACGGGGTCGCCGTTGGACCAGCGCGCAGAAGGACGCAGGTGGAAGGTATACACGAGTCCGTCGGGCGAGACGTCCCACCGCTCGGCCACGGCAGGGACGGGTCGCGTCGTCTGCTCATCGACCGCCGTGAGGCCTTCGAACAGCGCCTTCAAGATGCACAGTTCGTAGTTCATCACCGCCACATGCGGATCGAGGCTGCCGGGCTCCCCGCCGATGGAGATGAGCAACGTCTTGGTGCGAATGCCGGCCTCGACGGCGGTCTCACGTTTGGTGCAGGCGGACAAGGCGAGCAGTGCGGCAATGCCTGTTGCGATGAGGCGGGGTGTCTTCATGGCTGGGGGACGACGGATCATTGCCGCGCCTCCTCCGCATCTTGGGATGCGTGGCGGACGAACGCTGCCTTGGGAGCACGCGCTTCCATTATCCGAGTAAAGTTCAAAAGCCGTCTGTGGCCTGATTCTGTGAGTCGGTCTCCACGACGCGAGCCTGAAGGGGCCGGGCATCCCGGCGCGTCGCACCGCGAAAATCACGTGTTTCCAAATCGAAGGATTGAACGAATCTGAGCCTGCTGGCCGGTAGAAATGTGAATTACACGCGGCCACGATGCCGACGCTCGGGCTTGCTCGGCGGCACGGGCTGGCTGGCCCGTTTGCCTCGCAACCCGAGCGACGGCTGGGCCGTTTGCTGGCGGGAGCCGTCGCGGACGGTGGTTCGCGATGCTCCCACCCACCGCTCCAGGCCCCGCCGGTGGGCTCACTGCTTTCGACGCGCATCGGCGTCCAGGGGCTCGATCCGGATGCCGTGGACGAGCGCCTTGTAGGACGGCACCGCCGCTTCATCGGCAAAGTCCGTCGACACGACGCGGACGAGGCGGGCTTCCGCCTCTGTCACCGCCTTGTAGATTTCGGCCAGGTTTCGGCCGGTGATGGTCACGCGATGGGTGACGAAGGAAAGCTCCAGCGTGGTTTCGTCCAACGTCAGCTCCAGCTTGATCAGCGATGCATAGGGAAGCGCTACTTGCTCGCGCGGCGAGTGCAGCCGCAAGAATGTCGCAGGGATCTCCCGCGTCTCCAGGCAGCGGGGATCCGGGGGCCGGTCATAGTTTTTGGCTCCTTTCAGCATCGTCGGTCAGATTCCCATGCGCATGCGCGGCGTGGCCGGTTGGTGACGGACGACGCGACATGGACTATCGTCGTCGGGTTGCGGACGCGGAATTCTCACCGGACGCGGGGGCAGTTCCGGAATTTCCCGTTCCGTCTCAACGATGATCTCA